>Ga0070728_10006163_pt1 | contig 11449 bp, 8 predicted proteins | sample tdDd471_FD_66723 | JGI IMG/M metagenome (GOLD analysis project Ga0070728, IMG submission 66723) | Marine sediment microbial communities from the Atlantic coast under amendment with organic carbon and nitrate - tdDd47.1 | ecosystem: Environmental > Aquatic > Marine > Coastal > Sediment | place...
CGGGGACACGCAGGCCTGGGAACCGCGATGGGCGAAGTCCAGGGCCCCGACACCGGCGATTTCCTGGCAGGCCCGCACGCAGTCGCCACAGAGGACGCAGCGATTGGGATCCAGTTCCACGGCCAGGGAGCTCCGGTCCACGGGTAGATGCGGAGTGACCGGCTTGTACGGGACCTCGCGGACACCGAGGCGCCGGGCGAGATTCTGCAGCTTGCAGTCGCCGCCCTTGGGGCACGTGGGGCAGGACATGTCGTGGCTCGCCAGGAGCAGTTCCACGCCCACGCGGCGCATCTCGCGGATCTCCTCGGTGCTGGTCTTGATCACCAGTCCGGGTGCGGGTTTGATGGTGCAGCTGGTGGTGATTCCCTGGCCCTCTACCTCGACCAGGCACAGTCGGCAGGCGCCGAAGGTGCTGAGGTCGGAGTGGTAGCAGAACGAAGGGATCTCGATGCCCGACTTGCGGCAAAGTTCCAGCACGTTGCGTTCACCGGCGATGGGCAGCTCGCGTCCATCGACGATCATGGTTGCAGTCTTGATCATCACAGCCTCCATGGTTGTGGGCTAAACGCCCACGATCGCGTTGAACTTGCAGGCCTCGACGCAGGCGCCGCAACGGATGCACTCTTCGGGGTCGATGACGTGGGGCTCCTTGCGGGACCCGCTGATGGCGTTGACCGGGCAGCGGCGCAGACACACCATGCAACCACGGCACAACTCGGGGTCGATCTCGGGCACGGAGAACGCCTCACACTGTCCGGCCGGGCAGTGCTCGTGCAGCACGTGCGCCTCGTACTCATCGCGAAAATGACGCAGGGTCGACAGCACCGGACTGGGGGCCGTCTTGCCCAGACCACAGAGCGAGGCGCGGGACACGGTGTTGGCCGTGCGCTCCAGCAGCGCCAGAGTATCCGGCGTGCCCCGCCCCTCGATGATGTCGTCGAGCAGGATCAGCATCTGCCGGGTGCCCTCGCGGCACGGCACGCACTTACCGCAGCTCTCGTTCTGGGTGAACTGCATGAAGAACCGCGCCACCTTCACCATGCAGGTGCGCTGGTTCATGACCACCAGACCACCCGAGCCGACCATGGCGCCGACGGTGCCGAGGCTGTCGAAGTCCAGGGGCAGGTCGAGGTGATCTCGGGTCAGGCAGCCGCCGGACGGTCCGCCGATCTGGACAGCCTTGAAGGGTTCGTCGATGAGGTTGCCACGATCATCGGTCACGCCGCCGCCGATGGTCTCGACCACCTCGCGCAGGGTCGTGCCGAAGGGGACCTCGATGAGGCCGGTGTTGGCCACGTGCCCGGTCAGCGCAAAAGTCTTGGTGCCCGGCGAGGTGGCAGTACCCAGCCGGCGGTACTCTTCCGGTCCCTTGCGCAGGATCAGCGGAATCGACGCCAGGGTCTCCACATTGTTGATCACCGTGGGCTGACCATCCAGACCACGCTCGCTGGGGAACGGGGGCTTGGGCGATGGCATGCCGCGACGACCGGCCACCGAGGCCAGCAAGGCGGTCTCCTCGCCGCAAACGAAGGCGCCGGCGCCCTCCATGACTTCCAGATGGAAAGGTCGGCTGGTTCCCAGGACGTCATCACCCAGGAAGCCCAGCGACTTCGCATCTTCCACGGCCTTACGCATGCGCGAAACCGCCAGAGGATACTCGGCCCGCACATAGACCAGGCCACGATCAGCACCCACGGCGCGGGCCGCGATGAGCATGCCCTCCACCACGCTGTGGGGATTGCCTTCCATGACGGAACGGTCCATGAACGCGCCTGGGTCGCCCTCGTCGCCATTGCAGACCACCACCTTGTGGTCGCCTGGCTGGTCCAGGGTCAGCCGCCACTTGCGGCCGGTGGGGAATCCACCACCCCCACGGCCCCGCAGGCCTGATTCCGTCACCTGGGCACAGACCTCGGCCGGTGAAAAATGCGTCCAGGCCTGGCGCGCGGCCTGGTACCCGTCGTGAGCGATGTACTCGCCGACATCTTCTGGATCGAGGCGGCCACAGTCACCCAGGACGCGCCGGGTCTGCCGCTGGTAGAATGGAATATCCTCGGGACCGGTGCAGGCCTCATCCTTACCGGGCTCATGGTAGAGCAGTCGCGTGACCGGGCCAGATCCATCGATCATGGCCGTTACGATGTCCTCAGCGTCCTCCACCTTGACCTTTGTGTAGAGAATGCCGTCGGGTTCCAGGGTCACCAGCGGACCCATCTGGCAGAAGCCCTGGCACCCACTCCCGGAGACATGAATGGAGCTGCCAGGGTGCTGGTCGTCGGTCTCGTAACGCACGGAGACCTTCACGTCCAGGCCGCGTTCTTCGGCGACCCGCACCAGGGCTTCATGAACTTTCAACGAACCACCGGCGATGCAGCCGGTGCCGGCGCAGACCACGATGCGCCGCTCGATGGACCGCGTGCGTTCACGGTACTCGGTGGCCATGGTCTCGAGAGTCTTGACGTGGTTCATCATGACGCGGCCTCCTCGCCGTGGCGAACGTTGCGCACCAGTTTCACGGCCTCCTCGGCCGTCAGCAGACCATGGACCTCGTCGTCGATCACCATGACCGGCGCCAGGCCACAAGCACCGAGGCAGGAAACCGTCTCCACCGTGAAGAGCATGTCGGGGGTCGTGTGCTGATCGTCATCGAGATGAAGCTCGTTCTTGACGGCGCCGAGCAGGTCAATGGATCCGCGCACATGGCAGGCAGTGCCGTCGCAGAGCTTGATCACATGCTTGCCTCGTGGAGCCAGAGCGAAGTGGGCGTAGAACGTGGCCACGCCGTAGACCCGCGCCGGTGGGATGTCGAGGGCATTGGCCACGAAGGCCAGCACCTTCTCAGGCAGGTAACGGTACTCCTCCTGCACGGCGTGCAGGATGGGGATCAGGCTGCGGGGATCGCGATCATGGTCATCGAGAATCTCGCAAACCCGCTCGAACTGACGTGTCTGAATCAGGGCTTCGGCCGGTGTCATGGCTGTCCTCCCGCGAGAGATTCCAGGGGTGTGGACCGGGGTCATGGCCGCGGTCGTTCTTGCGTTCGGCGGGGAAGTTGTAGCGAGAGGCTTGCCATGTCAAAGTTTTAACGTCTGAAAAGTAACATATTTTCACGGTTAACGGCGTTTACGCGAGAACATCGTTGCGATAAATGAGTTTGCAGGCAATTGAAAGCATTTTCACTGCTGGCCATTCAAGCCTGTGTCTATATTCTTTAACAGCTTTCGCCAATTGACCAACATCTTGATCTCGAATCAATTATGTGTCCATCCTATTTATTATCAACTATTTGCACTGCTTTACCCTGCACAAAAGCCCTGACAACAAGAAAGGGCCCACCATCGCTGGCAGGCCCTTTTGCATTCCCTGTGATGGCTCAGAATCCCTTTGGATTCCCTTCCTGCCATCGCCAATGGTCGGCGCACATCTCCTGAATCCCACGTGTCGCTTTCCAGCCGAGCAGGGCAAGGGCCTGGGCCGGGTCGGCATAGCAGGTGGCAATGTCCCCGGGACGACGAGCCACGGTCTCGTACGCGATGTCGCGGTTCGAAGCCTGGCCGGCCGCCTTGACCATATCGAGGACCGAATACCCCTGCCCCGTGCCCAGGTTGATGGCCGTGCATCCAGGCAATTCGGCGAGGTGGTCAATGGCCGCCACATGCCCCAGCGCGAGGTCGACCACATGGATATAATCGCGCACCCCGGTCCCATCCGGCGTGTCGTAGTCGTCACCGAAAACCCGCAGTTTCTCGAGACGCCCCACGGCGACCTGCATGATGTAAGGCATCAGGTTGTTGGGAATCCCCTGGGGATCCTCACCGATGCGACCGCTGTCATGCGCTCCAATGGGATTGAAGTATCGCAACAACACACAACGCCACCGCTCATCGGCAATGCAGAGATCACGTAAAATCTCCTCGATGAAGAGCTTGGTGCGCCCGTAGGGATTGGTGGTCGAGAGGGGGAAATCCTCGGTGATCGGTACGGTGGCAGGGTCTCCATAGACCGTGGCCGACGAGGAGAACACGATATTGAAGCAGCCATGCTCCTGCATCAGTTCGAGGAGGACAAGAGTGCCGGAGATGTTGTTCTGGTAGTACCGCAGGGGAATCTCGACACTCTCGCCCACGGCCTTGAGACCCGCGAAGTGGATCACGGCATCGAACTCGTGCTGGGTGAAGACAGCGTTGAGGGCGCCGCGGTCATTGATGTCGACCTTGTGGAACTCGCATTCCTTGCCCGTGAGTTCATGGACTCGCTTCAGGCTCTCCTCGCAACTGTTGTCCAGGTTGTCCACCACAACGACCTGATGGCCGGCGTCGAGCAGTTCGAGACAAGTGTGGCTGCCGATGAAGCCGGCGCCGCCGGTTACGAGGATGCATTTGCTCATCAAGATCACCTCATGATCATGGTTCGAATATCTGGAGACAGGATAACAGGAATGATCTGTATCGCTGATCTCGTTTTCCATCGGCCCCCAGGCCCGGCACTTGATCGTTGAGATATGCTGGGCGATGGATCAGCCACTGGGGTCGCCCAGATTCGTGGCCCAGTCAAGCGACCACCGGCCCATGGGCTCGAGCACGGCGAACAAGCCCCGGCCCATCTCGGTGAGGGCGTACCCACCTTCAGTCCTCTCGACCAGCCCGGCCTCGCGTAGCTCCCGGAGCCGATGATTCAGCACGGACGGGCTTATACTCTCGCAGGAGGCCTGCAGTCCCCGAAACGTATCCGGCCCCCGGGAAAGATTCCAGATCACCCCCATGGACCAGCGTCGGCCAAGGAGATCGAAGAGTGCCATGATGGGGGCACCGGTGCGGGAACCGCGAACCGGCTGGCCTGGACGGGGAATCGACATGGCTGGACTCCGGACATGAGAGAATGAGAAACCGTGGCGCTACGAGAACAGTAGCGCCACGGTCAAAAAAAGGGAAGGACTGTTCCGGTTCGGTCAGGACTCGTCGGCGTGCATGGCCTCCACGGTCTTCCCGCCAACGCCGAGGCTATCCAATGGCAATTCCTGGATCGCCACCATGAAGAACTGCTCCGGAATCTGGGTTGCAGCCGCCGCGCTGGCGGTGAGATCGGCGACCAGACGGGTCTTCTGGTCCTGAGTGGCGGGTCCCATGGTCATGGTGATGATGGGCATGATGGCCTCCTGGTATCGGGGACTGACAGGTGCTTTGAATTCAGTAGCGCGCTCTCAAAAGAATAGCGCGCTACTCATTCAATAGCAAGAAGTCATTCACCGTTACTCAAACCAAACCGAGGGCACTCCCGGTACACCAGGACTGTCATCATCGCCGATGGCAACCAACGACCCGCTCGAGGCCTGTCCCTCGGCATCGACGACGAAGAGATAGACCTCTTCCCCGACCTCGAATGAACCCAGCCTCGTCGCGATGCGAATCCTGTCCGATTGCCATTCATCGGGAATCTGCAGCTCGATACGTGTCGCAGAGTCCAGGGTCGGAGCATCACTGATCAACACTCGAGCCAGGGTCGTGTCGATATAGATGTCGGTCCAGTCGAATACCGGATCCATGGCGGGATCGGAGTCGGGGAGATTCAATCCGAGGGCCCTCACCATATTGAGGGGTTCGCGAGCCCAGCATTCGAGCTGGTGAATGACCATGCCGTTGACCCGAGCCTCCACCAGCCCATACCCCAGATCGACCTGATCGCGACTATCGATCCGGAGTTCGAGATTCACCCATGTATCAGGCTGCCCGGTCCAGGATGAATAATTCATCGAATCGGATTCCGGCATTCCGTCGTGATCCTGATCCGCCGTGCAGCGGAGATAGGTGGGCGACCAGGTGACCGTGCCCTCGGCACCGTCATCGTTCGCCCACACCCTGATCAGCTTGGCCCCGGCAAGGGGCTCGAGGTCCTGGGAAGTTCGAGCCCACCAGTTGACCACCAGGCGATCCGGTATCGAGGCTCCCAGATCCATCAACGCCAGGGAACCGCGACCCGTCGCTCGATAGGAGGCGCCGCCGGGATAGCGTGGATCATCCGTACTGTACCGCACAGCCACGTCCTGGAAGGCGACCGACCACCAGGGACAATCCGGGCATCCATCAGCTTGAGTCGGAATGGTGTCGCCATCAGTGAGACCCCGGTCCAGGTAGGCCGGCACATCGGTCAAGCGATCGATCAGCAATGGCGCAGCCGGGTCCTTATCACCGAACCCGGAACCAAGGATGACCAGGATGCCGTCTGGATGGAAATTCCCGTCGACCATGGTTATCGTGGGCTGGGCCAGGCAGGGTCCGGCCAGCAAGAGAATGATGAGCAGACGAATGGACGGCATGGCGGTCCTCCCCCGGTTGGGGCGTCATCGTCTGGACATGATGGTGTCGGGTGTTGGCACGATGGCTGTCGATATCGGCACTCAGAGATGAATGACGTCCCTCAGCACCATTGATATACCAAGTCACCGGCCGCGGCAATGGAGATCGACCCCTGGGCGATGGGGATTGATCGTCGGCAGGATTGACGAGCATCATGGAATCTGTTGCTATGCAACGATCCGGCATGCGTTCTGAACCGTGAGGTGCCACTATCCACAGACCCCAGTCGACACCATGGATCCTGACCTTCCTGCTGCTCATCACGGTGGTGATCGCCAGGCTGAACGTTCCGGCCCAGGGCCTCTGGCCACCGCTGGTCGCGCTGACGTTGATCCTCGTCACCCGCAAGGCCCTGGTCGGCCTCCTGGCCGGCGGCTTCGCCGGGGCCATGCTGCTGGCCGGCGGCAATCCATGGGAAGCTTACCTCGCCGTGTTCCGGGATCACCTGGCCCCCAGCTTGACGAGCCCATGGAAGGTGGGCGCCCTGGCCTTCACCCTCCTTCTCGGTGGATTCGCCGCCATCCTGGAGGCCGGCGGCGGCTTCACCGCTCTTCTGCGCCGCCTGGCCCCGCCCGGCCGCGAGGCGGGACGTCGTTTCCAGCTGGCCGCCTACAGCCTGGGATTGATCTGCTTCTTCGACGGGCTGGCCAACAGCCTGATGGTGGGCCGGGTCGGGCGCAGCCTGGCCGCACCCTGCGGTGTGTCGCGAGTCAAGCTGGCCTACCTGGTTGATTCCACCTCATCGGCCGTGGCCTGCGTGGCCCTGATCTCCACCTGGATCGCCTTCCAGCTCTCCATGATTGATGACGCCCTGGTCGCCGTAGGCCGCGATGCCAGTGCCTACTCCGTGTTCCTGCAGTCCTTGCCCTACAACTTCTATTGCTGGTTCACCCTGATCCTGGCGCCGGCCGCCATCTGGTGGCGATTCGAGCCCGGACCCATGGGACGCTTCGAATCCGAAGCAAGACAGCGGAAACAATCATCGGCACCTGTCGCCCACGACACCTCCGGTTCCACGACAGCGCGGGCGCTCATCCCCTTGGCCGCCCTGTTGCTGGCCTTCGGCGCCGGCTTCCTCATCCTGGGTCGACCCGACCCCTTCGGCCCCCTCGACCGCGATGCTCTCACCAGCGCCTTCGGCTCGGACCAGGGACCCCAGGTGATGGTCCTGGCCAGCCTGGTCGCCATCCTGGTCGCTTTTGCCCTTTTTCCTCAGACAGCTCAAGGCCGCTTCGGTCCTGCCGTCGGTGCCTTCGGTCAAGGCGTGCGCACCATGTTGGGCCCCATCGTCATCCTGATCGCCGCCTGGATCCTTGGCAGCGTGGTCCAGGCCCTGGGCACGGCCGAGATGATCGCCGGCCTCGTCGACGGTGAGAGTTCGGCCGCCCTGCTCCCGGCTCTCGTCTTCATCATCGGGGCGCTGGTCTCCTTCGCCACCGGCACCTCCTGGGGCACCATGGGGCTGCTGTTTCCCCTGACCATTCCGACCGCGGCCGCCATGAGTGGTGGCCTGGATCCGGCAGCCCAGGACACCCTGCTGCATGCCGTGGTCGCAGCCGTCTTCAGCGGGGCGGTCTTCGGCGACCACTGCTCACCGTTCAGCGACACCACCATCGTGACAGCCATCGCCTGCGAGGTGGAGCCCCATGACCATGTGCGCACCCAGTTGCCCTATGCGCTGGTGACGGCGGTGGTCGCCATCGCCCTCGGGTTCTTGCCCGTGGGATTCGGGATGCCGGCGTGGATCGCCATGGTGCTGGGCGGTGGCGCGCTGATCTTATTGGCCTGGTGGCGGGGAAAACCCATTCAAACTTGACCAGACATGGAAAGGCCGCCTCGTTGGAGGCGGCCTTTCCTTTCAGCTCCAGGAATACCAACGATTACTCTCCAAACCCCAGCCGCTTGTTCAACTCCACCATGATCACCTTCGCCGCCTCGGGAATCACGGTGCCCGGCCCGAAGATTGCGGCCGCGCCGTTGGCCCGCAGAAAATCATAATCCTGAGCGGGAATCACCCCACCGCAGATCACCATGATGTCCTCGCGTCCGAGCTTCTTCAGCTCCTCCACGAGCTGCGGCAACAGCGTCTTGTGACCGGCGGCCAGCGACGACATGCCCACCACGTGGACGTCGTTCTCCACCGCCTGCTTCGCGGTCTCCTCGGGAGTCTGGAACAAGGGTCCCATGTCCACGTCGAAGCCCAGGTCGGCGTAAGCCGTGGCCACCACCTTGGCGCCGCGGTCGTGCCCGTCCTGGCCCATCTTGGCGATCATGATCCGCGGGCGACGTCCCTCGTTCTCCTCGAAGATCTTGATCAAGGAATTGACCTCGGACACGTCACCCTCCTGGCCGAACTCGGCGCTGTACACGCCGCTGATGGTCTTGATCTCAGCCTTGTGACGGCCGGCGATCTCCTCGCAGGCATAACTGATCTCGCCCAGGGTGGCCCGCTCCTTGGCGGCCTCCACGGCCAGGGCCAGCAGGTTGCCGTCGCCGGTGCGGGCGCACTCGGTGAGCGCCTTGAGTGCCTTCTCGACCGCCGCATTGTCGCGGTCCTTCTTGAGCTGTTCCAGCCGCTTCATCTGCTGCCGCCGGACCTCGGTGTTGTCCACCTCGAGGATCTCCAGCGGGTCCTGATGGTCGAGCCGGTACTTGTTCACACCGACGATGGTTTCCTGACCGCTGTCGATGTGCGCCTGCCGCCGCGCCGAGGCCTCCTCGATGCGCAGCTTGGGCAGACCCGAGGCGATGGCCTTGGCCATGCCGCCGAGCTTCTCCACTTCCTGGATGTGGCCCCAGGCCTTCTGCATCAGCTCGTTGGTGAGGCTCTCCAGGTAGTAGCTACCACCCCAGGGGTCGACCACGCGACAGATCTGGGTCTCGTCCTGCAGGTAGAGCTGGGTGTTGCGGGCAATGCGCGCCGAGAAATCAGTGGGCAGGGCAATGGCCTCGTCCAGCGCGTTGGTGTGCAGCGACTGGGTGTGTCCCAGGGCCGCCGACATGGCCTCCACGCAGGTGCGGACCACGTTATTGAAGGGGTCCTGCTCGGCCAGCGACCAGCCGGACGTCTGGCTGTGCGTACGCAGCGCCAGGGACTTGTTGCTCTTGGGGTCGAACTGCTTGAGCAGCTTGGCCCAGATCAGGCGACCGGCCCGCAGCTTGGCCATCTCCATGAAGTAGTTCATGCCCTCGGCCCAGAAGAACGACAGGCGCGGCGCGAAGGCGTCGATGCCGAGTCCCGCGTTGATGCCCGTGCGCACGTACTCGAGACCGTCGGCGATGGTGTAGGCCAGCTCGAGGTCGGCCGTGGCGCCTGCCTCTTGCATGTGATAGCCGCTGATGGAGATGCTGTTGAACTTCGGCATCTTCTCCGAGGTGTACTCGAAGATGTCGCCGATGATCTTCATGGAGAAGTCGGGCGGGTAGATGTACGTGTTGCGGACCATGTACTCCTTGAGGATGTCGTTCTGGATGGTGCCCGCCAGCTGATCCAGGGTCGCGCCCTGCTCCATGGCCGCCACGATGTAGAACGCCATGACCGGCAACACGGCGCCGTTCATGGTCATGGACACCGACATCTTGTCCAGCGGGATGCCGTCGAACAGGGTCTTCATGTCGAGGATCGAGTCGATGGCCACGCCCGCCTTGCCGACATCGCCGACCACACGCGGGTGATCGCTGTCGTAACCGCGATGGGTCGCCAGGTCGAAGGCCACCGAGAGGCCCTTCTGACCGGCGGCCAGGTTGCGGCGATAAAAGGCGTTGGATTCCTCGGCCGTGGAGAAGCCCGCGTACTGCCGGACCGTCCACGGACGCAGGGCATACATGGTGGCATAGGGACCACGCAGGAACGGCGGAATGCCGGCCGTGTAATCCACGTGCTCCAGGCCGTCGGTGTCCTTGGCCGAATAGAGCGGCGCCACCTCGATCTGCTCGTTGGTGCGCCAGGACGTGGCCGGGTCGCCGCCCGCCGCCTTGGCACTCTCGGCCCATTTCTCGGGATCCTGGCCGGCGCCCTTGAGGTTCAGCTCGACCTGGGTGTAGTCAGGAATGCGGTTCACAGCGCAACCCCCTTGCTGGCAGCCAGTTCACTGAGCACCTGGTGGGCGTCGCAGCGAGCATGGATGAAGTCGTTCAGACCGGCGGCCTTGAGCTCGTCGGCCATGGCCTTGGGCATGCCCGCCAAAAGGACGGTCTGCTTGCCCCGGGCCTTGATCTGTTTCACGGTCTCGACGGCCTGCTCGGCGTAGGTGTCGTCGAGGCCCACCAGGACCACGGTCTTGGCGTTGCTCTGCCAGGCCGCCTCGGCCGCCTCGGTGGGCGACTTGAAAAAGCGGTCGGCGTCGACGGTGAAGCCGCCGGTCTGGAAGAAGCCGCGGGTGAAATCCAGGCGCGGCATGTAGCGCGCCACATTGCCGAGGTTGGCGCAGAAGACCGTGGTGGCCTTGTCGTCGGCATGGGATTTCACCGCCCCGCGCAGGCGCTCGAACATCTCACCGGCCCGCCAGGGCACGATGGTGTCGACAGTCATCTGGGGATCGGCGTCGTGGCGGAAGGTGCCGCTCAACTCACCCACGGTGGCTCCGGCTGCGGCGGCCTCGACGATGGACTCGAAGACCTGGGGTCCCTCGCCCTGTAGGATGCTCTCAAGCTTCTTGAGTACTGTAAGGTTGTCCTGATGCTCGCCGCTGGTGCGCAGTTCCTGCATCACCTTGGACCGCATCTTGTAGAGCGCTTGGTGATCCACACCGCGCCCTTCACAGGGCTCCTCGGTGGCGTTGGGATACTGATTGGTCCCCACCTGGATATCCTTGCGGATGGCGAGGGCCTTGCGCCGCGAGTCAGCGGTCTCGGCCACCAGGGACTGGACCTTGCCACTCTTCAGCGCCTCGACCATGCCACCGGCCGCCTCGATCTCCTGGAACAGGGCCCAGGCCTTCTCGGCCACCTCGGCGGTCAACTTCTCCACATACCAGCTGCCCCCGGCCGGGTCGCCGACGAGGTCGAAGTGGCACTCGTCACGCAGCATGATCTGGGTGTTGCGGGCGATGCGGCAACTGAACTCGTCGGGCAGACCGATGGGTTCATCGAAGGGC
>Ga0070728_10006164_pt1 | contig 11447 bp, 11 predicted proteins | sample tdDd471_FD_66723 | JGI IMG/M metagenome (GOLD analysis project Ga0070728, IMG submission 66723) | Marine sediment microbial communities from the Atlantic coast under amendment with organic carbon and nitrate - tdDd47.1 | ecosystem: Environmental > Aquatic > Marine > Coastal > Sediment | place...
GACGCTCTGACCAAATCAGGCGTGGATTGTGCAGGACTCATACCAGATGACTCCCGCCCCACGACGGTAAAGAGAAACCTGATCGGGCTCGCACAGGGACGCCACGCCCAGAAGATGTTCCGCGTCGATTTCGAGTCAAACGAACCGATCAATGTCCAGATCGAGTCTCAAATCCTCAAGGCCTTCGACAAAGCCCTAGAGAACACGGATGTCGTCTGCATCGAAGACTACAACAAGGGCGTCTGCACACCATCGCTGTGTCAGAAGCTCATCGATCGCGCGAAGGCAGCAGGAGTACCCGTCCTCGTCGACCCCGCACCGATCAAGGATTACTCGAAGTACCGGGGCGCAACCGCGATCACGCCAAACCGAACCGAAGCGGAACTCGCAACAGGTGTCATCGCCCCAGAGGACGCACGAGAAGCGCACCGCGAATATCTCGCAAGGACGATCCTCGATACATACCAGTTCGACACCATCGTTCTCACACTCGATAAACAGGGTGCCCTGCTCGCGCATCGCGACGACGCGGAAACCGTGCATGTTCCAACAACCGCACGAGAGGTGTACGATGTCACCGGCGCGGGCGATATGATGCTCGCAGCACTCGCAGCAGGACGCGCTAACGGGCTCGATTGGGTCAATGCGACGCGATTCGCAAACGCAGCCGCAGGGCTTGAAGTCGAGATATTCGGAGTCGCCCCCATCGCCCTGGAGAAGATCCACGACGATTTACTCTCCCAGAGGACCAATGAACTCGGACGCCCCCGCTCACTTGAAGAGGTGCTTGTCCAGGTGAGAGCCGCGCGTCAGAGTGGACAAAGGATCGTGTTCACGAACGGATGTTTCGACATCCTCCATGCCGGGCATGTATCCCTCCTCCAGCGATGCGCTTCGCTTGGAGACATGCTGATTATCGGACTCAACGACGACCACTCGGTCCGAGAACTCAAGGGACCCGAACGCCCTGTCAATAATCAGAACCATCGCGCTTACCTGCTCAGCGCTCTTCAATGTGTCGATTCGGTTGTCCTGTTCAACGAAGAAACCCCAATCAAACTCATCGAGGCCATCAAACCTGATGTACTCGTAAAGGGCGGCGACTACACCCCCGAAACCGTCGTCGGAGCAGATATCGTAGAAAAACACGGTGGAAAGACCGTCATCCTCGATCTCATTGATGGGCTCTCAACCACGGGAACCATCAAGAAAATGCGGGATACACACTGACGGGTGAGCCATTTCAAGATTTTTCACGACACCAGGTTCCGTGATTCAAAAGCTGTGTCTCTGATCGTCCGATACACAGATCATGCCGGAAACACACCTGATGATCGTTCATCCAAAGTACGCCTCCTTGATCATGACGGGGCAAAAACTGGTCGAGGCACGCATGGGTGTCGATCGTCGCGCCCCATACAACAGAGTGAACCCGGGTGATGCCATTTACATCAAACCCGCGAACCAGTCTGTGATCGGCAAGGCTACTGTCCATCGTGTGGACCAGTACTCCGGATTGACCTCGAACGACATCGATCATCTCAAACGAATCTACAACGATCGCGTGCTCGGCGACGATGCCTATTGGGCGTCCAAGCAGGATGCAACCTACGCGACCTTCATCACCTTGACCAAGGTCACGATGCTCTCGGATGAATCAACTGTGCCCGCATCGCTGCTCGTGCCAAGCAGAGACGCATGGCGGATGCTGCACGAGGACCAAAGTTCGTCCCGTAAAGCAGCCTGATCTCAGAGTCACACTCAATCGACAAAGAACTGCTGCACGCGTTCCAGGGTTCGGGTCAGCGGAATTCCGACGATGGATGTCTCATCACCATCGAACTCGATCGGCCACCCCGCGGCGAGTCGTTCGGTGATGTTGTACGCGCCTGCTTTCCCCCGCCACTGCTCGGATTCGAGATATGCAACGATCTCACTCTCAGGAATGACCCCGACACGCACAACTGATCGATCGATAAATATTTCTCGTCGTCCAGTAACTGGATCCACGATCGCGATCCCTGTCAGCACCTCGTGCTCCGCATCGCTCATGGACAGGATCATCGCGTGGGCCTCGTGACGATCGCCGGGCTGCCCCATGACTTTACCATTATGCACGCAAACTGTGTCTGCGCCGATGACGAGCGTATTGGCTCCCCGCTTGATCAGCGGGTCCGCGATGTAGAGCTGCGCAGAAGAAGCGGCCTTGAGATACGCAAGAGCGGCAACCCATTCCGCGGGATCGACATGTGTGGCGTGGAACAACTCGCCATCGTCCACACTCGCCGGGATCACCGTATGCCGAACACCAAGCTCTTCGAACATCAGACGCCGGCGCGGCGAGGAACTTGCGAGCACCACGAAGGGCATCGCATCAGGATTCTCAAGTTTGGGGAGATCGGGATTCATCACGCTGTTTGTACCAATCTAACGCAGCAATGGGTTCAATGCTTCATGTTCTTTGAGAAACGATTCATAGATTTCAGATGCGCTCCATAGGCGGATCAGGCACAAGAAAAGGGCACCCCCTGACGGAGGTGCCCCTGAAGTGTGATTCATTTCACCCGGAAACCGGGCTCTTCGATCACTCGTAGAGGTTGGTTGCTTCGGTCTCGTTGACCGGGCTCTTGAGGTTTGCTGAAGTCATTTCAACAGCAAATCGCGAGTCGGCCTCTGCTTCAGCACGGACCGTCACACGCCACGAGATCGCTGCGCCAGGTGCCAGAGGCCCGGACGGTGCGAAGGTGACTGTCTTACCAGCAGCGGTGCCATTCGTCGCGCCAGAAGCGGAGACGAAGGACTGCTCAGCAGGCAGAGTCGCGACGATACGGATATTGTTGTCGTCGGCCGAACCCTGGTTGGTGACCGTGATCACATAGGTAGTCTGCTGACCGACCTCGACCGGGTCAGTGACATCGACCACTTCGAGGAGGATCGCGGGAATACCCTTGATCTCGGTGCGGCAGGAATCCGAGACGGAATCAGCACACTCCGCGTTCGCGGTCACCGTGGAGGTGTAGGTACCGATGCTCGAAGCCGAAACGGTCATCGAGAAGTTGCCCGAGTCACCCACGCCCATGGCGCCGAAGTCCCAGACGACATTGTTGCCGACCACGCGTCCGCCGTCGCTTACGCGTACCACGGAGGTGCCCTGCGGGATGCTGGCCGAAGCGGTAGCACTGTTCGCAACACCGTTGCCGGTATTCTCGATCGAGTACTCATAAGTGAAGTTGCGGCCGAGGAAGCGGGTCTGCGTGCACTCAACTCCAACCGCGAGCTCGGGCTGGGTGATTACTGTGTTGGTTGCGCCTGCTTCTGCTTCGAGACCAGCGTCCGCGGTTGCCATCGCACCCGAGGAGAACTCGCCGGTGCGAGAAGCGTTTGCACGAACTTCGAACGCACGGCTTTCGCCAGCGGCAAGTGTGCCGACCGGGATGTTGACCGAGCGTGAACCGTTGTTCATCGCCAGACCCTCTGGGAGGGTGTCCTTGATCACGACATTGCTCGCAGCGCCGGAACCGGTGTTCTCGACGAGGTAGCGGATGACGATCTCGTCACAAGTGAGCGCTTCAGCGGTCGCGGTTTTGGAAAGCGCGAGTGCCGGCTCAACGACCTTGGTTGTCGCACAGAGGAAGTTGTTGTACGAGACAGTGATGCAATCACTGGCCATACCCACTTCGCTTGCGGAACCGACGAGTTCGATGACCTTGGTTTCGCCAGGGCCCATGTTGCCAAGCGTCCAAGTCATGCCATCGCCGCTCATGTTTCCATCAGGGGTCGAGTTCGAGATCTCGAGATTCGAGCTCGAGTCCATCATCAGCATGACATTCTGAAGTTCAGCGCTGGTGAGATTCGTGACATGGTACGAGAACTCAAAGTCCTGTCCGCGTGCGACCTCGTTGGGCATGACCTGATGCACCAACATTGCGCTGGTGTCGGGGTCACCCGTTGGGAAAGCCATACGCGATGCGGTTTCGTCCCCACCATGTCGAGGAGAGTAGTACCCCCACCCACGCACGCTGGAGGGCTGCTCGTCCTGCTGCTGAGCCGCAGGCATGTCATGATCTGCGTGATCATGACGCGTTGATTGTGTCTGGGTACAGCCCGCAAGCATTGCACCCAACAGCATCGCAACGCTGAGCTTGGTGGTATTCATTCCGATTCTCATGTGTTCTCCGATCTCAAGTCGATAAGTCATTGATTCTGCACGCTGAGAGATGTAGGTATCAACGCGCAGTCCCGTGATTCGGGCTGCCATTGCAAATGCTGTCTTTCAGATGAAGACCCCTCATCATCTCAGCTGCCTATTCACGGTGTATCCACCCGTGGGAACCCCCCACGGTAAAGGGCGCGAGAGCACCCTTATTCTATCGGACGCAACTACAAGTGACAACGAAACGCTATCTTTTTGATGGAAACGAGGTTTTCCCCCATATGACTGGCGAAAACAGCGTGTCCTCGAACAACGCCTGATCCTCGATTGCCATCCTTAACTCTGGCACCAAGACTCTCGCCCCTTTTGACCATGCGACCGAGTTTTTTGCTTTGACCCAATCCTTCTGAGTCATGAGAATCGGCTCGCTTCGACTGCGATTTGAAGTATGAGACAACCGCCCGATGTTTTTGTCGCCGAGCGCCTGATGATCGCGGAGTTCAGTCAACTGAGACACTTCCATCCCCTGCGTTTGCGCTTGTTTCACAAACGCGTCCATGTTGCCAATCCCCGCAACGACCCGAACCTTTTTGAGTGGAAGCTCGTTGCAACTGAGAATCTGCTCCTGCCACCCCAAACCCGTATGCGCGTAAGAGGTGATCGAGGCCCATTCATGGCGGGCCTCCAAGACCGGAGCATCCGTTGCGAATCGAGATACGATCGCTCGCAGCCGATCGATTTCAGCTTTGTTCACACGCTCGCAGTGTGTCAGTACAACAAGCCCTGCACGGGACAGAGATTGGATTGATTCGCGAAGGTGCCCCTTCGGCAGGAGCGCGTCACGATCGGGTGGTCGAGAAGCATCGATCAGCACAATATCCAGATCTCGCGCGATCTTTCGGTGCTGGAACCCATCGTCGAGCACAACACAATCTATATCTCGCCCTGTCTCCTGCGCGAATAGATGATGGAGCCCTCCGATCCGATCCGGCTGAGCGACCACAGGAACACCCGGGAGTGCGGACTCGTGCTCGATCTGTTCATCCCCTTTCTCGCCGGGCTTTGCGCCGTAGCCACGCATCGCAACCACAGGTTTCTTTCCTGCCCGCTGCAACGCCCGAACGACCAGATGAACCATCGGGGTCTTCCCAGTCCCCCCCGTGCTCAGGTTCCCGACAGAGACCACTGGGCGCTCGAACTTGGTCACCCCCTTGCCCGCGTCGTAGTCGCGATTCTTCTTATTGATCCCGATCGAATACAACCACGACATCGGGGTCGTGATCACGCTGGGCAGTTTCGTTGGGGGTGATACGCGATCACCGCTCATGGGTTGCCCCGCTCACGCTGTTCCCTCATCTCATCCAGATCACGACGAAGCTTCTCGCGGAGCTCCTTGTGCACCTGATCGCCCTCTGATCGATGGAGCCGCATGGTATTCATCGCATCGAGCATCGCGAGGAAGACGATCGCACCGATCAGTCCGATCACGAGCATCCAGATCACGGTGAAGGTCCCCGCGCTACTGGGTGACGCGAGTCCAAACCCGTATGCAGACAATGGGATCGCGAACATGCTCAGCCACCCCGATGCGAGCCGGATGCGTTTCCGGCTCGGGGGCATCTGTTCAGGCGTTGCATCCTTGATCGCGATCAGGTACCCGGCCTGAAGGATCAGCGCCACCGCCGCGATGGGCAGGACCAACCAAGCGGGCGCGATCGGGTGGGGATCCATACGAACATGGTACAACACGAAACCAACACAGTCGATCCCCGCACGAAACGAGCGGGCGAACCTACACTCTTCGACCATGATCGACCTGAAGGCACTCCGTGAAAACCCGCAACGATTCATCGACGGCGCGAAGAAGAAGAACTACGCGCCCGATATCGACACCCTCCTGAAGCTCGACGAGCAGAAACGCGCGTTTATGAGCGAGCAGGAGGCCCTCCGTGCAGAGCAGAACAAGCTCTCCAAAGAGACTGGCCCCAAAATCGGCCAACTCATGGGCAAGCTTAAAGGGGCGAGCGATGAAGAAAAACCATCGATCCAAGCCCAGATCGACGAGATCAAAGCCGCACCGGCGAAGATGAAAGAGCAGATCAACGCACTCGACGCTCAGATCTCCGAAATCGAACCCAAGCTCAGCGAAATCCTCCTCTCCATCCCCCTCCCCCCCGACGATGATGTACCAGTCGGCACCACGAGCGACGACAACATCGAGATCTCCCGCTGGGCGCCCGAGGGATGGGACTGGGACAAGACCTTCGAAGAGAACAAGGGTTTCAAGCCCAGATCGCATATCGAGCTCTGCGATATGCACAACCTCGTCGATTTTCCCCGCGGCGTAAAAATTGCGGGGTCCCGCTCATACATCCTCACGGGCGACGGGATGAAGCTCCACCAGGCGATCCTGCGCTATGCGTTCGACACCATGGTGAACAAGAACGGGTTCTCGCCGATGAGCGTGCCCGTGCTCGTGCGCGAAGAGGCCATGGTCGGCACAGGCTTCTTCCCCGGCGGGCGCGATCAGGCCTACCACATCAACGAGGTCGAGCGTGGCGGCGGTCAGGATATGTTCCTCACCGGCACGGGTGAGGTCGGGCTCATGGGGCTCCACCAAGACGAGATCCTCGACGAGGGCACACTTCCTCGAAAGTATGTCACCGTCTCGACCTGCTTCCGTCGCGAAGCCGGCGCCGCAGGCAAGGACACAGCCGGGCTCTACCGGATCCACCAGTTCGACAAAGTCGAGCAGGTCGTCATCGATGTCGCAGATGAAGCCAAATCGCGCCAGCACCACAAGGACATGATGTCGTTCGTGGAGGACCTGCTCAAATCGCTCGGGCTCCCCCACCGCCTGCTCCAGTGCTGCACGGGTGACCTAGGCGTGAAGAACGCGGACATGATCGACATCGAGTGCTGGATGCCATCCCGCGGAAACGAAGACTCGGAAGGCACACCTACGGGTGACTTTGGCGAGACACACTCCGCATCGCGTCTGTACGACTACCAGTGCCGACGCCTGAACATGCGATACCGTCCAGGCGGTGAGGGCGGCAAGGGCGCCACAACCTTCTGCCACTCGCTGAACAACACCGTGGCTGCGTCGCCCCGCATTCTGATCCCGATCCTTGAGATGTATCAGAACGAGGACGGATCGATCACAATCCCCGAGGCACTCGTGCCCTACATGAGCGGACAGACTCAGATCGGATAATCTGACCCGATCAGTTTTTCTGTCATGTTTTTGCAATATTGCATTGACTTTGCTTGTCCTATCGCCAATAACAGATGCACGACAGATCGCGTGAATGGTTCGCGTGATGAAAGGAGTCCCCGCATTGCTCTGGAATCATCTCAGAGAACAGATCATCAGCCGCCGCATGTGCAAAGCGTACCGCTTTACACAATCGGTGCTTGATACAGCGGGTTGACGGCACGCCGGGTGTCGTCACCCCGGTTCACACACCATAACTGATTTCCCGGCAGCTGTACCGATCTCGTATCGCATCGCGTTGTTTGCGCATGCGTGCTTGGTATCGGCTTGACTCGGATCGTATGCAATGCGCGTACGCCATAGGTATCCCATGCGCCAAGGGCATGATATGATGAACACGAATATGACAATGGCGCGTTCGCTTGCGCCTGAAGACATCAATGTCGGCATGTATGTCATGACGCTGCATTCGCAGCACCAGTATCTCATGCTGCGTGACAACACGATCGGCGACGACGAGTTGTACATCCAACAGATCGTCCGCCGCCCGTGCGAACCGGAACTTCCCCGCAAGGTTGTGGGTGTGTGCCTCCCGTTCGTAGTGGTCCGCAACCACAGTCGAAAGACGGAGATGCTCGACACCCGTTCGGTGCGACTCGCACGGATCGATAATCAGGTCGCGAAGATCGCGATCAAACCTCATCTGAAACCCCGAGAGGCGAAATCGGACGGCAAACGCTGCAAATGCTGCCGATCCAAGTAATGCGGCCCGAGACACCGCACGCTCTCAATCTTTATCCCGCCCGGCGAGCACATGACCCGCCGGGCGGGTATTGTTTGGGTATGACGCTCATCTCGACAACGATCGACACCCCACTCTGCCCGATGCGAGCCGCGACGACGGATCGCGGCGTTTGCCTACTTGAGATGGGCTCGCCCGAGCGCCGATCACGCGAGACAGACGAGCTTGAAACCGCGTTTGATACGAAAATGATCGAAGGAACGCACCCGCTGCTCGATCAGCTCAACGGCGAGCTTGCGGCATACTTCAGCGGCGATCTGCAGCAGTTCTCCGTCCCGCTCGACACACCGGGCACGCAATGGCAGCTACGCGTCTGGAACGCACTCGTCCAGATCCCGTTCGGAGAGACCGTGAGCTACGGCGAACTCGCAACGCGGCTAGACAACCCGGGCGGATCGCGCGCGGTCGGGTTGGCAAACGGAAAAAACCGGGTCTCGATCGTGATCCCGTGTCATCGCGTGATCGCGTCCGACGGAACCCTCCACGGCTACGGCGGCGGGCTGCCTCGCAAGCGTTGGCTACTCGATCACGAACAGGCGCATGCAGGCGCGGGTTTGTTTTCGCAATAAAAACACCCGCCATTGCGGGTGTGATTATTGCCTTGATTAACGCTATGTGTCAGTCTCGTCCGCGCCGTGCGACCAGAAGACCACCCAAGCCAAGCAGGGCCGCCGAACCAGGGGGCGGCACAACGGCTCGAAACTCGGTCGCGATGAAATCGAGCGACGCAGTCGGGTTGTTGCGGACATTAAATGTCAGACGCAACTCATCGATGTCCGATGCGTCGAACGCGTCCGCAACACTAAAATCCTCAAGACTCCAGTCCGCTGTCACATCCATCCCCGCGCCGATCTGAATCACTCGTGACGCGGAACCGATGGTGTTGCCCATCTCGTCATAGGTAAACAGATCGATCTGAGCATAAAAATCGAGATCGATCATCACGAAGTCCATCTCGAACCCCTGCACACCAAGCCCGGCCGCATCGAGGTCCAGACCCGCACCCTCATCGTTGTAGATGATGGTGCCCTGCTGCTCGACACCGATCCCGGAGTTGAAAATCAACGACCCGGTGTCAGCACCTGTGCTCAGCAAAGTATCAAGGCTGAAGTCAGAGCCCTGATTAAAGGGGTTGTTCAGAATGATCGCAGAGTAAGTCCCGACCCCACCAAGATCTTCGTTGGGGTCGCTGTCAAAGTCATCGAGGATGACGCTACTCGCAATTCCCGCGTGTGCGAAACCAGCGCAGCACGCCAGCGCCAGTACAGCCTTCGTAGATTCCATGTTGTGTGCCCTCTCAAGTAACTGTGTGGACGGTTGTGTGACCGCCCTTCGTCCCACGGAAATAGGCCACAAAAACGAGAGGATGCCCACAAATTTGGGATATTCTCGGACACAAACCATCGATCTTGATCGATTCTGAATACAAAGGACTCAATCCAGCCCCAGACGCTCCATAGGAACGGTCCCTGGCACGAAATGCGCCCGCGGATTCCCCTCAGTGCGGAGGTACTCGAGCACATTTCGTACATCCGATCGAACCGGGGCGATGAAGACCAACGACTCGTCACTCATCGGGTGATCAAACGCGAGCAGGGCCGCGTGGAGCGCGGGCTTATCGAGCATGACCTCGCCGTCCAGATTGTGAACTGGCTTGCCCTTATACATATCATCACCGACGATCGGGTGCCCCAAATGCGATAGATGCACCCGGATCTGGTGCGTGCGCCCGGTGAGCAGCTCAAGCTCAACCAGCGTGTATCTGCGGGAAACGGTCTTGTTGAACAACGCGGGGAGCTCGTACCGCTCCCGCACCCTGCAGATTGTTTGGCTTGGCTTGCCCAGATCATCAAACCGGACAACTCGCTTCTCACGCGAGCCGCGGACCCGAGATGGGTGCGGTCCGAGCGGGAGATCGATCAGCTGCTCGTGCTTGCTGACCCAGCCATGTACCAGGGCGAGATATCGTTTGTCCACCTCACGCTGCTCAAACTTTGCTCCCATCTTCCAATGCGCAAGATCTGACTTTGCGAACACAATGCACCCGGAGGTATGACGATCCAGGCGGTGCACCACACCCGGGCGGGCGAACTCCTCGCCAACGCTGGAAAGCTCGCCAGATTTGTTCTGCATGAAGTAGTTCACGAGTGCATTGAGCATCGTGCCACGGTTCTCCATCCGCGCAGGGTGCACGATGATGTCCGATTGTTTGTTGAGCACGAGGATATGTTCGTCCTCAAACAACACATCAAGAGGGATATCGTCCGGCTCGATCTCTCCGCTCGGCGGCGGCGGGAGCACCAACTCGATCGTGTCACCGATACGGAGCTTTAGCGAAGACTTTGCGATCTCGCCGTTGACCCTCGCTCCACCCTGATCGATCAAAGCTTGGAGCTTGCTCCGACTCATAAACTTGATCCGCGAGGTGAGGTACCTGTCCAATCGATCTTTTAAGTCGCGTGCGAGGGTAAATCGCACCTTTGCAACAAACTCATCATTCCCCTGCTCACGCGCCGTCTCGTACGCGCGACGAATCGCCTCGCCGTCGACTTTGCCCCCGGGCAGGAGGAAATCACCGCCGACGGATTCAGCGTTCGCATCAATCGATTCGGATGCATCATCGATGCCCGGGTTGGGCACAGGATCGCTCACGGCTCGTCCGTCGTCTCCGGCTCATCTTCCGTCGTGGTTTCGCCCGGAACCTCGCTCTGCGTCTCGCCAGTATCCGCTTCAGACTGAACAGGTGCGTCCGTGTTCAGTTCGATCGGCATGGTTGGGGCTGCGGTGCTGCCACCGAGAGGCGGGATCTGATCCTGACTCGGGAGGGCTCCGATCGATTTGAGCGACTCAAGCTCCTCGATCCGCTTCTCAGCGAATGACTTGATGGAAGGATACTTCTCGGATTCTGCAATCGATCCAAGGCGTTCGTAATACGACCGTGCAGCGTCGAACTGGTCCCGGCTTTCCTCAACAGAGGCCAATCGCGAGAGCGCCTGCATAGTGAAAACTGCCTTGTTCTCATCGCCCTCGGTAGACGCGAGCACCTGCTTGGCCGTCGATTCGGCAAAGGTAAGGAACTGATTTCGACGCTCCTCACTCAGGATGTCTTCCTCGTTCGTAACTGTCTGTGTGACAGGGTCGATCTGCGCCCCGGGTTCGAGCCCAAGTGTGTAGGCACCAAGATAGAGATCCACCTCACGCAGGCGAGCCAGTTCGGCGATGCTCTGCGTTCCTTCGTTCGCACTCGCAATGCTCTTGAGCGAGTTGGGTGAGGG
>Ga0070728_10006165_pt1 | contig 11446 bp, 7 predicted proteins | sample tdDd471_FD_66723 | JGI IMG/M metagenome (GOLD analysis project Ga0070728, IMG submission 66723) | Marine sediment microbial communities from the Atlantic coast under amendment with organic carbon and nitrate - tdDd47.1 | ecosystem: Environmental > Aquatic > Marine > Coastal > Sediment | place...
ATCCCCGGCGCCGAGTCGATGGCCGAGACCGGCCCGGACGGCAACCCGCGCAAGGCGATCCTCGTCACGGCGGCGCTGACCCTCGCGTGCATCATGGTCCGCGACCTGAACGTCATCGCGCCCATCGTGACGATGTTCTTCCTCATCACGTACGCGATGCTGAACGTCGTCGTGCTCGTCGAAGGCGGGCTCGGGCTGGTCAGCTTCCGCCCCACCCTGCGCATCCCGGCCATCGTGCCCCTCTTCGGGGTGGCCGGGTGCATGTTCTCGATGTTCATCGTTCAGCCGACGTTCGGGCTGCTCTCGCTCGGTCTCGTCGCCGCGTTCTACCTGTGGCTGCAGCGCCGCGTCGCGCGCATGACCGTCCAGCAGGACGACGTGCGGTCCAGCATCTTCGTCGCCATGGCCCAGTGGGCGGCGGCGCGGGTCAGCGAGACCGACCAGCGCAACGCCCGTGCCTGGTCCCCGAATCTGCTCGTGCCCGTCGTCGACCCGGACGTCGTGCGCGGCGACTCCGACGTGCTGCTCGACCTGACCGCGCCCGACGGCTCGGTCACCCTGCTCGGCCTGGAAGAGGTGCGCGACCGCGCGGCGCTGCTCGAGCAGCTGCGTCCCCTCGCCGAGCGGTTCCGCACCGCCGGCGTGCAGTCGAGCGCCGCGACGGTGGCGGCCGAGGACCGCGTCCCCGCGGTGCACAACGCCCTGCGCGCCCTGCAGGCCGCCTTCTTTCAGCCGAACGTGCTGGTCATCCCCTTCGACGACGAGCCGGACGGCGAAGACGACGCCCTGATGCTGCGCTACGCCGAGACGGTCGCCGAGATCGGCGTGGGCATGCTGATCATTGCGCCGCACCCTCGCGCGCGCTTCGGCCAGCGGCAGAAGGTCAACCTGTGGGTGCAGCCGGCGCCGGGCTCCTGGGACGCCGTCGACGCGTTCTCGTCCGGCAACCTCAACCTGAACCTGCTCACCGGGTACCGCCTGCTGCGCCGATGGAACGCCCACGTGCGCGTCCTCACCTGCATCCGCGACGAAGCCGACCGCGAGCGCGCCGCCCGCTTTCTCGACGAGCTCTGCGACCTGGCGCGGTACCCGGCGGACGTCGAGCGCATCGTGCACGTCGGTGCCTTCGAGGACGAGCTGCGCGCGGCCCCGCTGCCCGACGTCACCGTCATCGGCGTATCGCCGTCGCCGGACCCGCATGCGATGCGCCGTTGGGTCCAGAGCGCCCGCTCGGCCTGCATCTTCGTGCATGATTCCGGGCGCGAGTCCGCCCTCGCCTGATCCGCGTCGACCCGGCCATCTTCGGTCGACACGCACGGCAGGACCGTGTACCCGTGCTGCCGAGGTGCGGCGGGGATTCGTTAGCGAACGCCCGGTCGCACCGCGCAGCCCGAACGCTCCCGAGTCGCACCATGCTCGACCGAATCCGTCCCACCCGCGCGTCGCTCGTCGCCGCCGCGGCCCTCGCCTGCACGTTCACCCTCGCCGCCTGCTCCGACGCGCCCGCCAGCTCGTCCCTCGGGTCGGGTGACATCGGCGACGACATCGACCTCGCGCCGGACGCCGAGGGCGACACGGCCAGCGAGACCGGCGTGCTCGACGACGTCGGCGGCGACCCGGACGCGACGGACGCGGCCTGCGACACCCTCGGCTGCACCTGCGAAGCCGACGAGGACTGCGCGTCCGGCTACTGCCTGCGGTCGCCGCTGGCGGGCCGGGTCTGCGCCGAGTTCTGCGACGGCGAGTGCGACGAGTTCGGGTACGAGTGCCGCCTGCTCGAGAACAGCGAGGGCGACGCCGTGCAGCTCTGCGTGCCGGTCGGCAACCCGTACTGCACCGAATGTGTCGCTGACACCGACTGCGGCAGCGTCGACTCGTTCTGCATCGAGCAGCTCGAGGGCTCGTTCTGCGCCCCGCCCTGCGACCTGCGCGACCCGCTGTGCCCGGTCGGCGCGTCGTGCGTGCCGAACCCGGACGGCGACGACAGCATCGGCGTCTGCACCCCCGACGACGGCCAGTGCGCGCCGTGCATCGACGAGGACGACGACCAGCACGGCGAGGGCGCCGAGTGCCTCGGCCGCGACTGTGACGACGAGAACCCGACGGTGTACGACGGCGCCCCCGAGCTCTGCGACGAGGTCGACAACGACTGCAACGGCGAGGTCGACGAGGACTTCGACCTCGACACCGACCCGGCGAACTGCGGCGCGTGCGGCGTGGTCTGCACCGCAGCGAACGGCACCGCGGCGTGCGTCGATGGCGCCTGCGTGATCGAGGCGTGCGACGAGGGCTGGGCCGACTGCGACGATGACGTCGACACCGGCTGCGAGGTCGACGCGACCGCCGCCGACGCCTGCGAAGCGTGCAACGACGGCGTCACCGTCGGCGCCGCCTGCGGCACCTGCGACAGCGGCACCTGGGCGTGCGACGGCATCACGGCGCTGTGCAGCGAGGACGCGGGCGACGACGCCCTGAACGCCTGCGGCGGCTGCGCCGAGCTCGTCGGTGAGATCAGCGACCTGTGCGGCACGTGCGACTCCGGCGCCCTCGCCTGCGCCGACGACGGCGAGTCCCTCGTCTGCGGCGACGACGCCGGCGACGATGCCCGCAACGCCTGCGGCGGCTGCGCCCCCCTCGACGGCGCGCCCGGCGCGAGCTGCGGGGCCTGCGCCGCCGAGTACGTGTGCGCCGACGACGACGAGTCGGTCACGTGCGTCGCCGACGAGACCGACACCGACGGCGACGGCGTGTGCGACCCCGACGACGCCTGCGAGGGCTTCGACGACGACGACGACGCCGACGGCGACGGCATCCCGGACGGGTGCGAGGACGCCTGCCCCGACGGCCGCTACGGCGCGGACTGCTCCGGCGTCTGCGACTGCGAGAACGGTCTCTGCGACGACGGGCTCGAGGGCACCGGCGCCTGCACCTGCGACCCCGGGTTCACCGGCGATCGCTGCGACGCCTGCGTCGACGGGCGGTACGGCGCGACGTGCGCGGGCATCTGCGACTGCGCGCGCGGCACCTGCGACGACGGCATCGACGGCACCGGCGCCTGCGCCTGCCCGGCGGGCTTCACCGGTCCGCGCTGCGACCGCTGCGTCGACGGCCGCTACGGCCCGGCCTGCGCCGGCGTCTGCGACTGCGTCCGCGGCACCTGCGACGACGGCCTCACCGGCAGCGGCGACTGCAGCTGCCCCGGCGGATTCACGGGGGACCGCTGCGAAGCGTGCGTCGACGGCCGCTACGGCCCCGCCTGCGCCGGCGTCTGCGACTGCGTGCGTGGCACCTGCGATGACGGCGTCACCGGCAGCGGCGGCTGCAGCTGCCCGGCCGGGTTCACCGGCGACCGCTGCGAGGACTGCGTCGACGGCCGCTTCGGCGCCGCCTGCGCCGGCGTCTGCGACTGCGAGAACGGCACCTGCGACGACGGCATCGGCGGCTCCGGCGCGTGCACCTGCGACCCCGGGTTCACCGGCGCCAGCTGCGACGCGTGCGAAGCCGGTCGGTTCGGCCCGGACTGCCTGGCCTGCCCCCGCTGCCGCCCCGGCTTCGAATGCGACGACGGCATCGGCGGCAGCGGACTGTGCGAATCGGACTGCGTGCCCACCGGCGACCCCGACGACAACTGCGACGGCGTCGACGACGACTGCGACGGCCTCACCGACGAGCACTTCACGCCCCCCGGCGGGTTCTGCGGTTGCCTCGACTGCGGCGACGACGAGTTCGGCCGCCCGACGTGGTACCGCGAGGACCAGACCGGCTGGCAGTGCGTGCGCGGCGAGCTCGTGTGCCAGCCGAACCCCGGCGCCGAGTGCCTGCCCGGCTGCATCTGATCCCTGCCGGCGTCGACGACACGGGTGCGATCGCGCCCGACTCGTCGGTTCACATCAGGGCGCTGCGACGAACGTCCGGACGGGACGCACCCGCGATTCGGCCAGCTTGCTGCTGGTGAACGGGTTGCCGCTGCCGAAGTCGACGCGCCACGCCTCCGGATCGCTCGCGTTCGACGACGTCCACAGCGTGCCGCTGCCGGGGAACCCGCCGATCCGCGCGCGGTTCTCCCAGAGCACCACCAGCTCGTCGCGGCTCGGCAGGTACCAGTCGGAGTACGTCCCGCCGAGGCCGTACTGCGCGGCAACCTTTGCGGCGTAGTTGGTGAAGCCCTGCGCGTCGTACGCCGCCACGATCGCCGCGGTGTTCGCTGCGCCGGTGCCGATCGCGGTGTCGGTGGCGACGCCGAGGTTGAAGCCCGACCCGATCCACGTGACGTCGGCAATGATGTCGTCGGCCACGACGAGGCCGCGGGTCTCGCCGACGACGTAGCCGGTGTCGCCCGGCTCGAAAATGTAGCCGACGACCCCGCCGTCGCGACGGTCCCCGACAGCGACCACCGGGGCGACCACCTCGTACGGCACGAGGCGGAACACCTCGTCGGCGTCCGCTTCGTCCGCACAGGCCGAGTGAAGCAGCGCATTCGAGTCGTCCGACTGGCGCCAGCAGGTGCCGGCCTGGGTCGAGAGTCGGTATCCGCCGGCCACGCGCTCGAAGGTCACGCCCCCCAGCCCGCCGACGCCGCACTCGTATTGCACGATGCGGTCCGCCGCGGCCTCGATCCGCGTATCGTCGACCACGAGGCACTTGCCCGAGTGCAGCGCGCGAAAGATGCCCTCTTCGAGCGCGAACGCCTGATTCGGATTGTCGGTGCAGCCGAACAGGATCGTCTCGACACCGTCGTCGAGGCTGGACGACGGGACGTCCACACACATGCGGTTGGCGACGAGCTGGATCGAGAACGCGTCGGGCAGCTCGGTCACCTCGAAGGCACCGAGGCTCTGGCGCTGCACGAGCCGGTCGGGATCCCCGGCCGCCTCGAGCGCGTCGAAGCACGACACGGTGTCCTGCCGGTCGAAGAACACGAACGCCGCCTCGGCCTCGTACGTGCCGGTCTCGAGCATCCGGTGCGAGTCGCGACCGGTGACCACGCCATCGCCGTCTGACGAGAACCCGTTGCAGGTGGTCGGCTCGCCGTCGATGAGGACAACGACCGCGGCAACGCAAACCTCGCAGGCGAGCTCGAACGTCGCGTCGGCCTCGGTCGCGAAGTCCGCGTCGACGAAGACCTCGAACCCGTCGAGGGGCTCCCGACCGAAGCGAACCGCGTCGAGCGCGAACTCCGGCGTGCACATGGACGAGCACCCGTCCCCGTCGATGACATTGCCATCGTCGCAGGTCTCGCCCTCGCCGACGTCGCCGTCCCCGCACACCTCGGGGCACGGCTCGCAGGAGCCACCGCAGTCGACGCCTTCTTCGTCCGCGTTCTGTTCGCCGTCGGTGCAGTGCGAGCCGGTATCGACAGGCACATCGGGGGCCGCGTCCGCATCGTCGGCGTCGAACGTCGTGTCGAGCGCCGTGTCGACACCGGCGTCGTTGACCGGCAGCAGGTACGTCGGGTCGTCGCTACAGCCAGCGAGTGAAAGCGTCGCCACGGCGGCGAGCGAAGTCAGCACGCGCGTACGCGTGCGGGTCAGGTGCGTCATCGAGGCGCTCCACGGGGTCGGATAGTTCGGGGCGTGCGCGACGCTATCCGAGACTCGCGCCGTAGGACAGCGCGTGGATGCCCGCACGCCGAACGATCCGCCGGCGAGCCCTTCGCCTCGTGGATTCAGTCGTCGTGCGAGACCACGCCCGACACATAGAACCAGCGCCCGTCACGCCGCACGAACCGGCTCCGCTCGGCCATCGTCTGCAGGCCCGCCGGCGTGCGCAGCGTGGCCTCGAACGCCACCTCGGCCTCGTCGCCGTTCTCGCGCTGGTCGATGACCTTCAGCCCGCAGAACTCGGTCACGCGGGTGAACCCCAGCAGGTCCGAGCGCCACGCGTCACGGTCCGCCTGCCACATCGCGCCGGACGGATCGGTCGTGTCCATGACGTAGTCGACGAGGTCGAGCGCGTACGCTGCGAATCGCGACCGCATCAGACGCACGGCCGACGGCGCCGGCGTCCCCTCGTGCAGCGGGCGGCAGCACGAGCGATAGGGGCGCCCGGACCGACAGGGGCAACGATCATCACGAGTACGGCGGGTTCGTCGTGTCATGCAGCGGACCCTGGCGCATCTCGCGAGGGGCGTCACGCGCCGTCGTGCGAGCGGGCGTTGCGCCGAACCGCCGACACCGCCACTCTGGGCGCCGTTCGCCGAGGGTTCATGTCTCGATTCAACAACGCCGCCCGCCGCGTGTGCGCACACGGTGGCCCCACGTCGGGGTGGGACTGGATCGCGTTTCACCGCTGCGTCGAGGCGTACTGCCGCACGACCGGCGAACGATTCGGTGACGTGTTCGACCGCATGAAGCGCGACCACGGGGTGGCCCGCGGGCGCGCCCTGCCCGCTCCGTCGGCCCTTCGCGCCGCGGTCGCCGACCTGCGCGCGCGTCGCGATGCGCGGCTCGAGCGCGACGCCGCCGACATCATCGCTCGCCGCGCCGCCAAACGCGCCGGCCGTCGCCGCCCCGATCCGGTCCTGCTCGACGACCGCGAGCAGGACCGCCGCCGCGCGAACCAGCTCTGGCCGCGCGTCGGGTTGTGGGGCTGGCGCCGCCTGCGCGATGGCGCGTTCGGCGACCCGGTGGCGCACGAAGCCGGCGCGTTCGACGTGCGCGCCGACCGCGGCTGGATGACGCTCTCGGTACCCGGCGCGACCCGCGAGGCACCCGACGCCCACGCCGTGCGCACGCTCGCCCAGACCGTGCGCGGGCCGAACCTCGTCACGCTGCACTTCGTCATCCGCGTGCCCTCGGCGACGTGGGACGCGTGGTGCGATGCCGACCCGAGCGCAGTCGTTGACGCACTGCGACCGCTCGAGCGAGTCACCGTCGGACGTCGCACGGTGCAGGTGACCGGCGCAGGCCTGACGCGGCACCCGGTGTCGGACCTCGAGCGCGCGCTTCGCGCCCGACGCTGGGCGGTGGCGAGCGTGCCGGACCAGCGCTGATTGCGATGGGCTCCGTCACTCGGGCATGGATTCGGGCACAGGCACGACGCCGCCCTCGTTTGCGAACGCCCACGCCTCGCCGTCGACCGATCCTCGAATCACGTGTACGTACTCGACGGTCTCGATGCTGGCCGGGCGGCGCCCGCCGAGGCAGGTGAAGCGAACGGCGTTGGCGGCGACCTGAGCACGGCCGCGCGTGTTGCCCCCCGCCGCACGACGCTCGGCGTACACGTCGGCTGCGACGGATGCGCACGCCTCGCGCGGCGTGTACGCCCCACCGCGTACGACGCCGACGACCGCCCCTTCGTCGTCCGCCCGGGTGTCGCAGGCGTGGACGAAGCGGGTGTCGAAGAGCGGCGACTCAGTGACGCAGAGTGAGGCGCCATCGACGTCGGCTTCGGCCAGCAGCCCCGCCTCTTCGTCGGTCAGCGCGCGCGGAGCAACCAGCGCGGACGGCGAATCGCACGTGTAGCGCCACTCCTCGAGATACCGAAACCCTTCGGCGTGGCCCTGCATCCGCAACGTCGCCACGCGCCCCTGTTCGTCCCACTCGATCGCGGTCACCACGACGCCCCCGTCGCGCACGACCTCGGTCGGGTACCCGCCCTCGTTGTACCGCACGGCGAGCTGGACGCCGGACGCCGTGATGTGGGTCAGCCGCCCGTCGGCGAGCACGCCCGACGACAGCTCGACCTCGGCCCCGTCGGCGCCCACCTCGACGATGCGCACCGTACCGTCGTCGCCGTACACCACCCGCTGCTCGCGGTCTTCGGAGCCCGGCGTCCGCAGGGTGAGCCCGGCGGCGCGGCCGTCGTCGGACCACGTGTACGTGCGACAGCTCACGCTGCCACAGGCGTCGCAGAGGTCCTCGCGACAGGCGTGCTCGATCTGGCCGGCGTCGGTCCAGAAGGTGCCGGTCCGCACGGCGCGCCCCTCGGACGGGTCGTCGGGGCGCAGCACGATGACCCGCTCGGGCGTCGCGTGCGCGTGCCCCGTCGTGACGACCCGCTCGGGAGCGCCGCCGACGATGAGCACGTCCCGCGAGACCGGGATCGCGCACGGCTCTTCGGTCTGCATCATCCGCAGCGCGGCGCGCACATCGAGCAGCGCCAGCCCCGGGTCGAACGCCCTCGCCGCCGGCGGGCCGTCCCAGGGTTCGTCCGCGAGGTCGAGCAGGGTCGTGACGGTGGCCGCCTCACCCGCCGCGGTTTCGGTCGCGCCTGCCTCGCCCGCGCTCTCGCCCCCCGCCGACGGCCCCGCGTCGCCGCCCGGCCGTGAACAGCCCGAAGCCACCGTGCACGCGACGATCGCCGCGCCGAAGAAGAGAGGTGTCCGCCATCCCAGCTCGATCACGTGCGTCCCGGTGTGCGTGCGCCGGCCCGGCGCGCGGCCGCATGCGCGGCGCCCACCACGACCCGGCTCGTCGTCGTTGCCTGCCGAGTCTATGCGATCCGACCCGGTACAGACACCGCCGCGGCCCTCACCAGTCGACGATCCGGTAGTCCTTCAGGAACTGCCCCCACACGTGCTCGCCGGTGCGGGCGCCGGTGAAGATCGGGTCGACGATGCGGGCGGCGCCGTCGACGATGTCCAGCGGCGGGTGAAAGCGGTGCACTTCGCGCTTCTTGTCGGCGTGGGCGACCGGGTCCTCGTCGGTCACCCAGCCGGTGTCGACGCTGTTCATGTGGATGCCGTCTTCGACGTAGTCCGCCGCCGAGGTGCGCGTCAGCATGTTCAGCGCGGCCTTCGCCATGTTCGTGTGCGGGTGCCGGTCCGTCTTGAAGATGCGATAGAACTGCCCCTCCATCGCCGAGACGTTGACGATGTGCTTGTCGCGCTCGGGGGTCTTCGTCATCAGCGGCTTCAGGCGCGCGTTCAGGATGAACGGCGCCACGGCGTTCACGAGCTGCACCTCGAGCAGCTCGACCGCGCTGACGTCGGCGAGCTTGAGCCGCCAGCTGTTCACCTCACGCAGGTCGATCTGCTGCTCGTCGGCGTCGAGCGCCCCGGACGGGAAGAGGTGCTCGCCCCGCTCGCGGTCCTCGGGCAGGAACTCGAACTGCGTCAGGTCCGCCGCCTTCACGTCCGACGCCGCGGCACCACCGCCCAGCACGGCGAGATCCGCGGACGCCGTGTCGGTGCCGAGCAGCGCGCGCTCCGAAGCGGGCAGCTCGTCGGCGGGCGTGCGCTCGCCGTCCATGAGGTGGCTGTAGAACCCCGGCGGGCGCCGCACGGTCTGGCAGGCGTTGTTGATGATGAAATCGAGCCGGTCGAGGGTCGACAGCAGGTGCGTGCACAGCGCCTCGACGCTCGGCGTGTGCCGCAGGTCGATGCCGTGGATGTGCAGCCGGTGCCGCCACTCGGCGAAGTCCTCTTCGGCGGCATAGCGGCGCGCCGCGTCGCGGGGGAACCGGGTCGTCACGATGACGCGACACCCCGACCGCAGCAGCAGAATCGCCGCCTGGTACCCGATCTTCACCCGCGCGCCGGTGACGAGCGCGACGCGCCCGTTCAGGTCGGCGACCTGCGTGCGCTTCTCGTAGTTCAGGTCGCCACACTCGAGACACATGTGGTCATAGAAGTGGTGCACGTCGCGGTACTGCGTCTGGCAGACGTAGCACTTGCGCGCCTTGTGCAGCCGCCCGACCGGCTCGCTCGTCGTGCGCGTGTCGTGCGCGGCCTCGTCGTTCACCGTCGCGTCGGTGGTCGCCGAGCCGTCGCCGAGCAGCTTCGGCGCCTCGCCGGTCAGGCGCGGCGTCTGAAAGATGGGGCTCTCGCGCAGCTTGCGGATGCCCGTGCTGTCGAGCACTGCCTCGTCGTCCGCGCGCTGCTCGAGTTCCTGGTGCTTGCGTTGCGCCTTCGCGAGGCGACGCCGCTCCTTCTTGTCCGGGCGCGAGACGCGACCGGCCGCCATCAGGAACCGGTCGCGGTCCTCACGCGGCACGCTGGCGAGCAGGCCGCGGTCGTCGATGAGGGACTCGAGCAGCTCGGTCGCATCGGCGATGCGGGCCAGCAGGTCGGTCGAGGCGGTGTCGTTCGGGTCGCTCATGGCGCGATTCGGCAGCTTGGGCTCGCGCGGCGGCGCCACGCATCGGCGCCCTCGTACCCGAATTCGGCCGCCGGGTCATGGTGCGTTTCGGTGCGCGGCCCGGTAGGCAGGTGTGCAGGTCGGCAGGTAGCCTGCGCTACCACATCCCGAAGAGGCGGCGCCCGAACCGGGGCGGCTGCTTCTTCGCGTTCGCCTTCAGCGCGATGCGCTGGTTCGGGCCGAGCAACACCTTCGCCTGCAGGCGCCGCTCGGTGCGAAACGCCTCGGCCTCGTCGGCGACCTGGTTCGACTGCAGCAGCTCCTTCGTCGCCGCCACCGCATCCGGCGACCGCGTGGCGAGCTCGGCGGCGAGCTGGTCAGCGGCCGCAATCGGGTCGTCGACCACCGCGGTGACGAGGTGCAGCGCGAGGGCGTCGTCCCCCGAGAGCGTGCGCCCGGTCATCGCGAGCAGTTTCGCCTGGTCGATCGGCAACAGCTCGCGCAGGGCAACGCTGCCGCTCATGTCGGGGATGAGCCCCCACTTTGCCTCGAGGATCGACAGTCGGCTGTCGGGGGTCGCGAGGCGAAAGTCCGCCGCGAGCGCGAGCTGCAGCCCGCCGCCGAAGCACGAGCCGTGGATGGCCGCGATGACCGGCACCGGCAGGCGACGCCACGCCCAGCAGACTTCCTGGAACACGTTGGTGCCGCGCGCCGCGCGGGTGACGAACGCGCGCAGCGCCCACCCGGGTCGCCGCGTCACCTGGGGGAAGTCCAGGCCGCTGCAGAACGACGGGCCCGCCCCGTGGACGATGACCGCGCGCAGGTCACGGTCGCGGCGCAGGGTGCGCGCGGTGCGCAGCAGCGACGTCATCACCTCGACGTTCAGGGCGTTGTGCTTGTCGGGGCGATTCAGCGTCACGCGGGCGATGTCGCCATCGCGGGTGACGAGGACCGGAGTGTCGGTGATCATGCGGTCGGCTCGGGGTCGGGTGCAACGAATCCATCCCATCGTCGCATGTAATCGACGAACGTGTCGCTGAGCGCGCGTGCCCGCAACGCATCCGCCGACAGCGGCGGGCGCGCCGGCGCCTCGCCCCCGCCCGCCACCCGCTGCGGCCAGTCCGGGTTGCAGATGCCCGCTCGGCCAAGGGCGACGGCGTCCGCGCCGAGGTCGAGCTGGCGCGCGCCGTCGGCGGCCGTCCAGATGGCGCCGGCGGTGATCAGCGGCACGTCGTCGGGCATGGCTGCGCGAAAGGCGGTCGCGGCGTGCACGTCGGGGCGCTTCTGCGTGTTCGGGCCGGCGTCCCACAGCGAGATGTGCACAAAGTCGGCGCCGTCCTCGCACAGCCACCGCGCGGTCTGCAGGCTCTCGTCGAGGTCGAGCCCGGTGAGGTGCCCGCCGTTCTCGGGCGAGAGCCGCACGCCGA
>Ga0070728_10006166_pt1 | contig 11445 bp, 6 predicted proteins | sample tdDd471_FD_66723 | JGI IMG/M metagenome (GOLD analysis project Ga0070728, IMG submission 66723) | Marine sediment microbial communities from the Atlantic coast under amendment with organic carbon and nitrate - tdDd47.1 | ecosystem: Environmental > Aquatic > Marine > Coastal > Sediment | place...
ACCCCGCAGATCCAGGCGGTACACGTTAAAGGCAGCCTTGCACAGGGTTTCAGCCAGGTGATCGTAGCGGCGACCATGATCCGCAAAGCCGTGAACAAACACCACATGGCCGACAGGATCGTTCACACTGTCGGTGAACAACTGTAGCGAGGTGCCGTCCAGCGGCGATTTCAGGGTTTCAGAAGCGGATTCAATTTTCTTTCGCAAAGGACTCATACATCACCTTTATTTTTGCATGTATAGTATTTTCATTCATTTCCGTTAAGCCAACGTTTTACTTTACTACCGGCCCGGAACCATTGTCAACATTAGTCATGACTGCAATTGTTATTGATTGAACGCCACACAGAAAACGCCCGGGCCAAAAGACCCGGGCGCGTGTGATTTCAGCAATGCCTTGCGGTTACTGCTTCTGAATGATCTTTTCGATCTTTTTCAGCTGTTTGAGAGGCAGTTCTTCGCTGGTGGGCAGCAGCACGATTTCGATGCGGCGGTTGGCATCCTGACCCTCGGGGGTGTCGTTGCTGGCCACGGGGCTGTATTCGCCGTAAGCTGCTATACTTAGTAAGGATTCGTTCATTTCAGCTTTAACCAGAACGTCAAACACCGAGCGGGCCCGCTGATAGGAAAGGGTCCAGTTGCGGCCCTTCTGGTTGTCGGTGTGACCCGCCACCTGGAACTTACGACCGTCAATGGTTTTCAACACTTCCGCGACTTCTTCCACCGCGGTTTTACCGTCTTTGGAGAGTTTTGCCCGGCCAACATCGAACAGCACGTTGGAGGAAAGCTGGATCACCATACGGCCATCGTTGATGCCAATGGACAGCCGACCGCTGTTGATGAGTGTTGAGAACTTGCTCAGCAGTTCATCCATTGCTTTCTGTCTAAGATCATTGGCCTTTTTCAGTTGTGCAAGCTGGTCGCGGGTCTCGGTGTATTCCGCGCCGAGGCTTTTGAGTTCGTCGGAAGTCTTGCTGGAATTGGCCACGCAAACCTGGTATTTTTCATCGGCTGCAGTGAGGTCTTCGCCGCATTTTTTCTTGTCTTTTTCGCAGGTTTCGAGTTTTCCCGTCAGCTCGGAAATGGCTTTGTCACGCTCTGCGGTGGCGGCGCGGCTGTTGGCCAGCTCTTTTTGACTGCGGGCGAACTCCTCTTTGGGAATGCCACAGCCCATCACCAGCATTGCGACCATAACCGTAAGCGTTAATACCATAGTATATTTCATAACTTAAGACCTCCATAGGGTTGACCGTTTTTTCAACACAAAGATGTATAGGTTTCATTGTAATTATGTCTGCACATAAATCAACCGTCCCGGGAAAATAATTTCCGCATCAGGGCCAAAAACGCTCTTTTTAGCAGCAATAAGATAAAATGCGCTCGGGAATCTCTCGGGACACGACACCCGTTTTCTCCTGCCGCGATTTCGATTTCACGGGGCACAAGTGCCGATTTTTTGCTATATATCGTTTTTATATTGATAATAGGCCATTTTTGGCTGCGTCATTTCCCGAGGCGGGCCCGTGAAACAGCAATTTTTGACCCTTCGCGGCCCGTGTTTTAAAAAGTGCGTCCCGAGGATTTTGGAGCAAATACGATGTTCTGGTGATTATTTCCTGCATTTAAAAGACATTAACGCGGTGCGTTAATGTCTTTTCGCGCCTCTGAAAGAAATGTAACACAGCATAGCCAACAATGTATGGTGCGCTTAAGATGCATCGGCAGATGACTCGGCACAAACCATATCCAAAAACTGTCTCCGCCTCCTTACTCAAACTATTTAAAGAAATATCCGACGCCCGCCGCCCTGCCCCGCCATTTCACCGGCACCGGGCAGCACCCGCCGGGCAAACCCTTGGGAAATGAGCCCCGCATTCATGTGCGTATTTCCAGTTTCCTACCCCCTTTGCAGCACCTGCACTTTGACGAAATATATTTTTCGTGTATAGTACTACTAACCCGGGGAGTACATTAGCATGATACAAACCATAGCAAAGTCAGCGTTATTGGGGCATTGCATTGCATGCATATTTTGTTGCGCATTGCTGCAAATGTGCAGCAATCCCCTTGACCGTGAAGCTGGCGATAAAACCGTTGACGTTGAATTGCTTCAATACTTCAGCCCGAAGGCAGTGGAAGCAATCCAAAGCTACTTACAGAATCTGCATCATTATCCACCAAGTATGAAACTCCAGAGTCTTGAATCACTGCCGGAAGGTCTGAAGATCTGCTATGTATACAGTAAGGAACATTACAAGAGCTGCACTATTATCCATTATCCCTTTTTACCCCACCAAAAGGTCTTTGTGGTTGAAGCCATAATGTCATTAGATGCTGATGCATCCTGCATTTCTGGAGACCTTGATATTTCACACCAAATGCAATCTGGAAATAATCGCGATATCATAGATCCTTTAAATCGGGAATTCGGTGTTGATTTCTGGCAAAAATATCCCCCTGAAATGATTACGCAGAAAGTATCATCCTCACGGGTCGCCGCGTTTGCCATTGCAAAAGGGTTACACGACATTGATTTGATGAAACGTATTATACCGAACCATCCGGAATTGTACTGGGAAACTATGCTGGACAGCGAAAACTGGGACTGGTATGTCCCCCGATCCGGTGAGGATGAAACATGCAAGTTGAGAACACTCCTTGAAAAGCTGCCGGATAACCTGCAATCCGATCCCCGTCATGCACAACTCAGCATTCTGGTATCCATGATTGAGGGTAACTGGATAGAGGATATCCCTAAACTGTCGGGCATGATACATGAACGGCAAATTGATGATGACCATGCATGCCGTTTTATACACTACCTGCTGCATAACAGCAGAACCTCCTCCGAACGGCATCGAAAACTGATTCTGGCGCTTCAGCATGTTCCGCAATGCGGGGTGTGGGAAGATATCATCCAGATTATTGTTAGTCGCAGAGATGAGGATTTACTGGTGGTAGACCTGGAGAGCGCTGGAACAGATATTGATACAGGCATTGCAAAACGGGTCATGGAGCAGGTTAATGGTGCGGTGTTTTTGCGTGGCTGGAATCATGGCAAATACTTCATGGCAGAATCGCCATTCCCGGATGAACGTCCTGTTAACCGGGATGTTGTCGAACAGTTGGTGAGCAAAACGCCTCCAATTACAACATCAGGGGCAACGGCATCAACTGATCCCCTGATTGAGTATCTTCTGCGGGATGTTGAGCGCCGGATGGAAAACACGCGCATACGCCCATCATACCGGGCCAGGGAACACACCAGGGCCCGCGTTGCAATTATGCAGTATCTGGCGCCGAAAGCTGCCCAGACATACTGGGCGCTGTCACGCTTTGCGGTGCAATTCATGGATGCTAACGCCGCTGCAAATATTCTGGACGCCGTTCCGGCGGGACTGAAGGTACATCCCCGTCATGCACTGGACCGCACACTGTATGAAATGCAGTTCGGCGATCCGGACAAGGCCATGGCCATGCAGGGTAACCTGAAACCTGCGCCCTGCGCCTGGTCCTGGAGGAAAGATGAACGGTACAATACGTGCCGCCCGGGGTTTGACTCAATACACCGGCACATACTCAGGGGTAAGTACAAACAGGCCGCAGGCCTGCTGGCTGCACTGTATCAGCAAATGAGTGAGGACTGCTCGGCTCCGCATTTTGTTAAAATGATGATCGATCTTCAGCAATCCGGCGAACTGCAAACAGCAATCAAAACGCGACTGAAACACGCCCCCACCAATACCGGCTTGCAGGCGCTGTTGTGGTGGATACATTTCTACTCCAACGATTTGCACAACCATCCCCAACTGCAAAAGCGCATCAGTGCGGCAACGCAGGGCAGGGATATCTCCTCCGCGCTTCATCACATCAAACAGGAACTGATTGTTCAGCAGATACTGACCGCCTATGAAGATCAGAAGTTTGAGCAGTGCCTGGATCTCATCAATGAACATGAGGGCTACCTGACCAGATATCATCACAGTTTTTCGCCCAAAAACTTTCCATCACTGGAAGTGTACAAAGCCGCCTGCCTGCACTTTTTGCATGATGGTATTGGAGCACGGTGGGAAATACAGAGAATCACCGGAATAAAAACCGGCATTCATGAAATATCCGGTTACTATGTTGACGCAATGCTAAGAAATAAAAGCAATCCTGCCCGCGCCATCAACAGCCTCACCCACTATATCGGAGAGGCGAAAAAAGCATCTCTCAATAAGCCGCATGTGCTTATGGTTCCAGCGGATGTCGCCCAGAAGCAACTGAAAAAATTGAAGCAGGGCAGGGCAATCAAGGAATGGGAGCCGGTTGATCCCAAGCGGGCTTTAACCTGTTTCCTCACATCGAAAACCGGAAATCCCTTTGAAACCATGCAGGGAGAAGCCATGGCCCGCTTTGCCCTGGGCCAAAAGAAAAAAGCGCTTCGATTGATTGGAGACATTTTCCATTCTGGAGATTCCTCCCACTACAGATCATGGAGAATGACAGATGAATTGTATCGCCTTATCCATATCTTTAAACCTGACACAGAGACCCTCCAGAAATTACGCGACTATAAAACCACGGATGAAGGGGCCGGATATAACAATGCTCTAACCACCGTAATATCCTGGCGAAAGGGAAATTACTCCCAATGCGCAACAACAACAATGCCGCACTATAACGCCTTGTGCAACCACTTTGCAGGCAATCAGAAAAATGCGGCCAAAACGCTTTTGGGAATGCATGATGCCTGGAGGCCACAAAGAGATTATTATTATACCGCCGCTGTTCTCAATTACCCCTTTGATCCTGCACAATCAGCAGCGTATCTCAAAAAATACATTTCCTCCCCCCGGGATGACAGGTACGACCTTATTTCCACTGCGGAAGCGCAACGGTATATTGAAAAAATCGAACAGGGAATCAGCATACCCGAATGGATACCTCCTGACTCTGCGGGATATAACCGGCAAAAGAATCCCTATAGCAGGTCGGCTATGTTTAAACTTCGCTCCTTAGTCGGTATAAAAATCGCAGTAGTATCGCTAAAACCGGATGCCCCAAAAGAAAATGGGGTTAATGATTCAACGATTCTTGAAATAGTCCAAAAACACGCCAACCAGCTAAAACACTGCCACCAAAAAGAATTGAACAGAGTTCCCAATCTGTACGGCAGTGTTTTCATTGAATTTACCATTTCAAAGACCGGCAGGGTTTCACGGGAAACCATAGCGCACAGTACCCTAAGAAATGCATCTATTGAAGATTGCTTTGTCAGAGTTATTGAGCACCTTTCCTTCCCGAAACCCAAAATGGGAAAAGATGTCACGGTAAAACTGGAAGTCGCATTTACCCCGAAAAAGTAACAGCGTTCCGGCGCAATTATCCACTTCTACGGATGTCGGTCGCACTACCCTCCATGTGCAGACAGCCATTGACATATCATTTTAGGGCCTGTTACACTGCCGGGCTACAACGTTGAAAGTATCGTCGCCGTTAAAACGGCAAAAGAGGTGTATATGGTAACGGCTCCTGAAAACATTGGGGTGATTGTGGCCACGGACTGCGGCTCCACCACCACCAAGGCCATTCTTATCGAACGGCAGCCCGACGGCTCGTACCGGCAGACCGCCCGGGGCGAGGCCCCCACCACGGTGGAGGCTCCCTTTGAAGACGTCACCATGGGGGTCCGAAATTCCATTCAGGAACTGGCGGAACTTTCCGGCCGCCGTCTGGTGGACGACAATGGGCATATTATCCGGCCCGCAGAAGGCAATGAGGGCTGCGATATCTACATATCGACCTCATCCGCCGGTGGCGGCCTGCAGATGATGGTGGCGGGGGTGGTCCGCACCATGACCGCGGAATCCGCCGCCCGTGCGGCCCTGGGCGCCGGGGCCATTGTCATGGATACCATTGCCAGCAACGACAAACGGCTGCCCCACCAGCAAATCGAGCGCATCCGCCACCTGCGACCCGACATGATCCTGCTTTCCGGCGGCGTGGACGGCGGCACCATCAGTCATGTGGTGGAACTGGCGGAACTGGTAAGCGCCGCAGACCCCAAACCCCGTCTGGGCAAGGGCTACAAGCTGCCGGTGATCTACGCAGGCAATAAGGAAGCCCGTGACCTGATCCGGGAGCGGCTGGCAGAAAAGACCGATCTTTTTGTGGCGGACAACCTGCGCCCCACCCTTGAAATGGAAAACCTCGGCCCGGCCCGGGACCGCATCCACGACCTGTTCATGGAGCATGTCATGCAGCAGGCACCGGGTTACGGCAAGCTCATGGAAATCACCGACGCGCCCATCAAACCCACCCCCGGAGCCGTGGGCGACATTATCGACCGGGTTGCCATGGCCGAAGATATCGAGGTGCTGGGGGTTGATATCGGCGGGGCAACCACTGACGTGTTTTCCGTGTTCAAAAAGACCTTTAACCGCACCGTGAGCGCCAATCTGGGCATGAGCTACAGCATTTCCAATGTATTCGCCGAAGCGGGCATTGAAAACGTCCAGCGGCATATCCCCTTTGCCATCGACGACCGGCATGTGCGCAACGCGGTAAAAAACAAGATGATCCGGCCCACCACCATTCCCCAGCAACTGCGGGATCTGGTGATCGAACAGGCCATGGCAAAGGAAGCCCTGCGCCTTGCGCTGGAGCAGCACCGGGCCTTTGCCACTACTCTTAAAGGGGTGCAGCAGGAACGGGCCATTGGCGATGCCTTTGACCAGAACGGGCACGGCCTGTCTTTGGTAAACATGATAAGCCTCGACCTGCTGGTGGGTTCCGGCGGCGTGCTGTCCCATGCGCCCCGGCGCAACCAGACCGCCATGATGCTGCTGGATGCCTTTGAACCAAAGGGATTCACCCGGCTGGCGGTGGACAGCATTTTCATGATGCCTCATCTTGGGGTGCTGGCGGATATCCATCCGGCGGCGGCCACACAGGTTTTTGAGCGGGACTGTCTGATTCATCTGGGCACCTGTGTCGCCCCCGGCGGTAAAGGCAAGCCCGGGGCTCCCTGCCTGCATGTCACCGGCACCCTGCCCGACGGCAGCACGGTTGATGAAACCGTGAACTACGGCGAGCTGCGGCTGTTGGATAGTGCCGCACTCGACCCGGAAACCAACATCAGTATCCGGGAATATCAGCCGCAGGAATGCAGCCTCACCTTTGCCCCGTCCAAAGGATTTAATCTTGGGGCAGGCAGCGGCAAACCGGTGACCAAAACCGTCAGCGACGGTGTTGTGGGCATTATGCTGGACTGTCGCGGCAGGCCCATACGCTACCCGGAAGACCCCGGCGAACGTATCGCCGCGCTGCTACGCTGGGCCGCAGAACTCAAAGCCTATGACATGGACGTGCTGAGCGCACTGTCCGCCACCGGAGGTGAATGATGGCACACAGCTATACTCCGGGTCTCAAGGTTTCGGAACGCTCCCGTATTACCAAGCGTCGTATTCTGCCCATTCAGGGCGATGTACTGGTATCTGAAGGCGACATGGTCACCCACGACACCGTGGTGGCCCGCACCGCCCTGCCCGGCGATGTGTATCCCGTCAACGTGGCCAACATGCTGGGCATATCAGCGGCGGAAGTCACCCGCTGTATGCTGAAGCAGGTGGGTGAAACCATTGAACAGGGCGAAGCCATTGCTCTGGCAAAGAGTTTCTTCGGCATATTCAAGTCCACGGCCAAGGCCCCCATCACCGGCACTATAGAGTCAATTTCATCGGTGACCGGCCAGGTGATTGTACGGGGCGCTCCCCTGCCGGTGGAAGTAATGGCCTACATCCCCGGTACGGTGACTGAAATCTTTTCCGGTGAAGGCGTGGCCCTGGAAACCACCGGTGCCTTTGTGCAGGGCATCTTTGGCGTTGGCGGCGAGGTCAACGGCCCGGTCCGCATGGCGGTTGAACATCACGAGGATATTCTGACCGACAGCCACATCAGCGAAGACATGAAAGACTGCATCGTGGTGGGAGGCTCCATGGTAACGGCGGAAGCCATCCGCCGCGCCCGGGAATGCGGGGTCAAAGCCATTGTCAGCGGCGGCATTGAGGACGGCGACCTTCGGGACTTTTTGGGCTATGACATTGGCGTGGCCATCACGGGACACGAAAAACTCGGCATTACCCTGATGGTCACCGAGGGCTTTGGCAGCATCGCCATGTCGCCGCGCACCTTTGAACTACTCAAAAGCCGCAACGGGCAGGCGGCCTGCGTCAACGGCGCTACCCAGATCCGCGCCGGGGTTATCCGCCCGGAAATTATTATTCCCGCCACGGATACCCAGCAAAAAGACCTGCCTCCGTCTCCAAAGGAGGGAGCTCCCACCCGCATCGGCGACAACATCCGCTGTATCCGGGAACCCTGGTTTGGTCGCATCGGCACCGTGGCCTCCCTGCCCCACGAACTGCAGCAGATGGAATCCGGCACCTGGGTGCGGGTGCTGCAGGTGGCCTTTGACGACGGCAGCCTTGCCATTGTGCCCCGGGCCAATGTAGAGCGTATTGAAGACAATAACCTGTAGCCGTAACCGGCCCAAAGGAGAATTATCATGAAAAAATCCGTACTGTACCCCCTGTTTTGTGCTGTGTGCGCCCTGTCCCTGCTGTGGGCTGTGGGCTGCGATTCCGATGACGATCCCGCCCCTGCTGATGGCGACACGGAAGTCACGGATGGAGACGACAACGATACTATCGTGGACGGTGACACCACCGACACCGTAGACGAAGACATAACCGAGGTTGCGGACAACACCGACCCGGAACCCGTGGAACTTGACGAGAACCCCTTAGTGGATGGCGATGACGACCCCGTGGAGCAGGACGCCCCTGTTGAAGCGGAGCAGTCTGAACCGGATACCGTTGAAGACACGGAACTTTCGGATGACCCGGCAGAGGAAGAACTGACCGAGCAGGACGCGATTTCCGACGAGGAAATGGCGGATGTGGAAGTCGAGCGTGAAATGGATGAGAATAATGTTGCCACCACCTGCGACAGCACCGACGACTGCGCTGACGGCTATGTGTGTATGTACGGCTACTGCATTCTTACCTGCCTGACCACCGAGGACTGCCCGGGCAACAAAATTTGTCTGGAAGGCATCTGCCGCCGTCCCAACACCGGCGAATGCACAGACCACGACGACTGCACAGACCAGTTGTGTGTTCATGGCGTCTGTACCAATGCCGGAGGCTCCTGCACTGATGACGACGACTGTGTCCCCGGCTCGGTCTGCGCCTTTGATCTCTGCATGATGAAGGGCTGTGATGCGCAGGAAGACTGCCCGGAAGCCAGCTATTGCGAAGCAGGCAACTGTTATCCCACACCGTAGTAAGCGGTTGCCAAAACGAGCAAATCTGCTTATGGTAGATAGTGAGCACACTGAAATACATACCGGCGCAATACTATTCACATGAAGTCGTTGCGCACCTGATCGGGAGAAACTCATGCAGAAGCGTGTCATTCATTTGGTAGCAGCATTAGTAATAACTCTGAGCGCCTTTGGCAGCCTCAACGCAGCAGAAGGCACCGAAACAACCACAACTGCCGCAGCACCAGCCGTGCCCAAAGCCGCGCCCATGCCTGTCGCACCCAAAATTGCGGCCATTCCCTTTGAACTCAAACCTCTGCATCTGGCGGTGGCGGCATTTGCACAACACGATGGCACCGCCGCTCAGGGTTCCGACGCCCTTGCGGCCTTTGGCAAAGCTCTTACCGCCCGTGGCGCACTGGTCGCCGATGCAGCCAAAGTACAATCACTACAGGTGGCCAAACCCGCCGACCTTAAAACCGGCGCACTGCCTGCGGATATCAACAGCGATGTTGCCGATTACGTTGTGGTGATGGACTGCAGTACCAAGGTCGGGGCTAAAAACGTTCGCGGCACCGATAAAAATTCCTATGGCGTGGATATTGTCACCACGATTCTGCACACCGATTCCGCCACAGCCATCAACGCCCTGACCCTCAAGGGCGGCGGCGTGTTTGCCTCCCCGGCGGAAGCAGCCGCCGATGCACTGGGCAAACGGGTTGAGGAAGCCGCCAATTATGTGGCCACCATCATAAACCAGCAACGCACAAAGGATTTTCAGGTAAAACTTCATATCTCCGAAGTCCAGGACACGGATCATCGTGACGATCTGCTGGACATACTTTCGTTCCCCAATGCCATCCGGGAAGTACGTTTCCAAAAATTGGGCACCCCGGTGGAAATCAGCGATGTGCTGCTGACAGTGCAGGGCATCAGCGCCGGAGAAGTGGGGCGCATCCTGAGCGGTCATGGATACGGCCTGACGGTCAACAAAGTGGGCAAAGGCGAGCTGTGGACCACCTACACCCCTTCCAAAGCCTTTGCCATCAAACTGTTCAGCACCGCCTTTGGCAACAGCACCCGGGATGACGGCTACGAGGTTGCTGCGGAAAAACTGGGCAAAGCCATCGGCGAAACCTTTGATGCCCTTCCTTGGATATGGACAGGGGAATGGCCCGAGGGCCAGCCGGACTTTCCCAAAAAACGCGCCCTCAAACGCCTTTTGAAAAACACCAAAGAAGACTTCGGCATGGTACTGGTCAGCACCGGCGAGCTGAAAATACGCCGGGATATCATGAAGCTCTGCATCAAGGTCTATGCGGTCCCAAGCGCCAGACCCCTGCTGAATGTCACCCTTGAAGGTGATTTTACACGCCCCGAAAGCTATACCGCACAAATGCAGGAAAAAGTGCTTCAGCCCCTGCGATCGAAACTGAAAAAAATCCGGAAAAAGTTCTCCAAACGCAGACAGGATGAACTCCATATTCTGCTGGAACAGTAAACCACAGACCCCATCCCATAGCGGTAACACAACAGCATGGTAAAACGGTCAAATGCATATGTAACCGGGGACACCATTGAGCAGAAAACCGCTCAGTGGCTGGATGCGGTCTACAGCATCAACTATCGCCGCAGTCATATGCACATGCGTCCGGATCACTGTGCCCTTCTGATTATTGATATGGTGCGGTATTTTACCGACCCGGCACACCGTGCTTTTTTGCCTGCATCAGCGGCCATTGTTCCGCGCATCGCAAGCCTTCTGTGGGCCTGGCGGGAACGCAACGGCGTGGTGGTGTACACCCAACACTGTCATGAAGGTGAGCATGACCTTGGCATGCTGGGAACGTTTTTCTCGGATTATATCCACTGCGGCCAGCCGGAGGCAGAGATCATCGATGCCCTTGCCCCTGCCGAAAATGATATCGTTGTGCGGAAAAATACCTATGACGCATTTTTGCACACCGGGCTTGAGGATATTCTGCACAGCCGGAATATCGAACAGGTGGTGATAACCAGCGTACTGACCCAGATGTGCTGCGAAACAACCGCCCGGGCCGCCTTTACCCGTGGGTTTGAAACCTTTGTGGTGGCCGATGCCACCGCCACCTTTGACGAAACATTTCATATCAACA
>Ga0070728_10006167_pt1 | contig 11445 bp, 9 predicted proteins | sample tdDd471_FD_66723 | JGI IMG/M metagenome (GOLD analysis project Ga0070728, IMG submission 66723) | Marine sediment microbial communities from the Atlantic coast under amendment with organic carbon and nitrate - tdDd47.1 | ecosystem: Environmental > Aquatic > Marine > Coastal > Sediment | place...
AGGCTGTGACCGTGCGCAGTATCGACGACGACCAGATCGACACCGGCCTCGATCAGTGCCTCCGTGCGACGCAATCCCTCCGGTCCCACGCCCGTGGCAGCGGCGACCCGCAGGCGCCCCTGGGCATCCTTCGATGCATGCGGGTGCGATTCCGCCTTCTCGATATCCTTCACGGTGACGAGGCCGACGCAGCGATAGTCCTTGTCGACCACCAGCAGTTTCTCGATCCGATGCTGATGCAGCAGCCGCTTCGCATCTTCGCGGTTCACGCCGCTGTCCTGAACCACCACCAGACCTTCCCGCGTCATCAGTTCGGAAACCGGCTGGCGCTTGTCGGTGGCAAAGCGGACATCACGATTGGTGATGATGCCCACCAGCCGCCGTGTCTTGCGTTCCACGACGGGAATGCCGGAAATCGACCGGGTATTCATCAGGGCCAGCGCATTGGCCAGCGGCTCATCGGGGAAAATTGTGACTGGATTGACCACCATGCCGGATTCGTAGCGCTTGACCTTGCGCACCTCCTCCGCCTGTTCCTCGACCGTGAAATTCTTGTGGATGACACCAATGCCGCCCAGCCGGGCCATGGCGATTGCCATGGGGGCCTCCGTCACCGTGTCCATGGCGGCAGACAGGACGGGCACGCCAAGCGCGATTTCCCGCGTCAGGTAGGTGGCGGTGCTGACCTCCCCCGGCAGAACACCGGATTCGCGCGGGGCGAGCAGGACATCATCGAAGGTAAGGGCTTCGCGGATCTTGATCACGTCGGAACTCCTATGGCAGCTCCGTCAGCGACGGAAACGGAGTAGCCCAACAGGCGCGAGACCGGAGAAAATTCCGTTCACGGCAAACGCGGGCTGGATTGATTGTTGTGCGACTTATGCCATCAGACTGGCTTGGCAACCAGTTCCGCGATTCACGAAAGCCCCGGACCAAGCGCCGCAGTCCCGGACCGGCGAACCAACCCCTTGGAAATCAGGCGTTCTCCGCCGCCGCCTCGGCTGCGAAATCACCGTCAATCGCGGCCTCGTCATCGAACATGTAGGGATAGGTCTCGCGAAAGCAGTCGCGAATCTCGTCAAAGGGCATGTCGTTGCGATGCCCACGCTCCTGCACATACTCCATGTGCCGGTCGCCATCCGCCGTGAACGGGTGGAAAACGGAATCGTTCTCACCATCGAATTCCAGCGGCATGATCCGGAACTTGTCACAGAGTTCGATATTGAACGCCGGTGTCGCCTTGACCCACTTGCCGTCGATGAACAGCTCCGTGAAGCCGTGGTAGTAGAAGATGTCGGTTCCCATCTGTTCGGTCATGCGCTTCGTGGAGACATGATTGCGCACATCGGCAAAGCCCAGACGCGCCGGAATGCCCTGCCCCCGCGCCGCCGCGGCCAGCAGACCGGCCTTGGTGATGCAGAACCCGCTGTTGCGCTCCAGACAGGCGCTGGCGCGGAAATGATCCGGCGTCATGCGCACCCCATAGGGGTCGTAGTAGAAGTCATCACGAACGGCGTAATAGAGCTTGATCGCCTTCGCCTTCGGGTCCGTTTCCGATCCCACCACCTTCTCGGCGAAGGCAACGATTTCCGGATTGTCGGAATCGATCAGGTCCGTCGGCCTCAGACATTCGGCAATGTCGGCTTCGCTCCGGTCGTTCATGCTGCATCTCCCCCTGGCACACGAATTGATGATCCAGCGTACGATCTCCGACGTCAACTCAGCGGTTCCCCTCCCACCGCACCATCCAGAGGAACGGAATGACGGCGAGCGAGACAACGCCAAACAGCCAGAATGCATTCAGATAGCCGATCATCGACGACTGTCGCCCGATCTCGCCTGCGAAAGCCGCCACTCCCTGCAGACTGTCCAGGTTCCAGGCCCCTGCCGAGGATGGATACTGGAAGTTCTCGTTGAAGGGCGAGGCATGGGTCGTCAGGTCGGAATAGTTGATGTTGCTGGTCCGGATGACGATGGCAATGCTGATGGAGATGAACAGGCTGGAGCCGAAATTGCGGATCAGGTGAAACACCGCACTGCCCTCCCCCGCGTCCCGGGGATCAAGCGTGGCAAAGGCAATCTGGGTCGTCGGCACCCAGGTCATGCCCACCCCGAAGCCCTGCAGCATGCTGGTCCAGGCCACGTCGTAGGCTGTCAGGTTGATGTTGAAACCGGCGATATAGAGTCCTGCGATGCCCTGCATCAGAAAGCCGATGGTCATCCAGCGTCTGGGGTCATATTTCGACAACCAGACCATGGCGGTGAAGGCGAACAGCGTGCCGACACCGCGCATCGCCAGAAGCCAGCCGATGTCGGTGTCCGGAAAGCCGCGCAGGTGCTGCAGCAACGGTGGAAACAGCACCATCGGCGTGAAGTTCAGCATGCCGAAGATCAGGATGAACAGCATCCCGAAGGCATAGTTCCGGTCCTTGAACAGCTTGAAATTCAGGAACGGCTTGTCCGACGTCAGGCTGTGGACGATGAAGATGTAGAACGCCAGTGCGGCCAGGCCGAGTTCCAGCATGATCTCGATGGACTCGAACCAGTCCTCCCGCTCGCCACGGTCCAGCATCAGCTGGGTTGCGGCCACGGCGATCGACAGGCTGATGAACCCGGTCCAGTCCAGTCGGATCCGGCCCGGCGTGGCCAGGTCGCGGACGATCATCAGGATACCGGCGAAGGCAACGATCGCGCAGGGCACGATCATGAAGAAGACCCAGCGCCAGCCATATTCCTCCGACAGGTAACCGCCGAGCGTCGGCGCAATGATCGGTCCCATCACGACCCCCATGCCGAAGATCGACATGACGCTCGCCTGCTTGTCCTTGGTGAAGGCCTGGAGGACGATGGACTGGCTGGTCGGCACCATGGGCGCGCCGCACAGGCCCTGAAACACGCGATAGATCACGATCTCGGTCAGTGACGACGCCATGCCACAGAGCATCGTCGAGATCGCGAAACCTGCCACCGAGTACATCATGACCTTGCGCTGGCCCAGCCGCGCAATCAGCCAGCCGGTCAGCGGCGTCATGACCGCCGTGGCCACGATGTTGAAGGTCACCACCCAGGCAATCTGGTCCTGCGTCGCGCCGAACTCCCCCTGCATCTTCGGCAGGGCCACATTGGCGATCGTCACCGTCATGGCATAGAGCATCGTCGACATGGTCAGAGTACCGACCAGCAGCGCCTGTGCCAGCGTCGTCTGTGGTGGTGCGACGACCGAGGGTGTGACACTCATGCTTGGGCAGCTCCTGATGCAGCGCGGGATGGCCAGGACGGCTGGCCGCGACACGCCTGCCCTGCGGCGGGAATGGAGGTTGACCGAATGACGCTTCTCGTCATCCTCTGGCTGTGAGGCCATCGTCGTCAGAAAGGGTTTCGGGCGCAACCATGTCCAGAACAGACCAGCACCACGGAATTGTGGGGGCAGCGCGACTGGCCCTCATCGCCCTCTCCACGGCCCTGATCGCCGCTGTCCCGTCCGCGCGGACCGCCGATGCAGCCGACTGCCGGGAAGTGCATCTGACTGACGCGAGCACCGGCGCTGTGCTGCGCGGTATCGAAGACCTGGTATGGCACGCACCCAGCGAGCGGATCCTGTTGTCCGCCCATGACCGCTGGGCCGACGAAGACGCGGAAGAACCGGTGGCCAACGGCATCTATGCCATTTCATTTCCACGCCTGAAGCGGGAGTTCATCGAGGTTTCGCGTCCCATCGACCTGCCGGTTCCGAACCTCACCGAACTGTTCCAGGAAGGCCAGGTCCTGCACCCGCACGGCTTCACGCTGTGGGAACCGGAACTGCCGAAGGCAGGATTTCTCGACCAGCGCATTGGCAAGCAGACCGGACGCCTGATGGTGATCAACCATCGCGAAACGGGAACTGCGCGGCGCGATGATGGCACGGCCGGCACATCGATCGAGGTCTTCTTTGTCGCCCCCAGCGGCGCGCTGGATCATGAGGGCACCTATTCACATCCTGACATATGTGCCGCCAATGATCTGGACGCGCTGGACGAGAATACCGCCATCGTCAGTCTGGATCGCGGCGCCTGTGGCGGGATCAGCGCCTTCTTCGAGCTTCTGCTGGGGCAGGAAAGTTCGAAGATCGCCATGGTCGATCTGACGCGTGCCGACGCCCCGGAGATCCTTGATGACCGCATGGCCTTCGCGAATGGTGTCCATATCGACCGGGGCGACAAGCCGACTGTCTATGTTGCCGAGACGCAGGCCAACCGGATCAGGGCCTACGATCTGATCGACGGACGGCTGAAGCGACCGGCAAGGACCATTCCCGTGCCCGGCGGACCGGATAACCTGGATATGGATGCGGACGGAATTCTGCTGACCGCTGTGCATCCCGACACGATGGACCTGTATTTCTACATGCGGAAATGGCCCTTCTTCAGCAGTGCGCCGACTCGGCTGATCTCCCTCGACACGGACAAGCCCGATGGCTGTACCCTGTTGCATGATGACCCGGACGGCGACCCGATAAGTGGTGCCACCGGTGTCCTGCGGATCGAAGGAATGCTGATTGCCGGGTCCGTCACCGATGATGGTCTGCTGCTCTGCCGCGCGCCTGCAAGGGCACCGGCCTGCGCTGAATGAGCGATCTCGTCATCTTCGACTGCGACGGTGTCCTGGTGGACAGCGAACGCCCGGCAAACCGGCTGCTCACCCGCTATCTCAACGACCATGGCGTCGCGATAGAGGTCGAGGAGACGGAGGCGACTTTCGTCGGCCTTTCCCTGAGCAGTTGCGCAGAACTTGTACTGGACAGATACGGCGTCCGGCTGCCGGACAGCTTCATCAGCGATATCAGGACCGGCACCGCCGAGGTGCTGGCGCGGGAGGTGAAGGCCATCCCCGGTGTGCGCGGCGCAGTAGAGCGGATCATGGCGCCGACCTGCGTCGCATCCTCCGGTGAGGTGAGCAAGATGACACTCACCCTCGGTACGACCGGGATCATCGATCTGTTCGCAGGACGACTGTTCTCCGCCACCATGGTGAAACGCGGCAAGCCCGCGCCTGATCTCTTCCTGCACGCCGCCCGCGAGATGAATGTCGATCCGCGCGCCTGCACCGTCGTGGAGGACAGCCCCTTCGGCCTGCAGGCGGCGCGCGCGGCGGGCATGCGGGCGCTGGGCTTCACCGGCGGCAGTCACCGGGATCATCACCGCGATCGGCAGATGCTGCTGGATGCCGGTGCGGACGGGGTATTTCAGCACATGGATGACTTGCCGGAGCTGGTGGTTCGCGTTTAACCTTCCCGGATAAATGAACGGCGGTCATCAATTCCGCCGATGATGCCCGGGAGGCACAGCATGAACGAACAGACACCGGTCGCCGACGCACCGCTCTTCAACCCGTTCTCGCCGGAGTTCCTGCGCAATCCCTACCCCTCGTTCGCGCTGCTGCGGGAAAACCAGCCGCTGATGAAGACGCCACTGGGGTTCTGGGTCGCGTCCCGCTATGCCGATGTGCAGATGATCCTGAAGGACCGCCGCTTCGGAAAGGGTTTCGAGGAGCGCATGAAGATGCGCAACGGCGATGATGTCTTTGACACTCCGGTCTATGCCAACATGCGCACATGGATGCTGGTCCAGGACCCGCCGGACCACAGCCGCCTGCGTGGTCTGGTCTCGAAGGCCTTCACGGCGCGACGGATCGAAGGACTGCGCCCCCAGATCCAGTCGCTTGTCGATGAATTGCTGGACCGGGTGGCGCCGCGTGGCCGGATGGATTTCATCAGGGACTTCGCCTATCCCCTGCCCGTCAACGTGATCTGCGACATGCTCGGCATCCCCCAGGAGGACCGCAGCCACTTCGAATTCGGCTCCAAGATCTCCGGGCGCCTGATTGACCCGACTCCGGTCAGCAGTGAGGAACTGCAGGAAATCGGCGATGGTTTCGCGCGCCAGGAAGCCTATTTCCGCGACCTCTTCGCCCGACGACGCGCCGAACCGCAGGACGACCTGACAACTGTCCTGGTGCAGGCGGAGGAAGCTGGCGAACGGCTGACGGAGGCGGAACTGGTCGGAAACGTGATCCTGCTGTTCGGCGCCGGACACGAAACGACTGTGAACCTGCTGGGCAATGGGCTTCTCGCCCTGCTTCAGAACCCGGACGAGTACGCCAAGCTGCGTGACAATCCTGACCTGGTGCCGGGCGCGATCGAGGAGATGCTGCGCTTCGATTCCTCCGTGCAGATGACCGGTCGTACCGCAATGGAAGATGTCGAGGTCAATGGCGTCACCATTCCGAAGGGTGACCACGTCATCAATCTGCTGGGGTCAGCCAACCGCGACGGCGCCGCGTTCGATGCACCGGAAAGCTTCCGCGTTGATCGCAAGGATGTGCGGCCGATGTCCTTCGGTGGCGGCATTCACTTCTGCCTCGGCGCCCAGCTTGCGCGGGTGGAAGCCGATATCGCGTTCCGCAGCCTGCTGGCACGACTGCCCGATCTGCGGCTGGAGAAGCCCGACGAAGCGGACTGGCGTCCGACCTTCACGTTGCGGGGCCTGACCGGCCTGCCGATCGCCTGGGGCTGACGTCCAACCGTTCCCGGGCCGGCTGCGACCATCCAGCCCGGATCGGCGGACCGGCACAGGGGAGATACCCGCCATTCGTGAACCGGTCTGGACCTGTGCCATTTCACTGGTATCTTCCGCGCTCGCCTGTGTAGAGCAATTGCTGGAGAACCATGATGGCCCTGTCCGAACCGGCCAAACGCGCCCACCGCCATACGCGCAAGATCGAGATCTGCGGGTATGAAAGGGAAGATGGCCTGTGGGACATGGAAGGCATGATCTCCGACCACAAGCCGGTGCCTTACGGCAACATGCTTGAACGGCGCGACGACGGCATGGTTCACAAGATGTGGCTGCGCCTGACCGTCGATGAGGACATGCTGATCCACGCGGCGGAGGCCTGGTCGGAGATCACGCCCTACAGCATGTGCAAGGAGGTCGCGCCGAACTTCGCCGCGCTCGCCGGTCTGCGGATCGGTCCCGGTTTCAACCGGAAAGCCCGTGAACGGGTCGGCGGCACCGCTGGCTGCACACACATCGTCGAATTGCTGCCACAGATGGCCACGGCCACCATGCAGACCATCTGGCCGATCAAGAACATGGGCGGCAAGAAGGCTGACGGACGCCCCGGAATCCTGAACACCTGCCACGCCTGGGCCGACTACAGCCCCGTGGTGAAGGAGAGATTCCCGGATTACTACGTGGAACCGAAACCGGGCACCATCGACGCCTGATACCAGAATCCGACTCCGGAAAAGTGAAGTATCAGAATACCCTTTCACTCATTTGAGGTGATTGGTACTGTGATCGCACGGTTCTTGCATCAACGCCAAGGTTAACAGTTGAGACGTCGGATCGGTAACGATTTGGCACATCTTTCATGTCACCTTCGCGTTTTGGAGTCGGGGAGTGTCAGACATCGGTTCGGGACGGCAGGCAGGACGGATTGGCCAGGGGTGGTTGCGTTACGCGGCGCCGCTGATCGCCATTGCCGGTGTTGCTGCTGTGGTCCTGATCTTCAATGCCGACCTTTTCGCGGGCGAAGGCAAGATCGCCATCGGTCCCAAATCCGTAAGCGCCCTGGTCATCATCATTGTCCTGATCGTCGGTGTCCTGGTCGAGGATGCACGGCGGAAGTACATGCGGCTCAACAGCCAGAACCACCGCATGACGGAAATGGCGGACCGCCTGTCAGAGACGGTCGAGCTGCTCAACGACATGAACTCCACCCTCCGCGCCAACGAGGAACGCTATCGCGGCCTGGTCGAGACCCAGCATGACCTGATCGTGCGACTGGATTCCCGCGGTCGCCTGAGCTTCGCCAACGAAGCACTCAGCCGGACCCTGGGTATCAACAACGAAGACGCCATCGGCAATCCCCTGACGGTCAATGTGGCCGTCGAGGAAGGCTCGCAGCCCTTCGACCTGCAACGCATCAGCATCCCCCCCTACCGCGCCAGCTACGACCAGCGTGTCCTGACCAGTGATGGCTGGCGCTGGATTGCCTGGGAAGATGTGGCGCTGCGCGATCCGGACGGACGCATTTCCGAGATCCAGCGGGTCGGGCGCGACATCACCGACCGCAAGGAGACGGAGCGCGAACTCGGCGTTGCCCGCGATGAGGCGGAGGCCGCGAACCGCGCCAAGTCTGGCTTCCTGGCCACCATGAGCCACGAGATACGCACCCCGATGAACGGTGTTCTGGGCATGACCAGCCTGCTGCTCGATACCGAACTGACGGCGGAGCAGAAGAACTACGCCGATGCGGTTCAGGAATCGGGTCAGTCGCTGCTGACCCTGATCAACGACATTCTCGACTTCTCGAAGATCGAAGCGGGGTATCTTGAATTCGAGAGCATCGACGTCGATCTCGCCGGACTGAGCGAGAAGATCGCTGAGCTGCTGGCACCCCGCGCGTTCGAGCGTGGCATCGAGGTCATGGCCATGGCCGATCCGGACATTCCCCGGCATCTGATCGGTGATCCGGGACGTCTGCGGCAGGCCATCGTGAACCTGGCCGGGAACGCCGTGAAGTTCACGCACGAAGGCGGCGTCGTCATCGCGCTGCGCCTGTTGCAGGACCGGCCTGATTCCGCTGCCATTCGCGTGGAGATCATCGACAGCGGCATCGGCATCCCCGACGACAAGCAGGCACAGTTGTTCGAGGAGTTCACGCAGGTCGATTCCTCGGTCTCCCGGCGTTACGGCGGCACCGGCCTGGGCCTGGCCATCACCCGGCGTATCGTCGAGAAGATGGGCGGCGAGATCGGCCTGATCAGCAAGAAGGAAAAGGGCAGTACCTTCTGGTTCGAGATCGAACTGAAGAAGGCCAAGGGTGGCTCCTCCCCCCGCCCCGAGCCGCGCCTGGACCAGAAACGCATTCTGGTGGCCGAAGCCAACCGCATTGCCCGCTGGGCGCTGGCCGATCAATTGATCGACGGCGGCGCCACCGCCAAGCGCGCCTCCGGCGGCGTCGAGGCACTGGAACTGCTGCGCGCCGCGGTCGCCAAGGGCACACCGTTCGATTCCGTCCTCTTCGACGGTGCGCTGGAAGACGTTGCCGCAACGGAGTTTATCGAACAGTTGCGGGCCGACCCCGAGCTTGCATCGACGCGCGCCATTGTCATGCTGCCGGTCAGTCGCCGCGCCGAGAACGAACCGCTGAAGGATGCCGGCTTCGATGGCTATCTGACGAAACCGATCCGCCGCCGCTCCCTCTACCGTCTGCTGACGCCGGAACTGGAAGTGGACGACCAGATCGACGCAAGTGATGACGACGACGATGCCACCGACGCCAAGCCAGCCAAGTCCACCAGTTCCGGTCCGCTGCGGATCCTGCTGGCGGAGGACAACGAGATCAATCAGATGCTCGCCCTCGCCCTGCTGGGCAAGAGCGGCCACCAGGTAACCGCCGTCGAGAACGGCGCCGAGGCCGAGATCGCGGTTCGCGACAATGACTTCGACCTTGTGCTGATGGACATTCACATGCCCGAAGTCGATGGTCTGGAGGCCACACGTCGTATCCGGTCACTGGATGGCAGCAAGCTCGATATCCCGATCATCGCGCTGACCGCCAACGCGATGGCCGAGGACAAGCAGATGTGCCTCGACGCCGGCATGGACGACTACCTCGCCAAGCCGATCAACGAGGCGGAACTGAATGCTGCCATGGAACACTGGCGGCCTGGACGCAGCGCCGGTCCGCGCACCTGACTCTGCCTGCCCGACGGCACGGAGCGATGCCCGACCACCGGCGATGCTTGCCAGCCCCCCGACTTTACCGATAGAGCTTTGGGACATGATCACTCCGATCATCTGCTGAAGGGGATGCACCATGTCAGGCAAGGATGCTTTGCTGGCGAAGATCGGCGCGGCCAATCAGGGCAACCCCCTGCGCAGATCGCCGGAGGAACTGGCAGCACGGATCGCCGATCCGAAAGCCAACCTCATCCCCGCACGCGCTGACCGGCCCGAGCCGGAACGCTACGCCCTGTTCATCGCGAAGTGCAGGGAACTGGCGATCACCATTGATGAGATCGCGGATACTGAGTCAGCTCCGCAGGCGATTGCCGATTACCTGAAGGGCCTGAACCTGCCCGGCAAGCTGAAGCTTTCACCATCGCCCGAAGTGACAGATCTGCCCTGGGACAGTGCTCCGCTGCTGGAGGTTTCTTCCGGTGCCGCCGAGATTGCCGACCAGACTGGCGTCACACCTGCCTTCGCCGGAATCGCGGAGACCGGAACGCTGGTCTTCGTCTCCAGCCCGGAAACACCGCCGACCCTCAATTTCGTCCCCGACAACCATATCGTCGTCATGCGTCGCAGCCAGGTCGTGCGCGCCATGGAGGATGCCTTTGGCAAGGCGCGTGAACGGTTCGGTGCCGGGGTGCTGCCGCGCACGCTCAATCTCGTTTCCGGACCGTCCCGCACCGGCGACGTGGAACAGAAGATCGTCATGGGGGCACATGGACCGCGGCGCCTGCATGTCGTGATGGTGAATGACATTGCCGACGGCGTCGGACAGGATACCTCCGGCGAGGACTGAGAGCATGGCCCGCGCGCCCCGCAAACCGAAGGGCAAGATCGGCGACAGGGATGATTCCGACCTGTGGCAGCGTGTGGCGCAGACCGTGACGCCCCTGCCATCGACGACGGAGCGGCTGAAGGATCTGGAGCGTCGTCGGGCGGCGGCGGCTCAGCCCCCATCCAGTGCGCAGACAGCGAAGCCCGCCGTATCAAAGGGCAACAGCAAGGATAAGACAGTACCGCGGCCCAGCGGTACAGCCACGCCCTTGCTGTCCCCCGGATCGGGACTGCCACCCCTCGCCGATCCGCAGCCGTCGGCCGCCCGTGGACGCATCGCCGGACTGGACCGGCGGACTGCGGAGCGCCTGCGCAAGGGCACCTTCCAGATTGACGCGAGACTGGACCTGCATGGCCTCAACCGCGAACAGGCCCATGCCGCCCTGCGCCAGCGGGTGCGGGCCTGTCATGCCGCTGGGCTGAGATGCCTGCTGGTCATCACCGGCAAGGGCAACAGGGGCAGGACGGAAAGCGACAGTCCCTACATCAACCCGGAGCCACCCGGTCGCCTGAAACGCGAAGTGCCGGGCTGGCTCGCGGCTGGCGACCTTGCGCCACTGGTCCTGTCCACGGCCACGGCGGTGCCGCGCGACGGCGGCAGCGGTGCGCTCTATGTCCTGCTGCGACGTCGGCGGGACGACCGGCGGGATGACAGGGGATGACACCCTTCGGCACGCGCGTGAGGGCGCTGCGCAAGCGTCAGGGACTGACACTCAGCCGCATGGCGGCGGACCTTCAGCTCACGCCTGCCTATCTCTCGGCCCTGGAGCATGGTCACCGCAGCCGTCCGAGCTGGTCGCTGGTGCAGCAGATCATCGACTATTTCAAC
>Ga0070728_10006168_pt1 | contig 11444 bp, 11 predicted proteins | sample tdDd471_FD_66723 | JGI IMG/M metagenome (GOLD analysis project Ga0070728, IMG submission 66723) | Marine sediment microbial communities from the Atlantic coast under amendment with organic carbon and nitrate - tdDd47.1 | ecosystem: Environmental > Aquatic > Marine > Coastal > Sediment | place...
TAGTATAATCCTTTATATGTCCTCAAAGCTTTGGTTTTCTAAATCCAAAGATATAGGGTAATCATTGTCAAAACATCCCATGCAGAATTGAGATTTTGTTCCCTCAACACTTTCCAATAAGTCCTTAGGTGTTAAATACTCAAGAGAATCTGCACCTATTAACTGGCGAATCTCCTCCACTGTATTTTTAGATCCTATCAATTGATTTGCTGAAGGAGTATCTATACCAAAAAAGCATGGCCACTTAACAGGAGGTGATGAAATACGCATATGCACTTCTTTTGCACCTGCATCACGCAGCATTTCTACAATATTTCTGGAGGTTGTTCCACGAACAATACTGTCCTCTACCAATACAACTCTTTTACCTTTTACATTTCTGCTTAGAGCATTTAGCTTGACCTTTACACTTTGCTCTCTAATTTTTTGCTTTGGCTTTATAAACGTTCTACCAACGTATCTGTTTTTAGCTAATGCTTCACCATATGGTATACCACTCTCTTCAGAGTAGCCTATAGCAGCTGTAATGGCAGAATCAGGAACACCTGCTACTATATCAGCTTCAACAGGAGCTTTTTTAGCCAATATTCTTCCAGCTCTTGCTCTTGCTTCATAAACAGATATTGAGTCTATGTGGCTATCAGTCCTAGCAAAATATACAAACTCAAATATGCACAGCTTTTTATGGTCTTTTTCCTCTATCATAGTAGAGTGTATACCGTCTTTGTTAATTACGACCATTTCACCTGGCAGTATGTCTCTAATGAACTCACCATTAACTGCATCTAGTGCACATGTTTCACTTGATAGTACATACATGTCTCCAACTTTACCTAATGATAATGGGCGTATACCATGAGGATCACGAACACCAATTAATTTATCATTTACAGCCATAACTAATGCATAAGAGCCCTTTAACCATCTTGTAGTTTTTATAATAGCTGATTCTATTGTATCTTCTGAATATCTTGCTAGAAGGTGAGCTATTACTTCTGTATCTAAAGTAGTTTGATTAATATGCCCTAACTGCAAAAGTTCATCTCGCAATGTTTTATAGTTAATGAGGTTTCCATTATGAGCAAGTGCCATCTGCCCACGCTTTGATGAGATAACTAAAGGTTGTGCATTTATTAGCTGAGATTCACCGCTTGTAGAATAACGAACGTGCCCTATTCCAAAGTGACCTTCATCTATAAGCTCATCTATTCCCTCATCACCAAACACCTCAGTAACTAACCCCATATTTTTATGAGATGAAATCTTCTCTCCATTACTTGTAGCAATCCCCGCAGATTCCTGCCCTCTGTGCTGTAATGCATATAGTCCATAAAATAGAGCATCAGTGACATCATTTCCAGATGTATCATAAGCTCCAAATACACCACATTCTTCTGGTAATCTATCTGAATATGGCTTTATTAATTCAAATGGCTCAAGTAATTTCATCCATTAAGCCTTTCCACCCATTAGTCTGCGTAGTACTTCTTGATACGCATCTTCAGCACCGCCTAAATCTCTACGGAATCTATCCTTGTCCAATTTTTCATTAGTAGTTGTGTCCCAGAACCTGCATGTATCAGGAGAAATCTCATCAGATAATACTATTTCGCCTTTATATCTACCGAATTCAAGCTTGAAATCAATTAACGTAATATTCATGTCTTTTAAATATTCTCTCATAAAATCATTAACCATAAACGAATATTTAGCTATTATATCCATTTCTTCCTTTGTTGCTAATTTCATAGCTTCGATATGATAGTCATTTATCATAGGATCGCCTAAGTCATCATCCTTATAGCTGTATTCTAATACTGTAGTTGATAGCTTAGTTCCCTCTTCTATTCCTAATCTTTTTGAAAGAGACCCTGCTGCTATATTTCTAATAATTACTTCAACGGGTACTATCTCTACCTTTTTAACTACTGTTTCTCTATCATTTAATTCTTCAACATAGTGAGTGGGTATACCTTCTTTTTCAAGAAGCTTAAACATATGATTACTCATTAAATTATTAACTGCACCTTTACCTACTATAGTGCCTTTTTTTACACCATTAAATGCTGTAGCATCATCTTTATACGACACTATAACACAATCACTATTTTCTGTTAAAAACACTTTCTTAGCTTTTCCCTCATATAGCTGATTTAGCTTTTCCATTTTTATTATTTTCCTTTCTTAGCATCCCATTTTAGGAGATTTACTTGCTTGTTAAGCAATGTTGTTTACTATGGCACAATGTCATAGATGTATTTTTATTAAAATAATTGTATAGTAAATAAATAGCTTTGAAACCCATATGTTATATTTAAATTAAACTAATTTGTAATTGTTCCAATTATTGCTTTCACGTATTTTTATTTACTATTAATAAATGGCCTGAAAATATTTCAGACCAATCTTATTTATTGTATTGAATTGTTACTCTCTATTACTTTTTTCTTCATTGTCTTTTTGTAGTCAGTCAACTTAATTGCTAGTTCATCATATTTTAAAGACATAATTTGAACTGCTAATACTGCTGCATTTTCAGCACCATTCACTGCAACTGTTGCAACAGGAACTCCCGATGGCATTTGTACTATAGACAGCAAACTGTCTAATCCATCCATAAGTGATGATTTAATAGGTAGACCTATTATTGGCAAAGTTGTAAACGCAGCCAAAACTCCAGGTAGATGTGCTGCTTTACCTGCTGCCGCAATAATTACGTCTGTTCCATTTTCTCTTGCGTTTTTTGCAAAGTCTGCTGCAATATCTGGTGTCCTGTGTGCTGAACACACCATAGCATCTACTTCCACACCAAATTCTTTTAAAGTGTTAATTGCTTTTTCCACAACTGGCATATCAGAAGTGGATCCCATTACTACTGTTACCTTTGGCATTTTATCATTTGTCAATTGTATTCACCCATCCTTTAAAATTTCTAATAATAACACAAAAGTGGTTCGCTAATTATCATAACAAACCACTTATTATTTTACAACAAAAAATCATATATTATTTATATATTTTTAAAAAATGTTCGTGTTTTTAGCCATTGTCACTATCTTGCTCTGAGTAAATTAAATTCTGAAGCACTCCACTATCACGTAACTGCTCAAGAACATTATTAAACTCTTCCAAAAGAGTATCGTCCCCTTTTTCAAAAACTAAATGTATATCTCTATCATTTATTATATTGTACTCTATATCTTCAAGAGTGCAATATGTTAAATAATCCACCTCATTAACAATAATACCATCAAGATACCCTGATTCAAAATCTTTAATGAGCATCTTAGGCAATGCATAGTAGGAATATTTTGCATTATGGAAGTTCGTAATAGCCATAGCAGAATCACGGATAAACCCAACATCCAATACACCTACAAGACCTCCTGTATCCAAATCTGCAACTTCTTGCTTTATGAATACTACTTTAGTATTAAATAAAACATCACTTAATACATCTTTGTTATTACTTTCATCTATCATTACGTCGATATCTTCATTGTGCAAATCAGCCTGCCATGTTTCTTTTGTCTGACTTTTTAGGAAAACTTCTAATTCCATTTTGTTTGCTACAGCTTTTATAATATTAACAACGGGCTCGTTAAGATACGAGCCCGAATAATAGCCTACTGTAATGCTTCCTTTGTATTTTGCTGTCTGTAAAGACGGATCTTCTTTACATGCACATAATGTCATACAAAGAATTATAACAAAAATAACAAATAGTAGTTTTATGCTTGTTTTCATTAATGCTTTACTCCACAGAAATAATATAATAATATAGTGGCTGTCCACCTGTTTGTAAGTCTATTTCATGATCTGGGAATTCACCCTCTATAGCACTAAACAATTTTCCAGCTTCTGTTTCCTTTGTATCTTCGCCTTTAAATATGGTTATAATTTCAGCATCATCATTAAGCTCAACCATCTTTTTTACAAGCTCTTGAGCAACTTCTGGCACTTTTTTACCGACAACAGAAATCTTGCCATCTATCATGCCCATAATGTCGCCTTCTTTTATTTCCATACCATCAAAAGATGAATCACGTACTGCATAAGTAATTTGACCAGTAATTACATCCTGAAGTGACATTATCATGTCATCAGTCATATCACTTTCACTTTCAGGATCAAATGCTAACATAGCAGCAATACCTTGCGGTGAAGTCTTAGATGTTATTACGTGAACATTACAGTCAACAATATCAGCAGATTGCTGTGCAGCCATAATTATATTTGAGTTGTTAGGTAGCACATATACATTTTCAGCATGTACTCTGTCAATAGCTTTTGCTATGTCATCTGTAGATGGATTCATTGTCTGTCCGCCTTCTACAACATGATCAACTCCTAAATCCTTAAAGATAGCAGCTAACCCATCACCTGCTGTAACTGCAACAACTCCATTTTTCTTTTTAGGTTGATTTTTTTTCTTTTCAACAATCTCTCTGTTTTGCTCACGCATGTTCTCGATTTTTACTTGATCAAGAGCACCTAAACGAAGCGCATACTGCAATACCTTTCCAGGCATATCTGTGTGAACATGGATCTTTACTAAGTCAGTATCTCCAACAACTACAATACTGTCACCTAATCTACTTAATTTAGTTTTTAAAGCATCGATGTCTTCGAAAGAAACATTATCGAATAAATTAATAATGAAAAATTCCGTACAATAACCAAATGTTATCTCTTCTAAATCATCGATTACAGGCTCAAATATTTGTGCTTTGTTGTCAACAACTAGCTCAGATAAATCTCCTATTGGCTCTTCGCCTTTCATTGCTGAAATAAACCCTTGGTATATCAAAAGTAAGCCTTCACCACCTGCATCCACTACACCAGCTTTTTTTAGTACATCAAGCATGTCTGGAGTCTTTGCTAGAATTTCTTTTCCATATTCCATTGCAGCTTCCATAACTTCAATTATATCGTCAGTTTCCTGAGCCTTTTTCATTCCCGCATCTGCGAAAGCTCTTGCAACAGTTAATATAGTTCCTTCACGTGGTTTCATAACAGCTCTATATGCTGCCTCTACACCACCTTGTAGTGCATCACCAAGCTCTACTGCGTTAATTGTAATTTTATTCTTCAGACCATTATAAAATCCTCTGAATATTTGAGACAAGATTACACCAGAGTTTCCTCTAGCTCCTTTTAATGACCCTCTTGATAAGGCCTCTCCCATTACGTCAATCCCATTAACCTCTGCCTGGTTTACCTGCGTAACTGCACCTTTCATAGTAAATGACATGTTAGTTCCAGTGTCACCATCAGGTACAGGAAAAACATTTAGTGCATTAATTTCCTCTTTATAACGCTCTAATAATAACGCGCCGTTTATTACCATTTCTTTTAAAAGAGCGCCATCAATATTTTTTAGTTTCACAACCTTTTTCCTTTCTGCCTAATCTCCAATCCTTACGCCTTGAACGCTGACATTCACTTTACCTACCTGTAATCCTGTGAACTTTTCAACGTTATATTTTATTGTTTCTTTAGCGCTTTGAGCAACCGCATTTATTGATACACCGTATTCTACAATAACAAACATATCAATATCAATTATATCTTCCTTCATATGGACTTTTATGCCCTTGGCAAAATTATCAAGATGTAATAGTTTTGCTATTCCATCTCCTGCGGATTTTGATGACATTCCCACTAAGCCATAGCACTGCTCTGCACTTATTCCCACAATTGTAGCAATAACATCTGACGAGATAGAAATACTACCTTTTTCATTTACAATGGTAGCCATATTAACTCCTTTCTGAATTAATTAGTTTTTCTATAATAATTATCTATATACCTATCAAAGTATACATATTTTATACTAAATTCGTAATTACTGCAAGGTTTCAGCAAATTCTTAACAAATTGTCCTTTTTTATTATATCATTCTCCCTGCTTCGCCACCATAGCTGCACCTAAAATACCTGCGTCATTTTTTAGTAATGCTGGTATAATTTCTGTATCATTGTGCAATGGAGAGAAGTATCTTTCAGTGCACTTTTTTCTAACTTTATCAAATAAGAAGTCTCCAGCATTAGATAGACCTCCACCTATACAAACCTTTTGTGGGTTCAACATATTAATAAAACTTATAATTCCATCACTTAAATATTCACAAAAATCCTCGAATGCTGCTACACATGCAGCATCCTTTTCTCTAGCACCATCAACTATATCTTTAGCTGAAATCTCATCCAGTGAACCTTTTAAAGTATGTAATTTTGACTCTGGATGCTTTTGTGCATATTCTTGACCCATTCTAATTAGTGCGGTAGCTGATGTGTATTTTTCAAGGCATCCTTTTCTACCACATGCACATTGAATGCCACCATGAACAAAAGTAACATGCCCTAATTCACCTCCAGCATGATTATAGCCAGATAGAATTCGCCTGTTTACTATCATTGCCCCACCAACGCCTGTACCTAATGTTAACATTATGGCTTCGTCCGCACCTTTTAAATTACCAAATTCCAGTTCACCAAGTGCAGCTGCATGAGCATCATTATCTATATAAACACTTTTCTCAAGTAGCTTTTCTAAATCTTTTCTTAATGTAACTCCATGCCAAAACAAATTTTTACAATGAGTTAATCCTTCTGGTGTTTCTATCCCAGGCATACCTATGCCCACAGATTCTATACTATCTACATTTACATCTGAGTTTTTTATTACACTTTTACATAAATCTACAATGCTCTGCATCACTTCCTCATAAGGTCTATGTGCCAAAGTAGGGCACTCTTCCTTATGCAAAATACCTTTTTCACTGTCAACAACGCCTACTGCAATGTGCGTGCCACCTAAATCAACCCCGATATAAATCACTATATTATTTCCTCCTCATCTTGCATTAACTGCTCAGTTAGAGCAAGCGCAGCGTTATATCCCATTCTCTTTAATCTATGATTTCTAGCTGCAACCTCAATTATTATTGCAAGGTTTCTACCAGGTCTTACAGGAATAGTAATCTTAGGTATTTTCACACCTAAAATAGTCCCTAATTCTTCACTAATACCTAGTCGATCATATACTTTTGTAGGGTCCCAAGCTTCCATTTCTATCTGTAAATGTACTGCTTTTTCATTAAGCACTGAGCCTACCCCAAACATCTGGCGAACATCAATTATGCCTACGCCTCTGATTTCCATAAAATGACGTACTGATAGAGGCGCTTTACCTACTAACTGCTGGTCTGATGTGCGAACTATTTCAACAGCATCATCAGCAACTAGTCTGTGTCCTCTCTTTACTAGTTCAAGTGCAGTTTCACTTTTTCCTATTCCACTTTCACCTACTAATAATACACCAATACCATACACGTCCAAAAATACACCATGACGAGTAATACTAGGTGCTAATATTCTATCTACATACATAACACCTTTATGTAATAATTTTGTAGTTATCAATTTAGATATAAATACTGGGCGATTATGCTTTTTGGCAATATCTATAATAATATCTTTCATGAAATCCTGAGAGCGGCTAATAATAATTGCTGGAATATCTTTTGATATTAAGTTTTCAAGAGCTTTTATTCTTTGGTTCTCATCTAATGCCTGTTCTAAATAAGTCATTTCAACTTTTCCTAGAACCTGTAATCTCTCTGCATCAAAATAATCAAAAAAACCAGCAAGTTGCAAACCTGGTCTGTTTATGCTAGATGAAACTATTTCTATTGTTTCATTATCTCCCCTATACAGAGTATCTAAATCTAAATCATTGATGAAATCATCAATTTTCACCTTAGCCATATTGTACCTGCCTTATACTTTTGTGTGTGGTTATTATAACATTTTCTCATCAAAACTTCATCTATTTAGCAAAAATTGCTCCATCGCTATTACAGCACCATCTTCTACTTGAGGAGGGCAAATAAAGTCAGCTGCATTTTTTGCCTCAGGTACTGCATTTTCAACGGCAACGCCAAAACCACATTTTTGTATCATATCTACATCGTTTCCTCCATTGCCTATACTCATTATGTTTTCTAACTTAAAACCATAATATTCAGCCAAAGCTTTGCAGGCTGCTCCTTTAGATGCATTTATATTGTTAAACTCTATGTAAGTATCACTAGAACGTGTGATGTTTAGCTTGTTTTCAAAACGTTTAACTGCAATATTGTAAATTTCTTCAGCTTCCTCGTGCTTACAAATCATCAAAAGTTTTGTAGGATCAAAATCCAACGTCTTTCTTATATCCTTTTTAATTTCAATAGCTCTCGTTCCTGTCCTATATCCATAAAGGTCACTATCTTTACAATGTTCATATACATAGTAATGTTCTTTTGAATAATACTGAATATATTTATCAACCTCTTTTGCAAAGTCTAATACTTCTATTGCATAATTATAATCGACAGGTGCATGTAGTATAACATCATCTGAATTAACATGCTTAACCAATGCACCATTAAAGCTAGTAATAGGTTCAACAACATTAAGTTCCTTGGCATAAGGAAAGGCAGAAGAATGCATTCTGCCTGTTGCTATCGCCACTTTTATTCCTTTTCCCTTAACTTTTGCTATTGTACTTTTCGCTCTGTCGGTAACTCCTGACGTTTCTGATATTAGTGTATCATCCAAATCAGTTATTAAAAGCTTAATATCCATTATTCTCCTACTAGCTCTAAAGTATCTCTTGCTATCATGACTTCTTCATTAGTAGCTATTGAATAAGCAGCTACCTTAGAATCATCAGTTGATATTTGTACTAAATCGTCTTTGGAATCGTTGGCTTTTCTATCTATTTTCAAGCCTAAATATTCCATATCGTCCAAAATGTCTGCACGCATATCAGGATTGTTTTCACCAATTCCTGCTGTAAATACTACAGCATCAACTCCACCCATAGCTGCTGTGTATGCACCGATGTATTTTTTAACTCTATAACAGAATAGATTATATACTCTTATTGCTGCTTCATTGCCTTCTGCAACCGCTATTTCTATATCTCTCATATCAGATGAAATCTCTGAGACACCTAATATTCCACTTTCTTTATTTAAAACACTCATTGCTTCGCTAATGCTTTTATTATCAACTTGCATTATGAACTCAATAATAGATGGGTCTAAATCCCCACAGCGTGTTCCCATTAATACGCCTTCTAGTGGAGTTAAACCCATTGAAGTATCTATACTTTTTCCATACTTAACTGCTGAAACTGAACCGCCGTTACCTAAGTGACATATTACTGAACGCAGTTCTTCAGGTTTTTTACCCATTACTTTTGCTACTTGTTGTGATATGTATTTGTGGCTTGTACCATGGAATCCGTAACGACGAACTTTGTTTTCTGTATAATATTTATAAGGTATTCCATAAAGGTATGCTCTCTCTGGCATAGTTTGATGGAATGCTGTGTCAAATACACCTACTTGTTTTTTGTCAGGCATAATCTGTTTACATGCTTCAATCCCCATAATATTAGCAGGGTTATGTAATGGCGCTAAATCTACATTATCCTCTAAAGCTTTCATTACTTCATCGTCAATTAATACTGATTTGCTGAATTTTTCACCACCATGGACTACTCTGTGTCCAATAGCAGTTATGTCGTTCATACTCTCAATTACACCATGTTGTTCATCTACTAATGCATCTAGTACCATTTCTATTGCCTCTGTATGGCTTTTTAATGGTCTTTCCATTACTACTTGTTCTTTGTTTGTTGGTCTGTGCTTTAGTCTTGAACCTTCGATTCCGATTCTTTCAACTATTCCCTTTGCTAATACATCCTCATTTGCCATGCTAATCAATTGATATTTTAGCGATGAGCTTCCTGCGTTGATTACTAGTACTTTCACTTTATACAAATCCTCCCATAAAAATTCCAAAATATACTCACTATCAGTTTGTTGATAAACGCGATAAATAATGCAGCCTTTTATGTTCTGCATATTTATTGTATAATATTAGATACTATTTATATCATAATAATCGTTTTTCAGACAACCTACATTATAACCTTATTTTTTAAATAAGAAAAGTTTTTTATGAGGTATTTTTAAAAATAATGAAAATTTGCGGAATAATAGCAGAATATAATCCTTTCCATAACGGTCATAGGCTGCAAATAAATACTGCTTTAAGCAATACAGGGGCAGATATTTGCGTAGTAGTCATGAGTGGCATGTATACTCAACGGGGAGATATGGCTATTGCGTCAAAATTTGCAAGAGCTAAAATGGCATTATCTCAAGGAGCAGACATTGTAATTGAGCTACCTGTATGCTATGCACTACAGCCTGCTGAATACTTCGCATTGGGTGGAGTAGGCATATTAAATGGATTGGGTGCTGATTATATATCATATGGTACAGAAGCAATCTCTAGTAAGGATAGAACGGTTATTGATAAGTTTGTTAATACTACAAATTCACCAACTGATATTTTTGAACAAGAGATACAATTAAACATAAAGGAAGGAATATCATATCCTCAGGCTAGATTAAATGCTTTTAAAACAATTTCTAACTTTGATGATGTAAGTATCCTAAAAAGTCCTAATGCTATTTTAGAAATAGCATATAGAAACGCAATCTATAGACTTAAATCCAAAATTATTCCTGTGCACGTTCCACGAGTTGGTGATGCTTATCATGAATCATCACCCAAAAGCTCTATAGCAAGTGCTACAGCTATTAGAAATCTAATTCATCACAAAAAGGATTACTCAAGATTTATACCAGAAGAATGTTACAACATTTTAAAAAGCTACTCTTCACAAAATATGCTAGGTAGTATTAACTTAATGTATCCCTATTTTGCGCACACTCTTACTACCACTCCAGATAGACTTCTATCTGTACCCGATGGTAATGAGGAACTATATAATCGCATGATAAACGCTATATCAAAATCAGAAGACATGGAAAGTTTTATAGATAATGTGACTACTAGGAGATTCACATCTGCTAGAGTATCACGAGCAGTTATGCACAGTATCTTAGACATATCTTCAGAATTTATAAATAAAGTGCGAAGTCAGTTGCCTCTATATGCACGAGTCTTAGGGGTACAAAAAGAAAAAAAAGATATTATAGGTGTGCTAACAAAACAATCCTCAATCCCTGTTATTACTTCAATAGCACATGCAAACTTAAAATCACAGTTAGAAAAAGTACTTCTCCAAAAAGATATTGCTGCTACCAATCTATATAACCTAAGTATTTACAGGAATAATTTGTACAATCAAGACTATACCCATAAATTAACTATATGTTAATAACTACATTAACTTGTTGACAATAGTCAAAGTGTGTTATATTATTCTTAAGCATGATTTTTGAAGTTGAAAACTACATAGATACTATAATAAAGGACGATTGTCCTTGGATTACAAATTTGGTGGAGTATATTAACTCTAATTTTCCTCATGTAAATGAGAGTTTTAAATACAAAATGCCTACATATGAAACA
>Ga0070728_10006169_pt1 | contig 11443 bp, 6 predicted proteins | sample tdDd471_FD_66723 | JGI IMG/M metagenome (GOLD analysis project Ga0070728, IMG submission 66723) | Marine sediment microbial communities from the Atlantic coast under amendment with organic carbon and nitrate - tdDd47.1 | ecosystem: Environmental > Aquatic > Marine > Coastal > Sediment | place...
CTCAACGCGCCTCACGCTAGGACGAAACACTGCTCCGCCCGGGCCGATGAAGCGGAGTGATGAGGCGACGGTTCGTACCCAAGATCCTCCACGTCGAGGACGACACCCTCCTTCAGCGGGCACTATCTCGGCATGCCTCGCTCGTGGGTCTCCAAACCCATGCGGTCTGGACCGTCGAGGAGGCGCTCGCAGCCTGCGACGAGCCGCACCTTTGGTGTGGGTTCGTCGTTGACCAGATGCTGCCCCGGCGACATCGCTCCGACACGCCCGCCCCGCATGGTCTCGACCTGCTCTCGCAACTCGCCGAACGCTACCCGCCGGTACCTCGGCTGCTGATGACGGGAGTATTCGAGCAGAATCTGACGATTCGGTGTGCCGCACTAGATACGACGTTCCTACACAAGTCGTTCATCGGTGGGGGCGAGGCGTCGATCTCGCCGTTTCTCGACAGGGCTGCGACGCTGGCAAGCGGGATACGCTGGCCAGACTTGGCCTCCCTCGTGCGGGCTATCAGCGCGACTCAGCGGGAAGAAGAAGTTCTTCGAGCATACCTCTCTCACCCATGTTCGAAGAATGACCTAGCCCGCACTCTTGGCATTCGACGCGCAACCGTGAAGGCCCACATTCGGAGCATCCTCTCGAAGTCACAGGCGACTTCGATGCGCGAACTCGCAGTGGCAGTTTTGAGCCCTCCTATCGCGGAGGAAGCGTCAGTTCGCGTCTCTCTTTGACGTCCGTACAGAGTGAGCGTGGCACCCCATCGAAGCTGATACCGCCCCCGGGCTGATCCCTTCTCCTCACCCCCTCCCTAGGCTCCGTGCCCAGCCGCCATCCCCAACCCAGGCCGCTACCGAAACAAATGAAGACGAATCGTACCCCGACTTTCCGACTCCATGCCTCAGTCCCGCGCGTCACGCTGCTGTTCACCCTGCTGCTTGCGGCGGCGATGCCGTCGTGTGGTGGCGGTGACCCACCCAGCGATCCCCCCGACGAACCCCTGGACCTACTCGAGAGCGAAGAGGTCGGACTAGGCGCTGCGGGGCGCTTCCGCGTCGGGCACGACGGTTCCGCCAACTACTCCATACCGCTTCGAGTCCCTGACGGTCGGCGTGGTGTTCAGCCATCCATCGCGCTCAGCTACAACAGCAACCGCCCGGAGACCGGCGTCGGTGTTGGATGGGCCGTAGCTGGCGGATCGGCCATCGCGCGGTGCCCGCGTACGGCCGCGCTCGACGGACGAGCAGGCCGCGTCGAGTTTGATGATGACGACGCCCTTTGCCTGGACGGACGTCGATTGGTTCACGTTGGCGGCGCCCCCGCCGCGGAGGCAGGAGCCCGCTATCGGCCCCAGCGAGAGGGCCACGAGCTGGTCATCCTCAATAGGTCGCTCTCGGACGCCGACAGCTGGTTCGAGGTGCTGCTTCCCGATGGTGGCCGCCGTCAGTATGGAAACGGCCCGGACGGCAACGCCCTAGTTCGCGGGGAGCGCTTCGATTCCGATCTGGAAGGCTCCCCGATCCCGATCGGGGAAGCCACGAGGGCGTGGCTCATCAACCGGCACGAGGACCTCGCCGGGAACTACATGAGCTACTCGTACGACCACGACGTGATCTGGACAGCGACGGAGCGCGCTGGCTACGAGACCTACCTGACCGAAATCCGCTACACAGGACACCGGAGCCTGGGTGCGGGTGAGCGACGAGTCACCTTCGAGTATGTGCCCTCCGGCGCCACATACGAGCGGCAAGATCGCTTCCAGAACGGGTTCTGGGAGTACTCATCTCGTCTTCTGCGCACCGTGTCGATGTCGGCGCCCGGAGCAGAGTCGGTCGTTCGTCGCTACTTCCTCGAGTACCAGCCGAGCGCGCACAGCCGCCGCCCTCTGCTCGTCAGTGTCCAGGAGTGCGACGGCAACATGCAGTGCCTACCCAGCACGCAGCTCGACTACACGCGAAACGCTGCGGAGGCGATCACATATCGCACGGGTGATCTCGGGCCAACCCCTCCCGGGTGGTACTCGTATCTCGTTACTGGAGGCGACGAAGCCAACGATGGTTGCGCACAGACGTTCTCCCAAACCTTCGTTCTAACGGACCTAGACGGCTCTGGTGAGGACGATCTTCTCTACTTTGAACAGACGGATGAGTGCGAAGGGCTCCAGGTGGCTCCCTTTGGGTACCGAGCCCGACTAAACGATGGCGACGGCACCTTCGGCTTACCGATCCCAGCGGGTATTCCGGACACCCAGGTTCAGGGAATCCAGCAGCCAGCCGAACTACCGCCGCTCATCCCCTTCGACATCGACGATGACGGGCTCACCGACATCGTCGATCGACGAACCGTCGAGGGGCGCGCTGGGATCTACTACGTCCAGCGCGAGTGGGGGTTTGCCGCCGGCCAGCTGGAGGTGGTGGACGATGACGTGTTCGACTGCGTCGTCCCTCCCTACGGTGAACCAGACTACATCACAGGTGTTCCGAATGCCGTCGATGCGTTCCTCGTGGGTGACATCGATGGCAATGGCGCTCCGGACTTGATCGCAGGGTGCAACGATTCGTGCACGAGAGACGGGGAAGCTTGCACGGAGGATTCCGAGTGCTGCGCAGGCAGATCCTGCAGAGATGGAGTCTGCGCATTCGGGAGCTCGTGCACTTCCATAGGCAACAGCTGCATGGACTCAGCGAGCTGTTGCTCGGGCCTGTTCTGCTACCGAGGACCTCGGCCAGGGTGGTTCGATCCGGGGTCATGCCAGGCGATCACAGACGGAGTGGACTGGGTCGTTCGCGCACATGACGACGCCAGCGGAGCACATGATGCACTTCTGCCGCGTGCAACCCTGTTCAACGGCGCGTTCGCCAGCGCCAACTCCCACTTGATGGACTACGCCGGACTCGGCCGGCTGCAGATGCTCGTGGCACCAGCTCCCGAGACGGAGGCGACCCACCTGTCTGCCGGAACCTACGAAGCGTCCTCACCGGCGGGGATGACGTTCCCGATCTCGCCAACGAACATTCCGCACACGCGTGACGGTCGCCTCGTCTACCTAGACATGAACGGCGACGGGCTGCGAGACGTCCTGGACCTGTCGGGCGGGGCAGCAGCGCAGATTCGTCTCAACTCTGGCCGAGGCCTCGTCGAGGCGACTCCGGCCTACCTTCCCGGCGTCGCGCCCGTCGACGTCTACAGCGGCCGTACGACCGGGGACGTACGCGTCGCCGACTTCAACCAAGACGGTCGCGAGGACTTCCTCTTGCTCTACGAAGGGGACCCGATGGTCCCGGGTGACAGCGTGTTCATGCTGCACTACGCGACCGATGCCGGCTTCGTGCGGCATCGGGTCGACGTTCTGGACGCTGAGCCGATCTACATCCCCGAGTTCGCCGGCGTTCCGGCCTTCCGAAGCTGGAACACGGTCCAACTCGGCGACATCGATGGTGACAGCGAGATTGACATCGTCGCGTCAAACTACGATCGCCTGACGAGCCTCACCAGCCTGGACGAGCGCCCCGATCTGCTGTCGGACATCCGCTACGGCCAACCGCTCGACGCTGCGGGCGAGCCTCGCTTCGAGCCGTTGAGCGCCGTTCGCGTGCACTACGCTCGGGTCAATGGTGGCCACGCTATCCGTTCGCTCCCGGCCGGCCAGCCGTCGCGTGTGCTCTACCACGCTCCCAGCTCCTGCGAGTTTCCCCAACGATGTCTCCGCAAGGGACTGACCGTCGTCGAACGACATTCGGAGCTCACGGCGACCGGCGACCTCCTGTCCGACCCGGACGATGAGGTCCAGAGAGAACAGCTGTACGCGCACTTCGAGTACACGTATCGCGACGGTGTCGTCGACACGCAGGGGCAGGGCTTCCTAGGGTTCGCCCAGCGCGAAGTCGTCCAATGGGATGCTCTACCCGAAGCCCCATTCCGTCGTGACTGGGCGCGAACGGAGTGGACATTCGATCTCACCACGCGAGCTGCGGACGGGCTCACCGCTTTCGCAGGCACCCCTGTGGCGTTGGAGCGCCACGTCCTCAACCTCATCGACGGTCGCTACCACGCGCAGCGTCTGGAGACCGAGCTCGAGCACGAGTCGCCGACCGGCCTGAACTCGCACGACGGTCCCCCGATCATCTTCCGGCGGCCAGCAGGGACGCGGTTCTTCGACTACGACCTTCCCGAGGCGCCCGCGGAGCTCGCGGGCAACCCGGACTTCTACCTGAGAACCGTTACGTCCATCCGGTACGACGATTGGTCGATCCCGACTCGATGGCGCGTATCGACGGAAGGCGGTCGCCAAGAGACGATGACCGCCACACCGGCGCGCGACGTGTCGACGAATCTGCTCGCCAGGTACGGCTCGATCGAGACGAGCAGCCTCGCCCCTGGCTTCCCCCGGGCAGCGATGCGCGTCGACTACGAGTACGACCCCTCCACCCAGCTCGTCGAGCGCATGGTCGCGAACGCCGATGACCCCCAGCGCATTCGGATCACCGAGTTTGGCCGCCGAGCCTCGACGGGCGTCGTCGAGGTCATGAACGAGTACACGTGGGACCCCGATTCGGCCCCCGGGGCGCCGCCGGTCCTCTCGCGGACAGGTGAAGTCAGCTACGACACGGAGCAGCTCTATCCCACGAGCATCGGGGTGGAGACTGGCACCACCCTTCTGACGAGTCGCCTTCTCGTGCACCCCGGACTGGGCGTGCTGCAGCGTATGGTCGGCCCAAACGGGGCGACCACGGAATTCAGGCACGACGGGTTTGGTCGCCTACGCGAAGTACGCCGCGTCGGAGCCGATGTCATCGAGTACGACCACCTGCCCCCGACGAATCCGTTCGACCAGTTCATCGTGGACGTCGAGGCGTCAGACGGACATCACACCCAGTTGACGCTCGATGCGTTCAGCCGTGTGCGCCAGCGCCGTGAGCTGAGTGAACAACCCGGGGTCTGGTGGACCAGCTCGTCGACATTCGACGCGCGAGGGCAACTCGCTCGACAGACGCTCCCACACACAGAGGGCGAGGCGGCGCCGGCACACACGATGGTCCGAGACGATCTCGGGCGCGTCACGACATGGCGGGATCCGGCAGGCGGAGAGACGCGCGTCGCCTACGGCTCGGTGGGCGACGGGGGTGCGTACGACCCACGGCGGATGCAGGTCACCACGCCGCGCGACAACACCTACGCGCGCTACCTAGATGCGAACGGGCAGACGCACCGCTTCGTCGATCCCGCAGGCGAGGAGGCGACCTACTGGTACGGACCGTTCGGCCGTATCCAGCACGTAGACTTGCCCCAGGACACCTTCCGTACTTACGAGTACGACAGCAACGGGCTACTCGACGCCGTGGAGGATTCCCGAATCGGCGTGGAACAGTACGAGCGCGACGGGTTCGGTGAGATCTTCGAGATCGCGCGCCCCGACGGCGCGCGCGTCACGCTTCGTCGGGACGGCGTAGGTCGCGTCACTCGACGCGTGTCCGATGACGGGACTGCCTTCTTCATCTACGACGTAGGTCCCACCGGAGCCGGGTTCTTGGGAACGAGCGTCGGCGAAGATGGAACATCGGAGATCTACAGCTACGACACGGAGGGCCGCCTCAGCGGCATCACTCGAGGCGTCGTCGGCGCGAGCATTTCCCAGGACTACACGTACGATCCGTCGACGGGCCGCCTCGAATCCACTCGTGTGACTGGGCCTCCCGGCGGACTCGCTGGGGGAGCGGGCGTCGAGTTCGACTACAGCAACGGGCACCTCACCGGGGTGAACAGCCCCGAGCTGGGCCGCGGCATCTGGCGCTCGTTGAGCCTGCACCCCCAAGGCTTCGTGGCGAGCGAGCAGTACCCGGAGACTGGCCTCGAGGTCGAGCGCGATCTCGACCCGACTGATCGCCAACTGAGCTGGCGAAGCGACGTTCAGGACCTCGAGGTGACCCTCGACGCGGATGGCAACGTCAGCTCCATCGTGGACGGCTTCGACCCCGCGGCCGGTGTGCAGGACTTCGAGTACGACGACCGCGGCCGTCTCGACCTCTGGTCATGGGCAGGAACGTCGTTCGAGACCGACTACGCCTACGACGCACTTGGGAACGTTCTCGAAAACGAGACCGGCGAGCTGACGTACGACCCAGGAACCACCCTGCTCAGCGGCATCGAGGGAATGCCCGTCACGCACGACCCGCGCGGTCGAGTGGACTCCGCCCTCGGTCGAGCGATCACGTGGCGCGACTCCGACCTCTTCGACGAGGTCCAGGAGATGGGGACCGGCCAGAACGTACGCTTCTCCTACAGCGCCAACCACGCTCGAGCAGCATGGCAGAGCTCGACGGGTGCGAGCGCTCTGAACCTGGGCGGATATCGCCGCTACCAGGACGCAGACGGCGTTCGGGAGACCTTCAGCGTCCCAGGCCCGACGCGCACGGTCGCCGAGCTCGTCTCGGTCGATGGTGGCGCGCTCGCGCTTCGCCACGTGCACGACGACCATCTCGGCTCCACCGCCGTGGTTTCCTCCGCGACCGAGGAGCCGACCAGGTTCTGGCGTTCGCCCTTCGGACGACTGGTAGACCCCGCCGACGGTGAGTTCCTCGACGGCTCCACGGGCATTGCCGATCTCGACCCTCGGTTCACGACTCACCGAGCCGACGGGCAGACGCCGTCGCTAGGGACCACGGGCGCTGGCTTCATCCACATGCGCGGGCGCGAATACGACCCCGCGCTTGGCCAGATGCTGTCGCCCGATCCGGCGACACCGATCAGCTCTGATGTGGACGGGTGGAACCCGTACTCGTACGTCGTCAATAACCCTTCCACCCTCGTCGACCCAAGCGGCTACAACCCGTTCGACATCCTGGTCACGGGCACCAACGTCATCATCGACACCGGCAGTGCGACGGTTACCGCCTCGGACTTCTTGGACTTCGCGCAGACGATCTACAACTCGCATGCGAACCCCCCTTTCCGCGACGCGCAGGGAGACCCAAGGGCCGCTGCTTACGAACTCTTCGGCTTCGCCAACGGCCTCGGTGCCTGGTTCTTCGAGTTCGAGCCACGGCGCTCCATCGAGGACACAGCACGCTACGAGTTCTTCTTCACGCGTGGGCAGGCGTGGGGTTCAGCCGTCGGCGCGCTCGGCGACATGGTCATGATTGGCGCGGGCGTGGCGATGATGTCGGGCGGCGAGTGGCTACCTTTCATCGGAGGCGGCGCCGGGGGCGAGGGTGCCGCGGTCGGTACCATCCTCGGCATCAAGATGTGGGTGGCCGGCGCCGGTTTGGCCGCGGTTGGGGGTGCGGCGCTGAGTGGCTACCACGGCCCGAGATTCAACGAGTCGATCGAGCGGCTCGATCGGTTCTACAACGAAAGGCAACCCTCCGGCTCGTCGAGGCCTCCCGCCGCCTCAGCCGGACGCCGTGCGCCGAGCATTCGAGGGAGGTTGCGGGCGGCCGGCACCCATGGGCTGCCGGGCGGCCGACAAGCCTCAGGGCCATTCCGCTACCGTCCCCCCGAGGGCTACAATCCGAGCGACCCACTCCCCCGGAACGGGAGGAACGGGGGCTTCATTGACAGGTTCGGCAACGAATGGCAGCAAGGCCCATACCACGGCGACCCCGATTTGCCCTTTAGCCATGAATGGGACGTGCAGCTAAGTGCACGTGGCAGGAGATGGTATGAGCGGGCGAATCCGGGCCACCGGGCCCCTGACTACATCAACGTTCGCCCGGATGGATATCTCAGCCACTAGATCTGATGGAGGGTGTCAGTGCATCAGCTCAGCAAACAGCTCGTGGCCGACGTCGACCGAGACCTCGCGAGACTACGTGCGACTTGCCGTCTTGCCTCGAAGTCCGAGCCTCGGACATCGTGGGAAACCGTTCGCACGGGAATCGGTACCTTCGAGGGGGCGCTCGGTCTTGTCAGCACCTACTCCGAAGCTGCGTACGAAGTAGCGATCTTTCTCGAACACGACAGTTACGGGGGCATCATGGTCTGGAGTAGTAGCGAGCCCGACGTGGCGAACCGGTTTTCTGACTACTCTATTTGAGCGCGTCGCGGAGGCGACGACGCACCTCGTCGCCGGGCACGAGCTCGACCTCGCCGTCGCGGATCTCGCGGCGGCGACGCTCGATCTCCGTGGCCCAGGCGTTCTCGACCTCGTTGAGGTCGGCCCCCTGCGCAGTGTCCTTGGCGGTCGATGGCTCACCGCTCATGGCCTGATCGTAGCCGGCCCTCGAGCGGCGCTCTACCACCGGGACGCGGGGCCTCGGGCGCCCTCGACCTCACAGCCGGAACTGCTGAGCGCCGCTCTTGAGGCCGTCGGCGATCGCGGAGAGCTCGCGCACGGCTTGCAGGGTCTGGGTGGTGCCCGAGGTGGTCTGCTGCGTGGTCTGCGCGATGTCGTCCATCGCCTGGGTGACCTGCTCGGTGCTGCTCTGCTGCTGCTGGGTCACGGCGCGGATGCGCTGGGCGGCGTCGGTGGTGTCGCGGGCGAGGCGGGTGGCGTCCTCGGTGGCGACGACGGTCGCGCGGGTGGCGTCCTGGATGCTCGAGGTCAGCTCCTTCACCCCGTCGACCGACTCCATGACGCTCTCGGCCAGGCGCTGCATCTGGGCGGCGACGAGCGAGAAGCCGCGGCCGGCCTCGCCGGCCTTGGCGCCCTCGAGGGCGGCGTTCAGGGCGAGGAACTCCGACTTGGTCGCGACCTCTTTGATGAGCTCGAGGATCTCGCCGATGCGCTCGGTCTGGCCGGACAGGCCCGCGAGGCGCTCGCTGATCGCCTCGGCGTTGCGGTGCGTGGCCTCGGCGTTGTCGGCCACGAGCTGCGCGGAGGTCGCGATCTCGCGCGACGAGGTGAGCAGGCTGTCGATCGTGCGCCCGGTCTCCTCGATCGCGGCGCTCTGCTCGACGGTGCTCTTCTCCTGCTGCTCGGCCATCGCGGCGATCTCGCTCGTGGCGCTCGCGAGGCGCTCGGTCCCGCCCTGGATTCCGTCGACGAGCGATCGCAGGCCGAGGACCATCGCCGCGATCACCTCCTGCACCGCGCCCTCGCCGCTGAGCCCGCTCGACAGATCGCCCTCGGCGATGCGGCGCGCCTGGCGGACGATGTCGTCGATGTCCCGCAGCCGGGCCGCGAGGAGCGCCTGGTTGTCGGACGCGTGGTCGACGAAGCCGCGGATCGAGACGGCGAGGAACACGAGCAGCAGCGGCGTGACCGTGGCCGCCGGCGCGATCTCGGCCAGCGGGATCGAGCGCACGTACGCGGCGAGGCCGTGCGCGGCGAGGACCCCGAGCGAGTCCACGACGACGAGCACGATCAGCGCGCGCCGCGTGAGCAAGAACGGCGCGAAGACGACGGCGACGAGGAGCGCCTCGATCGCCCCGACCACCATGGTCGAGTCGGCGAACCAATAGGTCCCGAGCACCGCGCACAGCGACAGGCCGGACAGGAGGACCTGCGCGGAGGCGCCGACCCGGCCGGACATCGCGAGCAGGAAGCCCGTGAGGCAACAGACGCTGACGACCGCGGAGCAGATCAGCAGCTCGGGCTCGGGGCGCACGATCGCGAGCACCACCACCGACGCGAACGCGGCCGCGCTCAGCCCGCCGCAGGTGCGCGCCAGGAACGCGCGGCGGAACCGCGCTTGCCGCTCGGTCAGCTCCGCCTCGGCTCCATCGATCTCGTGCTCCGTCATGTTCGCTCTCCTTTCGTCGGTCGCGCCCGGAGCCGGGCGCGGCACCACCGCCGCGCCGCCTCGGCGTCGATCCGCCGGTCTCGCAGGCCGCCGTCCGGGGCCCGCCATCGAAGCCGCGGCCGCCGCTGAAGGCTCGACAGCGCGGCGACCAGCGCCCGCTCGCTGCGCTCGGGCAGCCCGAGCCGCTCGTAGATCCCGGCGAGGTGCATCCAGCCGAGCCACAGGTCGGGCTCGAGGAACAGCGCGCGCCGCAGCGCGTCCTCCGCGCGCTCGGGCGCGCCCGCCTTGCGGTGCAGCAGCCCTTGCATCAACAGCGCCTCGGCGCAGCCCGGCTCGATCACCAGCGCGGCGCGGTAGGCCTCCGCCGCCTCGTCGAGCCGGTGGGCCGCGAGCAGCGCGTTGCCGCGGCCGATCTCCCGCTCGGCTTCGCTCGCGCGATCCACCGGCGCGGGCGCCGCCGGGATCCGGGGCGCGGGCGCGCGGAGCGCGGGCGCCGGGGTCGAGCGCGCGAGGCGGCCGGCGTCGACCGCGAGCTCGTCCACCGCCGAGAGCACGCGCGCGCCGAGCGGGTCGAGCACCGACCCGAGCCGCGAGAGGATCCCGCTCGCCGCGCCCTCGTGCGAGTGGAGCAGCACGTTGCGACACGAGATCAGGTCCCACTCGCCGGTCGGCGGGCGCAGCGGGCTCGACAGCAGGTTGTGCACCGAGAAGCGCACGCGCTGTCGGATCCGCGCGGGCGGGCGCAGGCGTCCGTCGCCGGTGGGCTCGAAGCGCGCGGCGCGCTCGGGCGTCAGGTGGCGCAGCGCGGGCGGCTCGTAGATCGCGGCGCGCGCGTGGTCGATGCGCGCGGGGTCGACGTCGGTGCCCAGCACCCGCAGGTCGAGCCCGCGCTCGGCGGCGATCATCGCGACGGTGAACGCCTCCTCGCCCGTCGAGCAGCCGGCCACCCAGGCGTGGGCGGGGCGGTCCCACCGGCGCGCGGCGAGGCGCTCGCAGGCCGCGGTCAGCGCGTCGGCCTCGCGCCAGAACCAGGTCCAGCCGTTGGTCGCGAACGTCGCGAGGGCGCCACGCTCGCGGTCGTCGAGCGGCAAGCTCGCGACGTAGTCCGGCAGCGCCTTGGCCAGCCGCGCGGCGCGGCGCTCCGCGTGCTCGACGAGCGCCGCCTCGCTCGGCGGCCGCACGCCGAACAGGCGCGCGCACAGCTCGGCGAGCTGACGCCCCGCGCGGGCGCGCTCGTCGGTCGTGGGCTCGGTCACGCCGGGACCTCCCGCGCGCCGACCCCGATCGCGTCGGCGATCGCCGACAGGGGCAGCACCGCGTGCTCCGGATCGAGCTCGAGCGCCGCGCGCGGCATCCCGAACACCGCGCTGCTCGCCTCGTCCTGCACCACGGTGACGCCGCCGGCGCGCCGCAGCGCGCCGAGCCCCCGCGCGCCGTCGCGGCCCATCCCCGTCAGCACCACGCCCATCGCGCGCGGCCCGTGACGGTCGGCGAGCGACGTCAGCAGCGTGTCCCCGGACGGACAGTGCCCATCGGGATCGACCGGCGGGCGCAGCTCGACGCGCCCGAAGGCGTCGATCGCGAGGTCGCGTCCGTCCGGCGCGACGAGCGCGACGCCCGGCGCGGGGCGGTCGCCGGCCCGCGCGACGCGGACGCGGATCGCGGACGTCGCGTCGAGCCACGCCGCGAGGCCGTCGACGAAGCTCGGGCTGAGGTGCTGCACGACGAGCAGCGCCGCGTCGAGGTCGGGGGCGAGCGCGCCCAGG
>Ga0070728_10006170_pt1 | contig 11443 bp, 11 predicted proteins | sample tdDd471_FD_66723 | JGI IMG/M metagenome (GOLD analysis project Ga0070728, IMG submission 66723) | Marine sediment microbial communities from the Atlantic coast under amendment with organic carbon and nitrate - tdDd47.1 | ecosystem: Environmental > Aquatic > Marine > Coastal > Sediment | place...
CACCCCACCCATAGGCCGCCGAGGGAAAGGTCGTGTAGACCGGCCAGCCATAGCCGCCGTAGTAAGGGTACCCGTACCCGCCCACATACACCGTCCGGGGCCCTCGCCGGTGCCAGTGCCGCCGGTAGTGCCGCCCTCGCCCCCAAGATCGAGATCTGCCGCGTCCTCCGCGGGAACGACTTCTGCTTCGACTGCGACCACGAGGCATGGGTTGGCGTATTTGCGACAAGTCACAAACACTATGGGTTGCCGAGTACCCAAGTTTTACTGTGTATGGTTGGTGTATTTGTGACAAGCCACAACCAGTATTCTCGGCTTTCCAGGAATCTCGTTGAAATTACGACAGGGGCGTATGCGCAACGGGGGCAGGAGTCTGGGTTGGTTGTGACTCCTGAAGAGCCTGTTCCAGTGCAGCAAAGTCAATGTCTGGACTTGGTGGACCTGTTGCAACCGTTGGGCTGTCCGGCGGACAATACACAGGACTTGGTGGTCGTCTTTCCGGCTGTGGTGGGTCATCCCAGTGCGTCGGCTGATAGGTCGGGCTGTTGGGGCATGCCAGGCCATCCAGGGCATCCAGCCCAGCCACGTTCGGTGCGCAAGGGTCATACTCTGCGGGCGGCGCTTCACTGGCGGCACTAGGCTTGACGGTGAACAGCACATCCGACTGAGCCGATGTTCTGACAGACGCCGGCCCACCGCCTCGGAGCGGCCGTTGGTCGTAGCGTTCGTACTGGGCTTGCATTTGCTGCTGCCGTTCGGGGTGAACAAACCCAAACTGTCCAGAGGCAGGGCCAGCAGACCCCGAATGCCTATCAGGTCCGTGGGGTCTATAAGACTGGTTTGGCGTATTCACGGCAAGCCGAGAACACTGGTTCGGAGTAAATCTCCCAGGTCCGGAATGACCTGACTGAGCAGGCCGATGGCGCGGCCGACGCTGTTGCTGACGGCGATAATGGGCCTGCTGTTGTCGTTCCATCAGTTCATTTTGCCGAGCCAACAGGTTGGCGATCTGTTGGTCAACTTTGCGCTGTCTTTCGTCCAACTTTTGTTCCCGCTGTTCCAACAGAGCGATTTGGCGTGTTAGGTGACGAGTCCACTTGTCCTGTTCTTGGACCATACAGCGGGCCAGTTCCATCAGCGTGGTTTGCAACTCTTCCGTCATGACTCGGTTGACTCAGTTGGGGGTGTGAGGCTTGGCGTCGCTGACTTGTGTGCTTGTTGATAATACCTGTCGCTGTTATACTTGAGAATGCGCTGTTTGTTGCGCTGGTAGTAGGCGCGCGAGTACTTCACTTGGTTGTGGTGGCGCCTCACCAGGCGGTGGAGTTGGGCGCGGACGCGGGTGGTCAACAAGTCGTCGACGCCTTCCAGCGGGGCTTTGGTCTTGGTCAAACGTGTGGTAAACCGTTGGGTCCACACGGCGATCTGCCAGGGGGAGAAGTAGTAGGTCATAGCCTCCAAAGACATTGTGTCCACCGCGGCTGCGTCTGGCAGATTCATTGTTAGGTCGGGCTAAGATCAGTCTGGATCAGTCTGGATGAGTCTGGATGAGTCTGGATGAGTGTTGTTGGTTTATTTAGGTGAAGGCTGCCAGAAAGCAGAAGACTTTTTCACCCCCTAGAACGTAGTGTACCGAGGTGGACCGTTCTGAGCCTGTTGTTGGCAAAACGTTTGGTCCAGGTTTGGCACCAACTTGGTGTAAGGGTCGGTGTCTTTGCGTTTGTCGGCCATAGCAAACTGCACCCACATCTGGCGGGCCCGCATGTGTTCATACGGGTTCCACTGGGCGCCAGCGATGCGGCTTCGTTCCATAATGAGCGGATCCAGGTCGGCTACCCAGTAGCGAGCACCCCGGGGCGCCACTTCACAGGTGGTTCCCCGGTCGTCAAAGGTGGTTTGGCAGCCTTTGAACCTGGCCTGCCAACCGACGCGCTCTGAACAGTTGGGTGGATTGGGGCAACAAGGAGGTTCCAGAGCCTTGGAGTTCGGCGGCCGGGTCCTCAGTTCGCTCGACACCTGGTCAGCCAGTTTGGCCAACGACTTGTACCGCGGCTGGGTGTTCTCGGCTTGCCGTGAATACGCCAAACCACCAACAGGCGTCACGTCGCAGTCGCCCTGGCAGTGTTTGTGGCTTGCCGCAAATTCGTCAACCCACTGTTTTTGGTGGTTTTGACACGGGGCCGGCAGATGCCCTGAAGGATGCTGCTTCAACCAGGCCAGTTGTTCCGGGGTCCAACTAGGCTTGTTCGGCCCAGACCCTCTCTTGACGTCCACCGGTGCGCCAGTTCGGCCAACAGGTACCCTGGCTGTCCCTCCCCCGGACTGAGTCGACGTCCCGGCGTACGTCGTGTTGTAAATGGCAGCCGAGTACGCTTGTTGCCCCTGCATTTGTGGAGGTCTCGCAAAAAATACGCGATAACCCGCGTTCTTTGTTTTGGTGCTTTGTTTCGTGGGGTCAGTGTTTGCCAAGCCACGACGGCTGATTTTATTGGTCTTGTTTCTGCTCCTGACCGCCTCCCAACATACTCAACATCTGGCCAGTCAGGCTAGGGTCGGCAATCATGCCCGTCACCTGATTGATGTCGACCTGACTAGCCGACTGTTGCATCATTTTGACAGCCTGAGGGTCCTGGAGCAGTTGCTGCATGATCGGGGTGTCCATCATGTTGACGGCAAACGACATCTGCGCCTTGAGCGCCGCTGGGATGGAGTCGTCCTGCATCATCTGTTTGATGTTTTGGATGTTGGCCGGCGACAGGGCTTGTTGCAGGACCTCGGGGCTCATCATCCCCGCGGCTTGTTGGGACATTCGGAAAAGATCGGTCGGTTCCACGGTTTCGATGTTGTCGATGGACCCGAGGTGGGGCAGGTGTTGCACCATGTTTTGCAGCGCGGCGTTGGCGGGGCCGTCTTCGGTCTTGACTTCGGGGTGGACAGGTGCGGCAGCGTTGGCGCCGACCGGACTACCAGGGTCCGTTTTTTTGGCCCTCGCCTCCAACACCAAGGTGCGATGGTCCTGGGACAAAGTGTTCATATAGCAAATCCCGTCCAGAATCCGGTCCTTGGATTGCTGCGATAAACTGGGGTCGTCCCACTTGTCAATCATCTTGAGGTCGGCGACAAACGGTGGCGGGTGTTGGCGCAGGGCGTCAATGTCCCGCCGACTAAAAGCCTCGTAAAACGGGTGCATCTCTTTGCTCCACTTCTTGACCAGCACGGTCCCCGCCTGCTCAGGCGTCAACACCTTCAACATCGCTTGCAGATCACCGTCGCAACTCTTGACGTCTGGACACTCTGGAAACACCCACCGCAACCCGGAAATCATCTGCTTGGATGCTTCCAGGAATTGCAGGGCGATCTTGACAGCGTCGGGGATGTTGAGGGCCTCCATCTTTGACTAAAAACGCCCAGACTCGAGCCGTCTAACAACCCAGTGGTGTGGGTACGAACGTGGTCAAGTGTTTGGACCAACTCAAACCTTGGATGGCTCGAACGTTTAAGGGCACAAAACTTCGTTTGCACTGTGCAATGTCGTCTGTCAACTGGCTAAGTATCTTGGAGAGGGCCAATCAGCATACACTGGAGGAGTGTTTGGCGCAGGAGAAGGCGGGGACGGTTAACGGGGCCGACATCCATTTGCCGTGCCCGATCGTGTTTCGCTACCTGTGCAACGGCCACCCGCTAACGGCCACCCTAGACTATGTCGACAAGACCGACTACTGGCACCGGTTGGCCTCACACCCGTCCTGGCCCGCTCGCTTCAACGGCAAAGGGTTCAAAAAGTTTACCACGAGTTGCCGCTACGTCCGGCCGGTCCCCGAGAGCAACGGCTTCAAACAGTGGTTCATCCAGGTTGGCGACCCGAACGGACAACCGCAGTACGTGACGCTGCAGGACGCCCGCAAGACCTACCGGTTTGTCAACGCCGCGGCCACGCCGCCGGTCAATTACAACCTGGCTGTTCGGCTGGTGAGCAAAGACATTCGAGCCCAGCAGCAGGTCACTACCGCGCCGAACCCGGCGCTGAAAGGCGTTAAGACCAAGAACTACGGGACGGGGCGGAGATGCGTGTTGCCGGCACACACTGCCGTGGCTTCAGTGCCTGCCGCGCCCAGCGTGACGGTCTCAGCCCAGCCTCATGTTCACCAACAGACCCCGTGGCTGAACCAACACACTGCGGTTCTGTTGGCTAGGTTGTGTCTGGATTGGGCACGGGAGGTCACCAAGGGTAACCAGTCCTATGAACTCTGGGCCACGCAGCAGTTTGTCGCCTCTCGGTCGACGCTACACCCCCAGACCAAGTCGCCGACCTTTCAGTTGGCGATGGCGTTGTTGTCGGCTGGGGCCACCACTGCGGACTGGACCTTGCGTCTGTCAGATTCATTGCCTGTGCCTGACCTGTTGACCCAGTTGGCGTTTGAGACTGAGGACGGTCTATGGCAGTTACACCCCTGGCGTCTCTGTCCGGAGGGTTTGGTGAGTGCCACGGACAGTGCCACGGCCTGTTCTCTTCAAGACCTGCTCGAAACCTTGAGCACCAGCAAAGGCACGACCCCCGAAGCCATCCGGCAAAAGGCCCGACAAATCCTGGCGGCCGGGTCGTGGGTCCAGTCGCCCCAGGTATAAGCAAAGTGTTCTGAGCCCGGGAATTCGTTGAAATGCTGGGGCTGCATAAAGACAATCTGGGGATGACCCAGGCCAGGCGGTTGAGTCAGTTCTTTACGAACCGGCGCGCTGCTGCGAAACTGGTGCAGATGACGCAACAGTGGTTGGCCAAACAGGGTGTCCGCAACCCGATGTTTGTGGAACCGTCTGCCGGAGACGCTGCGTTTTTCGACGCGTTGCCGGCAGGACGCCGGGTCGGGGTTGAAGTCGACCCGGCACTGGTCAGGAAACACGGCTTTGTGTTGACTGACCTGAACCGCGGCGGGTTTCTGTCTCTGACGGCCCGAGACTTGGGGCTGCACCAGGTTCCCAAATCGCAAATCGTCGTCATCGGCAACCCGCCTTACAGCCAACCCCGTGACGCCGGGCGCAGCAAGAACATTGCCCTGGACTTTGTGAACCACGCGGCCGAGTTGGGGGACACCGTGGTGATGATTCTGGGCAACACCTTTCGCCGTCCGACGACCCAAAGCAAGGTGGCCCGCCACATGCACCTCGTGCTGGACCGGGACGTGCCGTCCAACCTATATACGCTGGACGGCAAACCGCACAAGGTGCACACGGTGTTTCAGATTTGGCAGGCCAAGTACGACCGCCAGGGCCGCGGCGTGCCTCGCCGGGAGTCCAAACTGCTGTCGTTGGTCAAGAACGGGGAGTGGGGCGGGGACTGGCGGTACGTCAAGTCGACCGACCCGGCGGCCAACGTCCGGATCTGCAAGTGGGGGTCCCACGCCACGGTCGGACGAGTGGACGGGCCGGCCGCGACTCGCCAGAAGGTCCAGGAGAACCGCCGCAAATACGCCGCGAAGCAACGGCAAGGCGGGCGCACTTCCTTCAACCCTGACCAAACCCACTACTACATCGCGGCCGCCTACCCCGAAGACACGGTTCGCCGTTTTCGGGCCCGCAAACACCTGTTTGAAGCGCTGGCCAAGGACCGCACGATGGGCAACAACCCCGACCTAACCTTGGCCGACATGGTCGCGATCTTTCTGTTGCCCCCGACCAAACGCTACGTCAACGGTCACTGGGTTTGAATACACTGTCTGTATTGTCGCGTCTAGGTTGGCGTAATTCTCGGCAAGCCGAGAACCCTGAAGGTTGTCGGGTTCACCGATAAATCAGAGAGCGGTTGTCCGTTGTCGCTCGGTCATGTCTGCCAGTCAGTTAGCGAGTGCCACAGACCTGGCTATCTTTCAGAGGTGCGCCAACCCCAAAAAGGTAGACCTGGAGAAAGAGACCCAGGGGCATGACCAAGTGCCCCCAGAACCGACCACTCGGCCGCGGGCGCAGATGCCACCGGTGCAACAACCGCCGATGGGGTTGAACTTGACCGTCCGAGCCCAGCCTGACCTGTCCGAGTATCACCGAAGACAGCAGATCATTCAACAGGGACCGGTGACTCAACAACCGGTTCCGCAACCGACATTGGGCCAACGGCAAGTCGAGAACCCAGGTCCACCCAGAACCTCCACCTTCAACCAATCGGTGGCCAATGTTTTGCAGCAGCGTCAGCAGCAACACCAACATACTCAGCAACAACCGCCTCAGCCAAGTCGACGACCACCACAACAAAGATTTCGGCTCTACGAGTCGGACCGGGTGGCGTCGGCGGCGCCAGTCCTTGCGCCCCCCAGACCTCAATTCCGGTTGACGCCACCTTCGCCGCTACCCCAACCGGGTCAACCCGTTGGACCTGCCGGGTCCGTTCGGCCGGTTATGCCCCCGCTGATGCCTAACCACGCCCAACGCCTGGCGGAAGTTAACGGACCTGACTTGCCAGCCATGCAACTCAGCCCCGTCGACGAAATGATCAAGAAACAGCAGTGTCTAATCTCGTTGAAGGCGTTGGAAGAGAAGGGCGCGGCGCTGACCAAGAAGTACACCTACGACGACCCGCTGCCGTTGATGCAAGGGGAACTCAAAATGCAGCAACAGAAGAAGGACGCGGACGTGGCGGTGGCCTTGATGATGATGGCGTTTCAGGGCATCCTCAAGACCTTGGAAGACCAGAACCGAGAGCGAGGTCCGTTTGTCCCGCTGCCAAAAGATTGGGCGGTCAACACGGTGCAGGCCAACAAGGCCAAGTTGGAGCACATTATGTTGAGGCTCTACCGCAAGTACTGGCGGAAGGGGCCTCGGTCGCCTATCGTCGACTTGTTGCTGTTGGTCGGCGGGGCCCTGGTAACCGGCGTGATCCAGGCCGGGTTCAAAGGGTTTGGCAAGAAACACTACCAGAACGACAACCGACAGCAGGCTGCAGTGGAAACCCAACGTCCGGTTGACCCGATGCCCGAACCCCCGCCGCAGCGCCCTCCCCCTTCCCGCGCGTCGGCTATGCCCTTCAACCCGGGGTTTGTACCCCCACCGATCAGCCGGCCGGCGCCATCCGTGGGCCAGGTCCATCAAGTTCACCAGACTCGCCCAGAGTTTCCGGCGTTTGCCCCGGCGGGCGGCCCCGGTCACGTAGACATGCGGGTCCCCGACTTTTACCAGCCCACGGAGGAAGAACTGGCCGCCGAAAAGGCGCAGTTGCTGGCGGCTCAACACCAGCATCAACAACGCACCGAACTGAAGCGTCAGGAGGAGAAGAAGAAAACGCCCCCGACGTTAGGCATCACTCCAATCCCAGAAGAACCGCCTGAAGTTGAACAGGAACTGGAGGAGCCCGAGGAGGCCGTAGAGTCCCAACAGACCTTGAACCTGCCCCCACCTCCCAGCATTCGCGAACAACCCCACTTGGGCCCGCGAGAGCCTCGAGACCCGGTCGTCAACCTCCCGACCATCGAAGACACCGATGAGTTGCCGGAAGGCCCAGAACCTGAGGACCCAACCCAGACCTAAAAACCCTGCATAAACGATATTTTCCACCGTTGCTGACTAAACTCTGGGCTCGTCGCAAATGTATTCTTTTTTGGACGGCGCGTGGGGAAACGCCAGCGAACCAGCCCGTAACGTGGCGTTGGGCAAGGCCGCGTCTGCCGGGTTTTCGTTGCACAACAGCCCTGGTAGGTTCGCTGATTCATCGGCGGACCGACAAACCACGGCCTTAGGAAATCAACACCGACGACCTGGGCCAGAAGGAGTCAGTGCGCGGGCGGTCCCGCCGGTGCATCCAATGTCCCAGAACCCGAGACAAGAACACCCTCACCTGGAAAACGCCCCCAAAATGCTGGGGCCTGTCGGACCTGGACCACAACAAGCCCCGCCGCGCAGCGCCAACGGCGCCGCCAACAACACCCGAACCATTGCCTACATGCAAGCGCTGATCAAGGACCTCCACGGTCAACTCAACCGGTCCCAATCCCAACTCATGGCGCACAAGCAGTACATTCAACAACAGACCACCACGACGTCTTCCAAGCAAAAGACCTGCACAGGCCTGTTGATCGGCGTCATCGTGCTGTTTGTACTGGCCATTGGGGCTATGGTCACTGGGTTCGTCCTCCAAAAGGGCAAAAAGGTTCGTGGATAAAACTTTTTAACGAGACTCGGCCGATTTGCGATCACAAACCCTGCTGCACCTGTTGCAAAAAGCGGCACCACCACAACAGACACACCACGTCCTTGAGCATTAGGCCCCGAAACTGCCGGGTCATTTCGGTCTGGCCCAAGGTAATCAGGGTCTGTTTGTCCCGGGGCGTCAAGGTCACGTCCAAACTTTGAAACCGGCCGGTGTTGATGCGGATGACCCGGTGACGGTGGGCCAGTGGTAACCGGTGGAGCGCCTTCTTTTCCAGGAAATCCAGGCAGATGTACAGCACGGCCAACACGTAGGCCTTGAAGTTGGGGATGCGGGCGCGCCGAGGGCGGGTCAGCAGAAACCCGGCGCTTTGGTCCACGGGGAAGACCATCGGCAGGTTGTCCAACAGACCTCCGTCTACGTAACACACCCCGTCAATCTGGACCGGGGTAAACAACAGCGGAATCCCCATCGAGGCGGTCAACATCTGCCAGACCGGGGTGTGGGGAAACGTCAGGTGGTCCGCGTAGTGCACGGTCGCGTCGTCCAACCGGGCCACACTCAACACCAGGTGTTTGCCTGTCTGGTGATGTAGGTCGGAAAAGGTAATCTGGGGGTCGTAGCCCTGGGTCTCAATGACTTGGCGAATGTACTGCGCAAGAAAGTCGTGAGGCACTACGCCCCAGGACTGCATCACCGACAGCAAACTCATGTGATTCACCAACGTCTCGAACGGCGCGGCCAACATGTGCGCTTCGGCTTCGTCGACCGTACACCCCAAAGTCAGCAGGGTGGCAAAAAAGGCCCCGGCTGACGCTCCTGCGAAACCTTCTGCTTCCACTAACAGGTTCTTGTTGCGTTGCCGGAACAGGTGCTCCAGAAACCGGTAGACGCCGACAAAGGCCAAACCCCGGAGGCCGCCCCCGGAAAAGCAAAAATAGCGAACCTGGTCTAACCACATCGGGTCGTCGGCATGCTGCGGGTTTGTCTGAAACGCTTGGGGCAATGACCCACGGAGGTTTGCTGATTTATCGGCGAACCGCCAAACCCACCAATACATCAATTATGACTGGTCGCCTGACGCAACAGGGACCAAGAACCTGCCCCAGAGCCTCCAACAGAGCCTAACGCATACACGCCAGTGGCCTCAGGGCCGTCTGGCTGACAACAGCGCTGTTTGTGCTGGGTCCAGTGGCGTCGTTGGCAGGCTTTGCTGCAGTAGGTTCCTAGCCAACAGCGGGTACAGCGTCGCAGTTGGGTTGTTTCCTTTCGACAGGCCTGACACACCGGGCGATGGTACCTCAACCACACTAAATACTTGCGAACCTGGGCCTCATAAGGCAAGTCAAAGCCATACAACAGCGCAATCTCTTGCACCTTGTGGATATCCTTTTCGACGCAGGCCTGTTGCGCCTTCTGCCCTTTGGCGTCCCCCAACGGCCACGTAAGATCGGTCAAATCCATTGGTGCTCTGGTTTATCAAGGTTTACGAACAACTCACCCCAGGCTGGTTGGTTTGCCATGCCAATTGGCCACTGGGCGTGGCTTCCCAACCCAACGTGCTGTTGTAACTGGAGCAGACGCCGCCGAAACATTGGGGCGGGGCGTCGTTGCCCGTGAACTCCATCGGAGAACCAAAGGCCGCCTCGAACATTTGGTTCGTGGCCTTGGTCGAAGTGGAGCGACGGCCGGCCGGGCACTGCTTGGCGTCTTTGCAGTTTTCAGGCACGCAGCCGCCGTTGAAGTACTCAGGGCCCAGAAACGTGCGGCGTTGGGGGAGACGGAGGCCGACGTTGAAGTTGGTGATCGACATGCCCCCGGTCTGGTAACGAACCCCAGGTGGGGTAATGTACTCTCCGGCGCCCATGCTCGCCCGACCAGGACAAGCCTGGCGGATCGGAAAATCCATCGTCACCCGGCAGGTGCGAGGCGGGGACACCCCGGCGTTCAAAGCGATTCCGTTGACAGACATTTCAGCAGACCTACAACGCAGCGGGCTCTGATTTATCAGGGTTGGCAAAGTTTATTTTTGCCAGGGATGGTCCCAGGGCACATACATAAATTCAGGTTGCAGTGTTCTCGGCTTGCCGCGAATTCGCCAAACCCGGTCTGGACATAGGTTTCAATAGGCGCTGGAGGATACGATTCAGCGGTCTGGCCGGTTTAGGGTTTGGCGTATACTGTTCCTCCGGCAAAGGCCGAAGATCCGGACTGGCTGGGCAGTAAAACCGAGGTTGCAGCGGGGTAAACTTGAGGCGGTTTGGTTCGTGCACAGGACTCAACGGGGCGTAAAACACTGGTCGACTGGCCAAAGTCTCCCGACTTACGGAACTGAAGGCGGCCAGTGCTTCCTGGGGGTCCACGGTCCAGGCTGTCAGGGTCGGCTTGGCCGTGTCCGCGGGGTCATGCCCGGGTTCCGCCGAAGGGCTTGGCGGCCGGTCCGGCACGTAAATGTGGGTGGCTTCCTCCTGGTGCTCGTGGTACCACTCGGTTAACCGGCTGCGGACGACCCGGTGGGTTTCCTGCAGGGTCTTGACCGGCTGCCCGTACTTGACTTGCTCAAGTTGCTCGGCGTAGGCGGCTTCGGTCAACACGTCGCAGACCCGGCCGCCCATCCGGACAAAGTTGCCGACCATGACCTTCTCGGTGACGCCGGCCATCCGGTCGACCTCGCCAAAGGCGGCGGCCAGTTTCAACATCGTCATCGACTCTTCAAACGAGGCCCGGGTCATCACGCCGGTGTTGGTCTTCTTGAGGCCGTGGCGGGACATCGCGACCACGAACCCGCGAAACGTCATGTTGTCGGCCAGCAACAAGAGGTGCACCGGGTGGACGTAGGACCCAGACGCCAGCACCTTGCGAATCTCGCTGAAAATCAAGTGGGTGACCGCTTCGACCCCGAGCAACTGGTAGGCCTCGATGAGGTTGTTGCTGCAGGTGTGGCGCCAGTCAACAAAGTCCAAACACCAGAGGTCCAGCAGGTTGGTGCCCTGGGTGTCGATCAACCACTCGACTTGGGGTTCCACAGGGTGAGCGACGTCTTTGTACTGCGTATGGGCCATCTCTTCGCGCAGACTGACGCCGGTGACTCCGGTCACCCCGGCCAGCCGGACCTTGTTCAACAACTCGTAGGTCAGGTGACGGACGATCTGCGATTCCAAAGACCGGGTCGTCTTGCGGTCCAACCCGAGGTTCCACACCAGCGTCGACATTGAGCCCAAGTAGAGCCGCAGCACCCAGACGTCAGCCACCGGCGGAGACCACAGGACCAACCCGCAACGACCGAGGTAGCGTTGCAACTGCATACCGACGCTT
>Ga0070728_10006171_pt1 | contig 11442 bp, 6 predicted proteins | sample tdDd471_FD_66723 | JGI IMG/M metagenome (GOLD analysis project Ga0070728, IMG submission 66723) | Marine sediment microbial communities from the Atlantic coast under amendment with organic carbon and nitrate - tdDd47.1 | ecosystem: Environmental > Aquatic > Marine > Coastal > Sediment | place...
TTTTCATTTTAATAAAAATGCTTCAATGAAAATACGCGTAGGATTTGGTTATGATGTTCACAAACTAGGTAAAAATGAAGAGCTCTGGATTGGTGGAATAAAAATAGATCACACAAAAGGTAGCATTGGACACTCTGATGGCGATGTACTGATCCATGCCATCTGTGATGCGTTACTTGGAGCAGCTAACATGCGCGACATAGGTTACCACTTCCCAGATACTGATCCTAACTTAAAAGGAATCGACAGTAAAATTTTACTTTCTAAAACAATGCTGATAATACGCAAGGCCGGGTATGAAATAGGTAATATCGATAGTACTATTGCTTTAGAACAACCTAAACTGAAAAATCTAATTCCGAGCATGCAAAAGACACTTGCAGAAGTTATGGAAGTTTCAACAGATGACATTGCCATTAAGGCAACAACAACAGAAAAACTAGGCTTTATAGGTACACAAGAAGGAATAGCAGCCTATGCAACGGTCCTTATCAGTAAAACTTAATTAAACCCTACTGCATGGAAACTTCAAATAAAGCAATTTTAAGATATTTCTCACACGATAAGTGTAATGTATGCAAAGTTCTTTTACCCAAAATTAAAGAACTGCTAAATGACCAATTTCCTCAGATGCAATTCGAATACATTAATATTGAAGAAAAGCCTATAATAGCCGCTAACCATCAAGTTTTTACAGCACCAACTATCCTTGTCTTTTTTGAAAACAAAGAATATTATCGTTTTACCCGAAATATGTCTATCAACCAGTTAAAAGAAGCTATTGAACGTCCGTACAATCTTTTATTTTAATCTGGCTAATTCAAATCCTCTAACACCAGACGATATAATATTAAAATAAATACAGTACTCTTTATTTAACAAGTATTACAATGCGATGTTAAAAGACTTATTTTTTTTAAGCATCGTGCATGACATTTGTATATAAAAAGCTTATTTTGCTTAGCCTATTATTAATCATCGCTAGTTGAAAACACATCTACTCTTAATACTAATAATACTTATTTCGATTACAGCAAGTGGACAAGACTTAAAAAAGATTAGAAAAGTCTCATTCAAAGGCAATCGAACCATTAGCGATTCAAAACTAAAGGAAGTATTAAGTATTAAATCAGCAGGCAAAATTGGAGAATGGCTCTTTAAAAAAGAGGTCGATCTGTTTACAATGCCTTTATACGAGCAAGATATAGAACGAATCAGGTATTTATATCAAAAAGAAGGCTTCCTCAACGTAAACTTTCATGAGCCAATAATAAAAACTACCAGTAATAATAAAATTAAGATAAAGTTCAACATTATTGAAGGTGAACCTATTAAAATTACAGAAATTAAATTTACTGTTGATTCTGTATTATTGTACGAAGAGTTTTTAAACAAAAAATTACGGCGCAAAATTAGTTTACGCTCACAACTAAAGCTAAACAAACGTTTCAGAGACGAATGGTTTTACAACGACCAAACCTTTATTAATGAAGAGTTCAATAACATGGGTTATGCTTATGCGCAGGTGAAGCATCGTATGAAAGTTGATACGCTTCAGAACACGGCGAAACTGAATTGGATTATTAACAAAGATAAACTGACCTATTTTGGCCCAATAGTAGTGCAGGGAAATGAACGTGCCCCAGAGAAGAAAATAATGAAACAGCTTCAGTTTGATCAAGGCGATGTCTGGTCTAAATATAAAATTGATGAAACCCAAAAGCAGATATATAATCTTGCAATGTTTCGGGTGGTTTCAATTAAAACACTTTTAAGCGAAGAAAAACCAGATACACTTCCTACATTAATTACGCTTAAAGAAACGCCCAGATGGACATCAAGATTTGGTGTAGGTTATGGACGGGAAGATAAATTTAGAACATTTGGCGAAGTTCAATACCATAGTTTTATTACCAAAACAGGTCGAATTAACCTTTCCGCTAAACACTCAGGCCTTGAACCTTATAATTTACAGTTAAAACTAACGCAACCAGCAGTTATTTTCCCCTTTAATTCATTCACCATCAATCCGTTCTCAATCAAACAGAACGAACCAGCCTACCGAATAACCCGTAATGGAATGAATTTAACATTCTTACAGCACTTTTCTGAATATTTTAATTCCTCCTTAAATATTTATGTGGAGCAAGTAAATTCAGATTCAACCATTATGAGCAATTTAGCGTGGAACTCCCTTTCTAACAATGAAATTACGTCATATAGCAAATCGGGGGTAGCTATTGGTTTTATCTATTCAAATGGAGAACCAAGGCTTGATCCTGTCTCTGGTTTCTCCCTTGCGATCAACATAAAACGAAATGGAACATTCATTGAAGAATCTATTCCATTTTGGAGAAGCTTGGTTGAGTATAAAAGGTACATTGGGATTAAACCGGGCTTAACCTTAGCTGTAAAAGGTAAAATTGGGATGGCAAAAATGCAGGACAATACAGAATTAGTCCCTATTGAGGAGCGGTTTTATTCTGGCGGTAGTTATTCGGTGCGAGGATGGCAGCGCTCTCAACTGGGACCTAAAGATGCCAATGGCCAGCCAACAGGTGGAAATAGCTTAATGGAAGGAAGCATTGAAACAAGGTATTCAATAGGCCCAAAACTTGTCTTTGCAGTATTTTGCGATGCGGGTAATGTTTGGCAAGAGTCATTTCAATATCAATTTAACGACATACATTATGCTGCTGGCTTTGGCCTGAGATTTAAGACTCCTATTGGGCCTGTTGGACTTGATTTTGCTCGCCCAATTTTTGATGTTCAAAAACGCTGGCAGATACATTTTAATATCGGACATCCATTTTAAGAATGATAAGAAGAGTACTCAAATATCTGACGTATTTTGTTAGCTTCATCCTGTTGCTAATTGTTGGCTTATTGGCTTTTACTCAAACAAAAGCATTCCGAGAAGTACTGCGAGAAAAATCACTTCAGCTTATCAATCCTAACATTAATGGTCATTTTTCAATTGAGCAAATTGATGGAAATCTATACAATACCATTTGTCTAAAAAACATAAGCCTAACAGAAGGAGATTCTCTGATTGCGCAAATTGACACCTTGTGCCTTAATTATCACCTAAAAGATCTCTTCAAAAAACACATCGTTATTGATACGTTTTTAATTCAATCGCCCCAATTTAATCTTTGGTATAAAGACAGCACCACCCTTCATCTGTTATACGTATTAGAAAATATCATTAAAAACGATAAAAGCACCCCATCCAATTTTCCAATTACGTTAGATGTTAGGCACATAGAACTCAATAAGGGCAATGGACAATTTCAAACTAAATACTCGGCACCACCTATTAGATTCTCGGAGATAGATATTAATGCTAGTGGATTCTTTAAAAATCATCATGTTGAGGTTAACATTAAACAAATAGATTTAGCAACTGAAAATCCACAATTTGAATTAATTAAAAGTCATGTAAATTTTAAAAAAGAAAGAGCATTAATCACGGTTGATAGTTTACAATTACAAACAGGAAAATCATTTATTAAAGCCAAAGGGCAATATATTGGTATGGATAACTTCGATATTCAACTAAATGCCAACCCTCTTGATAACCAAGAAATAAAAACCTTTCTCCCTACTATTCCTCTTAAAACTATTCCTGAACTAAGTTTGAAACTCGAATCAAACAAAGCAGAAATGCATTGTGATATTTCCCTTGCCAATAAAAAGAAAAATATTGGTGTAAAAGCAATAAGTTATGAATTACCAAAAGCACTTAAAACTGAAGATGAAACTTCGAAATATAATGCCACCATATACTTTAACAATTTCATTCCAGAGGATTGGTTTGAGATTAATAAAACCGATGCTAAGCTAAATGGCAGTGTAACTATAAATGGAGTTAATATATTAAACTACAAAGATGATCTGAAATTAAATGCACAACTTAATAATTCGTCGTATAGAGGTACAATCTCCGACACTCTGAACATTGATGCAATTCAGAAAAATAACGTGATCGATGCAAGCCTGATTGTGGTATATAACGATAGCCATAGCAAAGGCCATCTAAATATTGAAGACCTATACGATACACCCATTTACACAGCTATTTTTAAATCTCAGAATTTAAACATTGAAGCAATTGAACCTAGCTTACCCAACACCATCGTCAATGGTGAGTTTAATATTTCAGGAACACATATTTTATCCGATCAACGTCAATTTACTTCCCAAATAGGATTATACAACAGCAAAGTGTATGATGTAAATGTTGATTCTGTCTTTTTACAATCTGACTTTAGTGAAGGTAATCTTCACTTTGACACTTTAAACATTATCACAGCAAACAATATGGCCTACAGTAGTGGGAACTATAATTTTATCCAAAATGCATTTAACACTCAAATATCAATACGAAGTAAAAACCTTGACCTACTAAAGAAATATGATGTTCCAGAGCTAGATTATAAAGATGCAACACTAAGAATGCAACTTAATGGCACAACAAAAAGCTTTGACTATGAAGGGGATGTTAATGTTACGAATCTAAATGTATACTCATTGAATACCGATACCGTTTTTGCACAGTTAAGCGGCTCTTATAGTAAAGATTCAATTAATTCTGATGGTACAATTAACGTTAAAAATCTTGATTTAAGCTCGCAAAGCATTGAAGACATCAGCTTAGATTACTCATTTAAAAACAATATTATAAATGCTCTATTAAAAGTTAAAGATGATTCAACGGATGCACACCTTGAAGCCCTTATTGAACTTAAAGATACTATTGACATTCAACTACTAAAAGGAAATTTACAAACACCTTACGCTAATTATTATTTAACAGATACCATTCAACAAGTCAGCTTAGCTACTAAAAGCATATTTATCAATAATATTGAAGTCAAAGATCATACCCACAGCGCGTTTAAAATTAAAACTAAAGGACAAATAAGCACTGAGCAATCTGAAAATTTTGATTTACTTATCCGCAATTTAAATTTATCCCGTTTAAACCATTTAATAAATACTTCCGATACCATAGGCGGATTACTCTCGTCAACATTATCTTTAAATGGCAAACCAGATTCTTTAGTATTAAAGAGTTCATACACGATTACAAATCCAAATTATGGCGATATTAATATACCTAGTATAAACGGAGAAATCAGTTATGATACAAGCGTTGTAAAATTAAATGCATGGTTACCCCAATTAGATAGCGCTGTTCATGCTAACTTTTCCATTCCATTTACCATTGGCACTGACACCAACAATAAATTAAACTATAATCTGTCTGATACTTTTAATGCTCAACTCAATATTTATTCATTAAACATTAGCACTCCAGATATTCCGGAATACGAACATATTAATGCCGGTGGTATCTATTCTGGAAAAATAAATGTAGCCGGCACATTTGATAAGCCCGATTTTACAGGTTTTGTTAATATTGATAATGGATTCTTGACAAACCACAACCAAGGCGTTTATTACAAAAATGCTCTTGCTCGATTTAAATTTGATGAAAACACCATTAATATTGACACTATTTATATTGGAGCAGATAAAGGCTATTTTACAACAAAAGGACACGTAACCTTTGACTCAACAATCATTTCTGGTAAAATATCAAACTCTGCCTTTAAAACGGATATTAAAAGATTCCATATCGTTAAGCATAAAAACTACGATATGAGCATAAGTGGAAATCCTTTTGTTTCATCAGACAAAGGAAGCCCACTCTTTGGAGGTAAGATAACAGTTAATAATTCATCATTTTTCATTCCTGGATTACTAAAAACAGATGAGACAGAGACCAACACAAATAATACGCCCTTATTAGTTGCAGCAATTAATGAAAATGACACCACCACACAAGTTGAAGATTTAGAATCACAAAAAGCAAGATCTCCATTTATAGATCAACTTCATGGCCGGATTACAATTGATATCCCACGCAGCACATGGCTTAAGAGCAACGACATGAATATTGAAATTGCAGGTGATTTTGACATCGCCAAAACAGGTTCTTATTTCGAACTTTTTGGTGATGTTGAAGTGATACGAGGCTATTATATCCTTTATGGACGAAAATATAATATTAGTGAGGGAATTATCACATTTATGGGGGGTGAAAATCCAGACCCAAGACTTGATATTAAAGCTAATTATACATTTAGAAGTAGTGACAAAGAAAAACATACGCTTGAATTATCTATCACCGAATATTTATCTGAGCCAGTTATTAATTTCACTTTAGACGATAACCCAATTTCTCAATCAGATGCTGTTTCAATCATGATATTTGGAAAAACTATGGATGAATTAAGCTACGACGGACAGAACGGAATAATTGGTTCTGTTGGTTCAAATATGCTAGCAAACATGGTAACATCATCTCTTAATTCAACCATAGGCAAACGTTTTAAATTGGATATGATCGAGGTAAATTCAACCGAAAACTGGGAAAGTGCAGCTTTTGTCGTTGGCAAATATATTACTAACGATTTATTTGTTATTTATCAGCGGGGCTTTGGTGAAACTGAAGATGATGAAATTACACCAGAAACCATTACCTTAGAATACGAGTTAAATAAGCGATTATTTTTCCGATTACAGAGTGGCACTTCCAAAACTTCAGGATTTGATGTAATTTTAAAGTTCGAGTCAAAAAAATAGTAGGATATGATGACGGTAAGAGAAATAAGATTGACACACCAAACGATCTGTCAATATTTAGCAAAAAAAAACATTAAAGACAGTCTGGACTTAATCCATACATTAGTAAAAGAATCACAAGATGCTGATCTTATCGACAGCCATTACAATACCGAGTTCACATACAAAAACATATTAAAATATACTGTTGAAGGCATCTCTGATCCAGAGCGACAGAAGATATACAACCATCTTGTTCGGGATGTTTATCAAATGGCCGATAAGGCTTACGATAAACTTATGATGAAATATTCGTCTGAGATGATTTATGAGTTACGAGAGCAGCTAAAAGCCACCAATCTTTTCAATAGCATTAACGAACTAAATAGTCTCTGGAGCAGTATTGAACTTCAGAAAATGGTTGATGCCAATGCTGATAACAAACCAGAACTACATCAGCATATTAACCAGATATTCAAAATCCTTTGGAGTAAAGCACAAGTAAATAGTCAAGATAAAAATATTCTTAACGAGCTTTTCACTAATAGTTCAATACCTATTCATTTTAAATCGGTTCTTATTGGTGGAATTAATTTATCACTCATGAATTCATTCTCTGCTAATTACATTCAGTTATTAATTGAACTTAGCAGACACCCTGATGATGCGATATGTGGCCGAGCACTAACGGCTTTATTGCTGGCCCTAAACAAATATGATGATCGCTTACCGCTGTATCCTGAATTGTACACCCAATTCTTTATGTTGGTTGAAGACAACGGCTTACAATCTCTCATCCAAAATATTACTATTCAATTAATTCGTACGCGCGAAACAGAACGCATCTCTCAAAAACTTAATGACGAGATACTACCTGAAGTAGTAAAAATGCATCCTAAGCTTAAGGATAAACTTGATTTAGATAACCTAATTAGTGATAGCTTAGGCGAAGGAAAAAACCCGGATTGGGAAGATGTCTTTAAAGATTCGCCTAACCTAATTAATAAGATGGAAGAGCTTACTCAATGGCAAATGGAAGGTGCCGATGTGTTTCTTACCACTTTTAAACACTTGAAACATTTTTCATTTTTTAATGAAATCAGCAACTGGCTGATGCCGTTTTACCCTAGTCATCCTGAAGTACAAAAAGCACTACATACTGAAGATGCTGTTTTCAGTAGCAACTCATTATTAGACGGCTTAGCCTCATCTCGCTTTTTATGCAACTCCGATAAATACTCATTAATACTAAGCATTCCGCACATGCCAGCCATGCAGAAAGAAATGATGGGACAAATGTTCTCAGCTGAAATAGAACAAATGTTAGAGATGGAGAAAGATGAAAAAGCACTTCAAGCGAACCAAGGAAAATTAGTTGCCACCAATCAATTTATACAGGATTTGTATCGATTGCTAAAGGTCCATCCTCAAAAGCATCAGTTCGAAGATATCTTCTCTCAGAAAATGGACTTTCAAAACCGTTGGTTCTTCTCTCAACTACTTGATGACGCCACTTCATTAAGGGAAATTGGTGAATATTATTTTAAGAAAAACTATTTTGAAGATGCTTTGGAAATTTTTAAAGTCATCCTTAAAAAGCAATCTGAGGCAATTGATATACTTCAAAAAATGGCGTACTGCCAACAGCAACTTAATGCTTATGAAAAAGCTCTGAAATTATATCTAAAAGCTGATCTGATTGGCGCTAATAGCGTATGGAATAAAAAGAAAATTGCCTTATGCTATCGTCATCTGAAGAATCCTGAACAATCGCTTAAATTTTATCTTGAAGCAGAAAAACTAGGGCCTGATAATTTACATACACAAGCATCTATTGGGCATTGTTTACTCGAATTAGAAGAATTTGAAAAAGCATTAAAGTATTATTTTAAAGTTGAATATCTAGATCCTGGCAACAGTAAAGTAGGACGTCCAATAGCATGGTGTTCATTTGTTACCGGCAAATTTGATCAGGCTGAAAAATACTACCACAAGCTTATTGTATCAGAGAAAAACAAACACGACCTCATTAACTTAGGCCATACACTCTGGTGCAAAAAGCAACGTCAAGAAGCCTTATCTTATTATCAGAAAAGTATTCAACTCCCTAACCATACTTTAGAGGAATTTGTCGAAACCTTCAGACAGGATATTCCATATCTTAAAAACAATGGTATTGACTCAGGCGACATCCCGCTAATGTTAGATCAAATACGGTATTCATTAGAGAGTTAATCCATGGCGAAGAAAAAGATTACCTGGGAGTTATACAGTTATGGGGAGTATAGCAATTGGGAACGTACATCAAAAAAACTTCCTAAACTATTAAATATTACTGATCGAGTTCAGATCTCTCCAGATATTGAATTTGGCTACATTATTAAAATTAAAGGCGCCAAAGGTAAAAAGATTGAGTACCGCATTGAACATCCTCCATTTAATGACAAAGATGGGAATACAGAGCCTGCTTTCGAAGGTGAATACTTTGTTAACTCAAATGATTATGAATTTTTTCTTGGCGATACAGTGTGGGAACCGTACGAAGATAAAAAAGGCGAATGGATCTTATCGACCTGGATGGATGGAAAACTTCTTGCAGAAAAAACGATTATTCTATTCTTATAGTCCTAACTCATGAGCACCATAATGAGGAACATGATAAAACCCAAAAGAGCTACAATTAGCACCACTTCTATTACAGAATAAATAAATATTTTTCGTTTTAGTTTTAAAGTTATATCTGTTTCTTTTTTCATCGGCTTACCCTCCATCTCAATTTACACATTAGACAATATGCAAACATACTGGGCTAAATGAAAAAATCAATGGACTTTAACAGTTATTAACAGCCAATTTTATTTTTTTAACCGAATGACCTCAAATATTATCTAACAAAAAGTAAAAACGCCTGTATTTTGAGAGAATAGAGAAAAACCATAAGTCTTGAATTAAAATTAATACTAAGGTGTTTTAATTCTTATTTCTATCCAACAAATCGTATAAACACTAAAAAAAATCTAACTCAGGTGTTTCTTCATTTTAAGAATTAAATCTTCTGGCTGAAATGGTTTGCTAATGTAATCATCCATACCTGTTGCCAAACACTTCTCTTTATCCTCTGGGAAAGCATTGGCTGTAACGGCAATAATTGGAGTATGCGTTCCTGTACTTTTTTCAATCTCACGTATCTTTTGTGTAGCCTTAAATCCATCCATAATTGGCATCTGAACATCCATCAGGATAAGATCATACTTCGCCTTACCAAACTTATCTAAAGCTTCTTTACCGTTAAAGGCTACTTCAATCTTTTTTACTTCATCCTTAATATATAGAATGATAATTTGTTGGTTACTAAAGTTATCCTCAACCAATAAAATATTGGCATCAGTGATATCAACCACTGGTTTAAAATAATTCTCAGTTTGCTTGGTTGGCGCTTTAATACTTTCAATTGATCTACTGTTGAAATTTTCCTTAAAAGAAGCCGTAAATTCAACAACTGTTTGCACTGAGTCTACATGAATATCAATGGTATTACCATCCATCTCAATAATCTTTTGCGTAATCCCCAAGTCAAGAAGATTAATATATTTCGAACGGTTGAGATGAATAATATCTGAAGAGTTAAATGCTTTTTCGCCAAATCCCTTTTTTGGTAGAGGCACTACTGTATTACTTACAATTCTAAAACTCAGAACAATTTTATCGTCTAAAAATTCTTTTCGAGAAACCTCAATAACAACTGTTTTTAATTCAGACTTATTATGTTTTAATAAACTATTCAAGAGATTAAGAAAGACCTGCTTAATTTTTATACTATTGCCAATTAAATTAGTTGGGATATCGGCTGACAGGGATAAGCTAAACTTCTTTTTACCCTGGTCATCCTGAAACAGTTTTATCGTATTGTTTATAGTTGAGTATAAATTAAAACTGACTTCCTCTGTAGGTATCTGGCTAAAGTTGGCTTTAGAGGCCGCAACCATATTATTAACCACATTAACAAGATTATTTGATGAGGCGTGAATGGTATTAATGTAGTCACGCTGATCATCATTTAAATTCGTTTTTTCAAGTATATCAATAATACCAGTAATATTACTTAATGGTGTTCGTATCTGATGCGAGAGTTTTGATATCAGTTCTTCTTGTGTTTTTGTAAAATTCTGTGAGTCTAACACACGGCGTTCTTTGCGAAGAATGATTTCGGCATAAGAATAATGTATGGCATAAGTGGTAATAAAAAATAACAGATAAAAAGCCACATAAACAATCTTCTCGGTTAAATTATAAGCCTTTGCATTATAAATAATATTAAAATCATTCAATAGAAAGACAAAAATAACAATTAGAAAGAAGAATATCATTGAAAAAACTGAACCTCTTCTTATACCTAATAATGAAATGATAAAGGGAGGAAACAGTGCCGACCAAATAATGCTTAATCCAGTACTACTTCCGAACACAACAAAATACAAAAAAGTAATACTAGAGAAGAAAAACAACGAATTCTTCATACCACTAGCCTGAGATCGCCGACTTAAATACACAAAATGGAAGGCGAATACTATGCTTAATACGAGTAGAGGAATTGCATTAAACGTATGCTCATCGTTTTTAGAAAAAAGACAAATAATACCCTCAACAAATACTATAGAAAACAAAAAGAAATTGATCAGATTATTGATCATTACCGGTGTCTGCTCTTCTACATCCACCTTATCCTTATTCTCAATCTTGAATAAGCCCAGAAATTTATTTAATATCTTCATATTCACTGCCCTCTAATAATTAACTAAAACACTTTAA
>Ga0070728_10006172_pt1 | contig 11441 bp, 11 predicted proteins | sample tdDd471_FD_66723 | JGI IMG/M metagenome (GOLD analysis project Ga0070728, IMG submission 66723) | Marine sediment microbial communities from the Atlantic coast under amendment with organic carbon and nitrate - tdDd47.1 | ecosystem: Environmental > Aquatic > Marine > Coastal > Sediment | place...
TAACTCTCCGGGCTCGGAGGCGGGATTGGCCGGCATCGCTCGGACGCCGGAAGCGATGGGCCGGTACATCAATCGGAGCAATCCTCGAGCGCGGCAACGACCGCTCCGGGACGGTCGGCAGACATACGTCTTGACGGCGAATTCGGGGAGCGACAGTGTCGAGGCATGCTCAGGAACCGGACCCTTTGTGACCGACGCCGACGTCGCCGCAGCCAAGCGGCGGCTCTTCGGGCTGCGTGTCGATCGGTGTCCGTGTGCGTGGTGACCGCCTCATCGTAGGCCCCACCCGCCGGAGCGGCCCCGGCCCGCGTTCCTGAACCCCCGCAGCCCCCGGCTCCGGGGGTTTTGTTTTGCCCGAATCCCAGAGAACCCCGGAAGGACACCCCCCATGAGCATTCGCGTCGGCATTGTCGGAATCAGCGGCTTCGGCGGCGGCGAGGCGCTGCGTCTGGTCGCCCGCCACCCGTCCTTCGAGTTGGTCTACGCCGCCGGCGAGGGCAGCGCCGGCAGCCGCCTGGTCGATCGCTTTCCCGGTGTGCCGCCCAAACTGGCCGGACTGGTGATCGAGAAGTGGGACCCGGCGAGCCTGCCGAAGCTCGACGTGCTGTTCGCGTCGCTGCCCACCGGTGCCTCGGCCGAGGCGCTGGCGCGCGTGCCCGCGGGTGTGAAGATCGTCGACATCGGCGGCGACCACCGCTACGTCGACGGCTGGACCTACGGCCTGGCCGACGTCTGGCCGGACCGGATCGCGGGGCGGACCCGCGTCGCCAACCCCGGCTGCTTCCCGGCGGCGGTGCTGACCGCGCTGGCCCCGCTGCTGGCCGACGGGCTGATCGAGCCCGGCAACATCGTGATCGACGCCAAGACCGGGATCTCCGGTGCCGGCCGGGGTGGCGGCGGCAGCTTCGGCTATGCCGAGAGCAACGAGAACCTGGTGCCCTACGGCCTGCTCAGGCACACCCACATGCCCGAGATGGTGGAGACGATCGAGCGGCTGAGCGGCGGAAGCGCGGCCGGGCTGGTGTTCACGCCGCACCTGGTGCCGATGACCCGCGGCCTGCTCGCCACCATCTACTGCCGCGGCGCCGCCACCACTAACCAGTGCCTGGAAGCGGCCCGGCGCTTCTATGCCGGGCGGGCGTTCGTCCGCGTGACCGACAGGCCGCCGCAGACCAAGTGGGCGACCGGCTCGAACCTGGCGTTCGTCAGCTATGCGGCCGATCCGGACCGCGACCTGGTGATCGCGATGGGCGTGGTCGACAACCTCGGCAAGGGCGCCGCCGGCCAGGCGGTGCAGAATGCCAACCTGATGTGCGGCCTGCCGGAGAGCGCGGGGTTGGACGGCGCGCCTCTTTGGCCATGATGCAGGCGGGCTTCCAGACGGCCGGCCGATCCGATTCGCCGGTCCGTCGGGGGTGGGGAGCGGTCATCGGTTCCTTCTCTCTTCCGTCATCCCGGTGCGGCCGCGTAGCGGGCGACTCCGGGATGACGAGAGAGGGGCGAAACCGGCATTCCATTCAGGACAGCAGCCGATAGACTTCCACCACTCACGTCACCCTCGCGCGGACAAGGCGGCCATGGCGATGGACTACGTTCTCGACCGTCGGGTCGTCGTGCCGGCTCTGGTCGGGGATCCGGACGACTTCCTGTTCGTGAGCGGCCTGGGCGGCACCTCGCGGGACATCAGCCATCTGACCGGCGACGGCCCCAACCTGTTCGCGCTCGGCGGCGCGATGGGGGCGGCGCTGTCGACCGGCCTGGGGCTGGCGCTGGCCCGGCCGGACCGCCGGGTCATGGTGGTGACCGGCGACGGCGAGCTGCTGATGGGCGTCGGCACGCTCGCCACCGTCGCGGTCCTGGACCCGGCCAACCTGTCGGTGTTGTGCGTCGACAACGGCCGCTACCTGGAGACCGGCGGCCAGGCGACCCACACCGGGCGCGGCACCGACCTCGAGGCGATGGCCCGCGGCGCCGGGTTCAGGTCGACGGCCACGGTGGCGTCGGAGGCGGACATCGAGCATGGCCGCGCCACCCTGCGCGACGCCGGCGGCTGCAGCTTCGTGCTGGCGCGGGTCGCCCCGACCGAGCCGCCGGCCGGCAAGCGGGACATGGACGCCGCCGCCGCGCGGTTGCGAATGAAGGCGTTTCTGGGGTGAGGGCCTGGGCTGAAGGAACGGCTTAACCTTCGCCGTCGTCGCGCCTGGCCCAGCCCATGATCCAGACCGCCGGGAAGATCCACAGCAGGCCGGCCGCGAGATAGTAGACCGCCTGCAGCAGGGCGTTGTCGGGCAGCGCGCCGCCGAGGGTGGCGGCGGCGACGGCATAGAGGGCGAGGCCGACCACAATGGCCAGGCCGCCGATGGGGGTGCGCCAGCGCATGGCGCCCGGCATAGACGAGCCACCGCCCGACCGCAAGGCGTCGCTTCCGGAGTAGGCATGGGCGCGATCGCGTGTTAGCGGGACCGGACGGGTGGCGTGGAGGAGAGTATGCCAAGCCCTTTCGCCTCGATCGCGTCCCTGCTGCTCAGCGTCGCCCTGCTGCAGAGCGCCAACGGTGTGTTCAGCTCGCTGCTCGGCGTGCGCCTCGGCATCGACCCGCAGTTCTCGGCCAGCACCGCCGGCCTGGTGCTGTCCGGCTACTTCGTCGGCCTGGTGCTCGGCTGCCTCACCTGCGGGCGGATCATCGAGCGGGTCGGCCACGTCCGGGCGTTCGCCGCCCTGGTCTCGATCGTGTCGGCGACCGCCGTCGGCCACGCCTTCGCGGTCGAGCCGGTCTACTGGTTCGTGCTGCGCGTGATGTTCGGGTTCTGCATGGCCGGCGTCTACATGGTGGCGGAGAGCTGGATGAACGGCGCCGCCTCCAACGCCACCCGCGGCGCCCTGCTGTCGGTCTACATGGTGGTGCAGTACGGCGCCATGGGCGCCGGCCAGTTCCTGCTGAACCTGGCCGACCCGGCCAGCTTCGTGCTGTACGGCGTGGCCTCGATCCTGTTCTCGCTGGCGCTGGTGCCGCTCACCCTGGCGCGCTCGGCGGCCTCGGGCGAGGTGGCGCCGTCGGCGCTCGGCTTCGTCGCGCTGTACCGGATCTCGCCGCTCGGCATCGTCGGCAGCTTCGGCAGCGGCATGCTGGCGGGGGCGGTGTTCGCGACCGCCTCGGTCTACGCCACGGCGGTCGGCATGGAGGTGCCGCAGGTCGCGATCTTCGTGTCGGCCGGTATCCTCGGCGGGCTGGTGATGCAGTGGCCGCTGGGCAAGCTGTCGGACCTGTTCGACCGCCGCACCGTGCTGACCGCCTCGTTGTTCGCGGCGGCGGCGCTGGGGGCGGTCCTCGCCTTCGTTCCGGGCCTCGGGTTCTGGCCGTTCGTGATCCTGGCCGGCGCCTATGGCGGCGTCGCGGTCACCCTGTATTCGATCGCGGTGGCGCACGCCAACGACCACATCGACGCCGCCGACCTGGTGGCGGCCAGCGCCGGCCTGCTGCTGGCCTACAGCCTGGGGGCGGTGATCGGGCCGATCGCGTCGACCAACGCGATGGGGCTGGTCGGGCCGTGGGGCTTCTATGGTTTCGGCACGACGGTGGCGCTGGCTGTCGGGCTGTTCGCGGTCTGGCGGATGACCCGGCGGGCGGCGCCGGAGGATCAGGCGCCGTTCGTCGCGATGCCGCGCACCAGCCCGGTCGTGTCCGAGCTCGATCCGCGGGCCGAGACGCCCGAGGAAGAAGAGACGCCGACCAGCCGGACGAGCCCGGCATGACCGCCACGACCCCCACGATCGACTTCCAGCCGGCCAGCGAGGACGATTTCGAGCGCCTGCTCGAGCTTCGCATCCGGGTCCTGCGGCCGCATCTGGAGCGGGTCGGGCGGTTCGATCCGGAGCGGGCCCGGCGCTACTTCCGGGCCGGCTACGACCCGACCCATCTGCGGCTGATCCTGGTCGACGGCGGGTTCGCCGGCTGCGTCGCGCTCAAGCCGGCCGGCGACGGGCTGGAGCTCGAGCACTTCTACCTGGACGACGGGGTGCAGGGCCGCGGCGTCGGCGGCGCCGTGCTGGCCCGGCTCACCGGCGAGGCCGACGCGGCCGGCCTGCCGGTCCGGCTCGGCGTGCTCAAGGGCAGCCCGGCGGCGCGGCTGTACAGGCGCCACGGCTTCGTGTGGACCCACGACGAGCCGTACGACGACTACTACCTGCGCCATCCTAACGGCCGAGCCGCATGACGCCTGGCCCGTTTGGCAAGGCTGGCCGTGCTGTGTAGGGTGTCGGGTGAGGAGTTTTCCAATCGGCAGTGGTGATGCCGGGTTGGCAACATGCACTCGCGTTGATGCAGTCGGCGAATCTGGGGCGACGCCGACACGGACCACCGAGGACGTCATGACAGTCCGACGAGATCCGATCCAGACGGTCCTGGAGTCCCTGACCTCCGACAGGCTCCGGCGCATCGTGTGCCACTGGGACGACGTGCGCGGCGAGCGTCTCATGCCGGCGTGGGAGGACATCGATCCGGCTGCAATCCCGCACGAACTGCCGATCCTGTGGGCCTGGAAGTACTTTCGCGACACCGACTCGTTTCGCGGCCGGTTCGCCGGCGAGGAGATTAACGCGATCTTCGGAAAGTCGCTGCGGGGCGCGGACATGAAGGAGTTCTTCGCCGACTGGGAATACGAGCGGGTGTTCCAGAAGCGGCGCCGGGTGGTGACCGAGCCGTGCATCTCCGTCGGGACCGGCCACGTGTTCCTGCATGCCGGCCGCTACGGGATCGGCGAGCGGGTCATCTTGCCGCTGGCGCGCGACGGTGTGGTCGGCGACGGCGTGCTGGGGGCGACGACCTACGATCTCAGCAAGCCGCTCGACAGCTCCCTGCAGAGCGTTCCGGTCGAGGAAGTGAGCTACTTCCCGCTCCAACCTTAGGCCGCCTCGGCCCCGTAGTAGGTGGTCACCACGTGCGTGGCCTCGGCGAAGAACAGCCAGCGCTCGACCGCCGCCCCGGCCGACCCGGCCAGCGCCGCCAGGAACAGCGGCACGACGTCGGCGTCCTCGCCGGCGACCGCGCCGATCAGCAGCAGCACGACCGGCAGCCCGACACCGACGGCGCCGGCGATCGCGCGCAGCTTGGTCGCGTGCTTGCGGCCGACCCGATAGCCCATCTCGCGCATCACGAAGTTCTGCGAGGTCGTCGGCGCCTCCAGCAGCCGCACCCGGCCGAGCCGGCCGAGGCCGGTGGCGTTCTCGGCGGTGGCGGCCGGGGCGCCGCTGTCGATCGACCGCCAGTACGCGAACTTCAGGGCGGCCGCGGCGATGCCGGCGACCACCGCGAGCCACAGGAACACCTGCACGGCGCCGCCGAACGCCGCGCTCAGCAGCGCCATCCACAGGGCGCCGGTGTACAGGCCGATGGCGAGGTAGCCGGGCACGGTGAGCGGGTGCCGCCACTGCCGGATGGTCGGCAGCGAGGCGTAGATCATGCCGGTGCACAGCACGGTGGCGACCGCGCCCAGGCTGGCCAGCAGGCCGAACAGCCCCCAGACGCCGCCGGCGGTTCCGAACGCCACCCAGCCGAGCGCGAACAGCCCGGCCGGCAGGTAGGTCGCGACCGCCGCCACGCCTTCGCGCGACAGCCAGGACGAGCGCCACTGCGACAGCGCCCGCCACGCCCGTTCCGGATGGCCGAGGTGGAAGGTCGAGGCCATCAGCCCTGCGGTGATCAGGCCGAGTGCCACGGTGAAGCCGACCAGTCCGAACGCCAGGCTGGCCGGCACCAGGCCGGCGGCACCGGCGAGCCCCATCAGGAACAGCAGGCCGTAGCCGGCGCCGGAGGCGGTGGTGAAGAAGATGACGGAGGCGGCGGGATGCATGGATCGGTCTCCGTCAGCGCGACAGCACGGCGTCGACCCAGGCGAGGAACTTCCCGCCCGTGGTCTCCGGGGTGCCGCCCGGCACCGCGTCGGCGGCCTCGGCGGCGAGCTGCTCCAGCCGGCTCGGCGCCCCGGTGGCGCCGCAGGTCTTCTTCTGCGGGCGCGGCGGCAGGTACTTGTTGACCGGCTTGTAGCCCATCTCCGGCATCAGGTCGTAGCCGCCGCGCTCGGCGACCAGCTTCGAGACATCGCTCTGCGGGTCGCCGAGGTCGCCGAAATGGCGGGCGCCCGCCGGGCAGGTGGCGACGCAGGCCGGCACCCGGTCCACCTCCTCGAGGTTCTCGTTGTAGATTCGGTCGATGCACAGCGTGCACTTCTTCATCACGCCGTCGTGGTGGTCGTACTCGCGCGCTCCGTAGGCGCAGGCCCAGGAGCACAGCTTGCAGCCGATGCACAGATCGGCGTTGACCAGGACGATGCCGTCCTCCTCGCGCTTGTAGCTGGCACCGGTCGGGCAGACGGTCACGCAGGCCGGGGTCTCGCAGTGCAGGCAGGACCGCGGGAAGTGCACGGTCCGGCCCTCGGCGCCGTCGCCGGCCTCGTAGGTGTGCACGCGGTTGAACCACACGCCCCAGGCGCCGGCGTCGTCGCCGTCGCTGCTCTCGGTGCCGGAGTAGGCGTTCCAGTCGGTCAGCGGGGCGGAATGGCCGCCGGTGTTCCATTCCTTGCAGTTCACCGCGCAGGCATGGCAGCCGACGCAGATGTCCAGGTCGATGACCAGGCCGAGCTTCCTGGCCGTGGCGGTCTCGGGAAGCGAGGTCATTCCGCCGCCTCCTTCGCCCCGTGGCGGACGATTGCCGGGGCGCGCGGCGCGTTCGGCGGGGCCGCGACCGGGTCGAACTGCGGCTCGGCGACGGTGCCGGGGGCGTCGGCGGCGACCTTCTCGATCCGGACCCGCAGGTCGTACCAGGCCGCCTGGCCGGTGACCGGGTCGGAGTTGGCGTAGCGGTAGCCGCCGTTTTCCGGCAGCAACTCGGCGATCAGGTGGTTCAGCAGGAAGCCCTTGGTCGCCTCCGGCGCGTCGGTCGACAGGTTCCAGGCGCCGCGGCGCTTGCCGATGGCGTTCCAGGTCCAGGCCGTGTCCGGGTTCACCCCTTCCATCAGCTTGACCTGCGCCTTGATGCGGCCGTGGTGCGAGGTGACCGAGACCCAGTCGCCGTCGGCGATGCCGAGCTTCTCGGCCCGCTCGCGGCTCATGTGCAGCTTGTTCAGGCCGTGGATCTGCCGCAGCCAGGCGTTCATGGTGCCCCAGGAGTGGTACATGGCCGCCGGCCGCTGGGTGATCGCGTGCATCGGGAAGGCGGCCTCGTCGAGCGCCTCGCCCTCGAACGGCGGATACCAGAACGGCAGCGGGTCGAAGTAGGTGGCGATCCGCTCGCGGTGCTGCTCCGGAGGCTGGACGTCGCCGTGGCCCTGGGCGGCGAGCCGGAAGCGCTGCAGCGGCTCGGAGTAGAGCTGGATGACGATCGGGGCGGCCTTGCCGATCAGGCCGAGCGCCACCGCGGTCTCCAGATAGTCCTTGTTGCCGTGCTTGAAGTAGCGCTCCTGCGGCTTGAACTCGTGGCGCCAGAAGCACTGGTTGTCGACGTAGCGGCTGAGCTGCTCCGGGTTCGGCTCGCCCTTGCCCTCCTTCGAGCCGTCGGTCCCGCGCCAGCCGGCCAGCGGGCCGATGCCGGGGGAGCGCTCGTGGTTGGCCAGGTAGTCGGGATAGCCGCCGGGATAGCGCGGCGAGCCGTCCTCCTTGGTCAGCCCCGGCAGGCCGATCCGCACCCCGAGGTCGATCAGCACGTCCTGGAACGGCCGCACGTCGCGGTCCGGGGCGACCACCGGCTGGCGAATCGAGTCGGCGGCACCGTCGGCGTCGCAGATCGGCCGGTCCAGCAGCGAGATGCAGTCCCAACGCTCCAGGTAGGTGGTGTCGGGCAGCACCAGGTCGGCATAGGCGATGGTCTCGGACGCGTAGGCGTCGGAATAGATGATCTTCGGGATCCTGTACTCGCCGGTCTCCGGATCCTTGTCGGTGAGCATCGCCATGGTGCCGGCGGTGTTCATCGACGAGTTCCAGCCCATGTTGGCCATGTACATGAACAGCAGGTCGACCGGGTAGGGATCGCCGGCCCAGGCGTTGCGGATCACCATGTGCATCAGGCCGTGGGCGGCGACCGGCGCTTCCCAGGAATACGCCTTGTCGATGCGCCGCGGGCTGCCGTCGTCCTCGATCAGCAGGTCCTCGGGGCCGAGCGGAAAGCCGAGCGGCGGTCCGGCCATCGGGGTGTCCGGCTTGACCTGGCCGGCCTTGCCGGCCGGCTTGACCGGCGGCGGCACCGGCTTCGGGAACGGCGGCTTGTAGCGGAAGCCGCCGGGCGCATCGATCGAGCCGATCAGCACCTGCAGCAGATGCAGTGCCCGGCAGGTGTGGAAGCCGTTGGAGTGGGCCGAGATGCCGCGCATGGCGTGCATCGCCACCGGCCGGCCGATCATCCGCTCCTGCCGGCGCCCGGCCCAGTCGGTCCAGGGTTGCTCGATCACCACTTCCTGCTCGAAGGCGGCGTGGGCGATCTCGGCGGCCAGCCGGCGGATGGTGTCGGCCGGTACCCCGCAGCGCTCGGCGACCGCGTCCGGTGCGTACTCGTCGGCCACGTAGCGGTCGTGCAGCAACTGGAAGGCAGGGACGGCGGTGCGGCCGTCGGCCAGCTTGTGCTCGCCGACCAGGGCCGGGGCGACGTCCGGCAGCATGGCGCTGGCCAGCGCGCCGGCCTTGCGGTCGAAGCACAGCGGGTTGCCGTCGGCGTCACGGGCGAACAGGCCGTCGTCGGCGCTGCCGGGCGCCTGGATCACCAGCCAGTGGGCGTTGGTGTAGCGCACCAGGTAGTCGAGATCGACGCGCCGGGCTTTCAGCAGTTCGTGCACGATCGCCAGGATCAGCAGGCCGTCGGTGCCCGGGCGGATGCCGACCCACTCGTCGGCGATCGCCGAGTAGCCGGTGCGCACCGGGTTGACCGAGACGAACTTGGCGCCGTGGCCCTTGAGCTTGCCGAGGCCGGCCTTGATCGGGTTGGAGTCGTGGTCCTCGGCGACCCCGAACATCACGAAGTAGCGGGCGTGCTCCCAGTCGGGCTCGCCGAACTCCCAGAACGAGCCGCCGATGGTGTACAGGCCGCCGGCCGCCATGTTGACCGAGCAGAACCCGCCATGGGCGGCGTGGTTGGGGGTGCCGAAGTTGCTGGCCCACCAGCCGGTCAGCGACTGCGACTGGTCGCGGCCGGTGAAGAACGCGAGCTTGCGCGGGTCGCGGGCGCGGATCTCCTTCAGCCAGCCGGCGGCGGTGCTGAGCGCCTCCTCCCACTCGATCTCCTCGAACTCGCCGGAGCCGCGCGGCCCGACCCGCTTCAGCGGCTTGGTCAGCCGGGCCGGCGAGTAGTGGGTCATGATCCCGGCCGAGCCCTTGGCGCACAGCACGCCCTTGTTGACCGGGTGGTTGCGGTTGCCCTCGATGTAGCGGACCTGCCCGTCCTTGAGGTGGACTTTGATCCCGCACCGGCAGGCGCACATGTAGCAGGTGGTGTACTTGACCGCGTCGGAGACCTGCGGCGACGGGTCGACGACCTCGCGCACGGTCTCGAAGGGATTGGGGATCATACGGGCGGACTCCAGACTGGCGAGTGTGGAAGGTGCAAGCTGGCATTCCGCGGGTCAAGTCATGGCGACGGAACGGGTCCCGGCGCGACTTGGCGGGTGCCATGCCGTATTCTCGCCGAAAGCCCCACCGGGCGCCGGTACCGGAGGCAGCGAGGAGCAGGCGATGAAACTGGTCACGGCGATCATCAAGCCGTTCCGGCTGGACGATGTCCGGACGGCCCTGGCCTCCGCCGGGGTCGAGGGCATGACGGTCTCGGAGGTCAAGGGTTACGGCCGCCAGGGCGGCCACACCGAGATCTATCGCGGCGCCGAGTACGCCGTGGAGTTCGTCCCCAAGGTCCGCATCGAGGTCGTGGTCGAGGACGACCGGGCGACGGCCGTGGTCGACACGATCGCCGCGGCCGGCCGCACCGGCCGGATCGGCGACGGCAAGATCTTCGTGCTCGACGTCGAGGACGCCGTCCGAATCCGTACCGGCGAGACCGGCAGCGCCGCGCTCTGACCGCCTTGGCCTCGCCCGCATGCGGGCGTAGGCTGGGGCCGTTCGCGGTTCCGGCGCAACGCCGTGCGGCCGCCGGCCGGGGGGGACAGCCCGGCGACAAGCAAGACGGATGGCCGGGTGCAATGCCCGGCCCGACCGAAGGGAGAACCATCATGTCGACCTCTCCGACCGACCCCCGCGACGCGTTTCTGCGCGATCCGATCGCCGGCCCGGCGGCCTGGGTCTCGTCCGATCTGGCGGCCGACGACGGCTGGGTCCAGGCCCTGAACGCCGACGAGGTGGCGGAGATCGACGCGGCGTTCCGTGCCGCAAAGGCGCGCGGACTCGACTACGTCACCGTCCGCAAGGCGGACTTCCCGCTGCCGAAGCTGGCCGGCAAGCTGGCGGCGCTGCTCGACCAGCTCGAGACCGGCCGCGGCGTAGCACTGCTGCGCGGCCTGCCGGTGCAGGACTACGACGACGAGGATCTGCGGCTGCTGTGGGCCGGCGTCGGCACCCATATCGGGCCGCTGCTGCCGCAGTCGCTGGAGGGCAAGCTGATCCGCGACGTGCGCGACGAGGCGTCCGGCAAACTCGCCAGGCACGCGCCGTCGGTCACCGAGGGCTCGCTGACCTCGACCCAGAAGGCCCAGTCGAACGGGCCGCTGCGGTTCCACACCGACCGCGCCGACGTGCTGGGCCTGCTGTGCGTCCGGCAGGCCGGCTCGGGCGGCGAGAGCAAGGTCGTGAGCGCGGTGACGGTCCGCAACGAGATCCTGAAGCGTCGGCCCGACCTGCACGACCTGCTGTGCCAGCCGTACTGGCGGACCCGCGAGACCCAGGACGTCGGCGGCGGCCGCAAGGTCTACGCGATGCCGGTGTTCGGTTTCCGGGACGGCCGATTCTGCACCCAGTACTCGCGGACCTTCGTCGAGGAGGCGCAGCGTATCGACGGCGTGCCGAAGATGACCCCGGCGATGGACGAGGCGCTCGACCTGCTGGCCGAGGTCGCCGAGCAGCAGTGCCACACCTTCCGCCTGACCCCCGGCGACATGGTGTTCTACAACAACCTGGTCGTTTACCACGGCCGCACGCCGTTCACCGACGACGCGGCCAGCCGGGCCGACCGGCTGCTGTACCGGCTGTGGTTCGCCCCGGCGATCACCCGGCCGCTGCCGGAAAGCTACCGCGAGACCTGGGGCTCGATCGAGTCCGGCAGCTATCGCGGCGGCATGATGATCGGCGGCACCTCGCAGGCCGCGTAGCTGAAGCTGCTCGTGGCCGGGCGTTGGGGCTAGAGCAGTTTCTCAGCTGACGGAATCGTAGGGGATTCCCGCTGGGGTAGGTTTGTGATTCAAGATACGGGCTGGTGAAGGAGGCCAGCCTGTATGACGCGACCTCTTTCGATGGAT
>Ga0070728_10006175_pt1 | contig 11438 bp, 14 predicted proteins | sample tdDd471_FD_66723 | JGI IMG/M metagenome (GOLD analysis project Ga0070728, IMG submission 66723) | Marine sediment microbial communities from the Atlantic coast under amendment with organic carbon and nitrate - tdDd47.1 | ecosystem: Environmental > Aquatic > Marine > Coastal > Sediment | place...
CATTTCCCGGCAATGAGCATGATCTTCGTCAGTGACCTCCTCGACAGCCCCGGTATGATCGAACTCGAGGCGACAGCGGTCGTAAAGGACTGACGCGGAGGAAGCGATGAAGGCGGCGGTACTGGAAACGCGGGGCAAGGACGGCCTTCGGATCGGCGGGTTCGACGATCCGGCGCCGAAGCCGGGCGAAGCGGTGATGCGGGTCAAGGCGGGCGGCATCAACCGGGTCGACCTCTATATGCGCGACATCGGCAAGGGCATCACCCACGAGCTGCCGCTGGTGCTCGGGGTCGACGGCGCCGGCGAAATCGTCGAGGCGCCGGCCGGTTCGCCCCTGAAGCCCGGCGACGAGGTGATCCTCTATCCGATGGCCTATTGCGGCCGTTGCCCAGCCTGCGGTCGCGGCGACCAGCCCAATTGCCTGAGGTTCGACATTGCCGGCGAGACAAGGCACGGCACCTTCGCCGAGTTCGTCGCCATGCCGGACAGGTGTTTCGTGCGCAAGCCCGAAGCACTGAGCTGGTCGGCCGCGGCGACGCTGCCCGTCGCCTATCTCACCGCTTGGCGGATGATGTTCGGCAAGCAGCCGCTGGCGTCGGCGGAGACCGTTCTGATCGTCGGCATCGGCGGCGGGGTTTCGACCGCCTGCCTGCAACTGGCGAAGATGATCGGCGCGCGCGCCATCGTCACCTCGTCGTCGGCCGAAAAACTCGCCCGGGCGCGGGAACTCGGCGCCGATGTGCTGATCGACTATCGCGAGGAAAAGGTCCCGGCCCGCGTCATGGAGGCGACCGGCGGGGCCGGCGTCGACATGGCGATCGACAGCGTCGGCGAGGCGAGCTGGGGGGATTCGCTGCGCAGCCTTCGGGCCGGCGGCCGCATCGTCACCTGCGGCGCCACCACCGGCGGCCACCCTTCCGCCGACATCCAGCGCCTGTTCGGCCGCCAGATCGCCGTTTACGGCTCGACCTTGGGAAGCGTCGAGGAATTCCGCCAGCTCGTCGACGTCACCGCCCGCGGACTGATCGAGCCACTGATCGACCGGACCTACGCGCTGGACGACATCGCGCTAGCCTTCGACCGCATGGAGCGGGGCGAGCAGCAGGGCAAGCTGGTGGTCACGATCCCCTGAAAGCGCGGCACTTATCCTCCCGTCATTTCGCCTTTGCCGGAGGCAGGCTCAGCAGCAGCCGTCCGTAAATCAGGGCGAAACCGCCGAAGGCGACAATCCACAACAGACCCGAAACCGTATAGAGCGTCTCCGCCCGGTCCGACCACATCCCCGCGGCGACCCGCACCAGAACCGACCCGACGAAGGCTGCGTAGATCACCACCGTTCCCGGCCCGGCGGTCAGCGACTGCCCCGTGTGGCCCAGCGTCGCGCGCGTCATCACCGCGAGCGTCATCAGGCCGATGGCGCCGGCCATCCACAGATGCTGCGCCGCCGTCATACCGAGAGCGTCGGGGAACAGGATCTCGACGCCGAGCGCCAGCGCACCGAGCGGCAGGAAGACATAGCCGGCATGCAGCACGATCACCAGCGGCTCTGCGAAAGTCAGGTGACCGGCCCAGCGGGCGAGACGGACGAAGTGCAGCACGCCGGCAAGCACCAGAGCCGCGCCGGTTACCGGATGCTCCGGCAACACGACCCAGACGAGGAGCGTCGCCAACAGAACCAGCAACGCCAGCTTGTCGAAGCGTTGCATCGGCGACGTCGGCAGCGTCTTGCCGCCGCGCTTGACGAGCCAGTTGCGGGTGAAGGACGGCACGATCCGCCCGCCGATCACCGCAATCATCATGATCCCGGCGCCGAGGCCGAGCCTCAGGCCCATGCCGTGGGCGGCGTATTCGCCGCTCGCCGCTTCCCAGTGGAAGAGCGCGTTCCCCGCCGTGAAGCCTCCGAACATCGCCAGCACGATCAGGTTGCGCCAGTTCTTCCCGGCGACGATCTCGCGCCCGATCGCGGCGGCGAGACACAGCGGAAAGGCGAGATCGATCGCCGCCACGACGAACGGCGAAAGCGCGTCCGAGGTGGCCACGGCCAACCGCCCCGCCAGCCACAGACCCGCAAGCGCTCCGAGCGGCCAACCGGTGATCGGCAGCCGCCCGGTCCAGTTCGGCACCGCGGTTAAAAGGAAACCCGCGACCACGGCCGAGAGATAGCCGTAAAGGAACTCGTGGGCGTGCCAGCTTACGGAATCGAAGGCGGTCGGCAGCCTCATGTGCCCCGAAAGCATCGGCACCCAGAGCGCCATGGCGAGCAGCGCCCAGACCGCTGCGCCGAAAAAGAACGGACGGAAGCCGAAGGCCAGGATCGCGGGCCCTTGCCAGGCGCGCATCCTCTGAGCGGAGGTCATGGGCATTGTCACACCTTTCAAACCTTTACGCCGGCGCCGACAGCCCGATTCTCCGGTACCCGGCGACGCCGTGATAGAAGCCGTTGCTGAATTCCGTCCCCTCGCAGAGACCGCGCAGGCGCGCTTCCGCTTCTGACAAATCCAGCGCCCGGTCCAGCACCGCGCGGAAGACTTCAGCGACGGCAATCATGTCCACCGCTTGCGGCATCAGGCGCAGGTGGGTTACGCCGTCGGCGATCAGCCGCGCGGTCTCCGGCAAAAGATCGACATAGCTTTCCGACTGGGTCTGGATGCCGTTTATCCGCAGGATCGGGCGATCGTCCCGCGTCCGCAGCGGCATGCCGTCGAGGTCGTTCTCGCAAACGAACTGGCAATTGTCCCTGGTCCTGCCATGGGCGCGGGCATGGTAGCAGCGGGCGGAGACGGCGAGCGGGGCGCGGCCGAAGACCTGAACCTCGACCCCCAACCCCAGGTCCCGCGCCGCTCCGGCCGCGATACCGATGGCTTCGGCGGGGAGCTCGGCGGGCAGGCAGACATGGGTCGCGCCCTGCCCCGCCATGAAGGCGATGGTCGCCTCGTTATAGGCGTTCATGAACGGGCCGATGCGATGCGGACGGGCGCCGCGAGCGTAGAGGCCGGCGGCGTTGTTGATCTCGATCCCGGGCGCTTCGAGCGCGGCGAGATCGGCCGTCGCCTTGCGCTCCCGCTTCAGCATCACCTCGGCCAGCGAGGACAGGATCACCGTCTTGCCGGCGCGCTGCAGCCGCTCGATGGTGGCGGGCAGGTCGGGTTCGTGGAAGGGCGCGCGCTTCGAGCAGATCACCTCGCCGAGATAGACCTCGTCCACCGGCGCCTCGTCGGCGATTCGCGCATAAAAATCGCGCCGCGCCTCGGCGGACCAGTGATAGGCGACAGGACCCAGGGTCAGTTTCGTCATCTCGCTCACCGCCATTTCCTGGTCTCGAAGGCGCCCTGGGTCTGTTTCCGGCCTTCGGTCAGGGCGACGAGATCGGCGAGTTCGGCTTCGCGGCCGGCGCGGATGTCGTCGACGGCCCGGCGGAAGGCCGAGACCACGTTGCGGACGTAGGATTTGGAGCGCTGCCGCCCCTCGATCTTGAAGGCGTGCACACCCGCATCGATCAGCTCGGGCAGAAGCCGCGAGAGATTGAGGCTGACCGGCTCCTCGAAGGCGTAATAGCCTTCCGGGCGGTGCGGCGCGCGGTAGCGACCCTTGCAGATGGTCGGATAGCCGGCTTTCTCTTCCGGGCCGAAGCAGTCGATGGTGAAGCCGGCAAGCTGCGAGGACATGGAGCCGTCCGCTTCACGGACATAGTGCACGTCGGACGCCGGCGAGCAGACGCCGTCCATATTCGTCGACTGGCCCGTCAGATAGTTCGTCAGGCTGCATCGCCCTTCGACCATCAGCCCGTGATTGCCGAAGATGAAGGTCTCGATCTCGCACGGGATTTCCTTCCGGATCTCGCGGATCTCTGAGATGGTCAGGATGCGCGGCAGGACCACGCGCCTGACGCCGAAATGCTCGCAATAATAGCGGATCGCCTCCGGGCTCGAGGCCGCCGCCTGCACCGACAGGTGCAGCCGCATCCCCGGGTGGGTGCGGGCGATGTAGTCGGCCACGCCCATATCGGCGACGATGAAGGCGTCGACACCAATTCCCGCGCCGGTATCGGCGGCCTCCCGCCACAGATCGACCTTGCCGGCGGGCGGATAAGTGTTGAGCGCAAGCAGGACCTTGGCTCCCCTGGCATGGGCGTAGGCGACGGCCTCGGCCAGCTCGTCGGGGGTGAAATTGAGACCGGGGAAATTCCGGGCGTTGGTCGCATCCTGAAATCCGCAATAGACGGCGTCGGCGCCGGCATCGACGGCGGTACGCAGCGCGGCGGGTGTGCCGGCGGGGCAGATCAGTTCGGCAAGGCTCATCTCTTATCCTCTCCCCGGACGTCGCCGTCGTAGCGGCGGCGCAGGCGGTTCAGGATCGTCCGTCCCGGCGGGCCGAACATCGCGGCGGTCTCCTCGGCGATGGAGCCGTCGACGTCGTCGAGCGCGTTGCGCAGCCGCACCACGGCTTCGGTGTCACCGGTAACCTCCAGGTCGCGCGAAAAGAAGGCGGCGTCGCCGTCGACTTCGGAATCGACGAGTTCCAGAAGCAGGAGGAAGCGTCCCCGGATCGCGGCGCCTGCCGGCGGCGCGGCATCGCGCGGCACGGCCCGGAAAATCAGCGCCTCCGGATCGGGGCGCAGATGCAGCGCGAAAGGCAGTTCCACAGGATCGATCAGATAGTCCGTTTGCCGGTGCGGTCCGAGACGGGAAAACAGCGACGGATGTCCGGCCGCGATCCGCCGGACGATATGGGTCAGAAACGGCTGGACCGCCGCGCAAGCCAGACGGGCGATCGCGCCCTGGCCCGGAAACGACGGTCGGCGTACGAATTCGGCGCCGGCATTCATGGACGGGTTTCCCTTTCGGCGAGCACGCCCTCCTCGGTGACGATCAGGTCGAGGGCGATGTCGTGGGGCTGCGGGTAGATCGTCTGCAATCGCGCCGCAGCCAGCGCGATGCCGATCACGAAGGGGCGCGGCGACAGGACCGCGAGGGTGCGATCGAAATAACCGCCGCCCCAGCCAAGCCGATAGCAGCCGCCGTCCCAGCCGAGACAGGGGGCAAGGGCGATGTCGGGGGTCAGGGCCCCGGATTCCGGAGGCGGCACGGGGATGTTCCAGATGCCGCGGACCATCCGCGTTCGCGGCGTCCAGCGCCGGAACACGAGCGGCGCGGCCCGGGTTTCGACCACCGGCAAGGCCACGGTCGCGCCCTTTTCGTGCACGGCGGTCAGAAGCGGCCGGAGATCGGGTTCGCCCTTGATCGGCCAGTAGCCCGACAGAACCGTATCCGGTCCCAACCCGCGCGCTTCGAGGACCTCTTCGAGATGCCCTGCTATGGCCGCGCCAACCTGCGCCCGCCCGGCCTGACCCAAGGCGTCGCGGAGGCCGGCCAGCCGCTTCCGCTCGGCTTTCCGCCAGCGCGCCACGTCGCGCGCCTGTTCGGGATCGACGGCCAGCGGGTCGAAATAGGCGGGGTCGATCTCGTGCGCCAGACAGGGTGGCGAGGCGTAGGTGCCGCGTCCCTTCATACCCCGCCCTCGAAGCGCGGGAAGAGAACGTCATTTTCCAGCGCGATATGGGCGGCGAGATCGTCGACGAGCTTCGCCGTCCCGCCATAGAGCGCGCGCCAGGACCGGCAGGCATGCTCCGGCGGCGTAAAGTCCGCGGTAAGCCGTTTGATCAGTGCAATGTTTTCGGCGTGGTCGTCGTGCTCGGCCCGCATCATCGCGATGGGAAACTCGATGCCGGGCCGGCCGCCGGCGCGCATGGCGGGAAACAGGACCATCTCCTCCTTGGCCATGTGGGCCTGCATCTCGCGGGCCAGCGTATCGAGCGCGCGGGCCAGTCCCTTCGGTGCCGTGGAATCGTCGGCATGGACGCTCTCGACCTTGCTGGCAAGCGGAAGCAACTCGGCGAGTTCGGCGCGGTGCACCTGATGGTAGCGGGTGAGGATATGGTCGATCAGCGCGCCCGTTTCCGACGGAACGGCGGTTTCGGCGATGGCTTGCATGGTTCATCCCCTGGTTTTCAGGCCGTTCGCTCTGGCCCGATTGAATTGGTATTTGATTTACCGATTACTATGCGCTAAGGCACGGAGCAATCGACAAATCAGGACCGCGACCATGCGTCTCACCTCCTTCACCGACTACGGGCTGCGCGTGCTGATGCGCATGGCCGGCGACCCGGATCGGGGCTTTTCGACGGGAGAACTCGCCGAGGAGTTCCGGGTCTCGCGCAACCATCTCGCCAAGGTGATCGCGGCGCTTGCCGCCGGGGGGCTGCTGACAACACGGCGCGGCGGCGGCGGCGGCGCGCGGCTGGCGCGGGATCCCGCGAGCATCCGGCTGGGCGACGTGGTGGCGCTGCTCGATGCCGATCAGGCGCTGGTCGAATGCTTCGCGCCCTTTACCAATGCCTGCACCCTGATGCCGAACTGCCTGCTCAAGCCGCGTCTCGCCCGGGCGGAGGCGGCGTTCATCGCCGAGCTCAACCGCAGCACGCTGGCCGACTGCGCCTATCGTCCGCTGGCCGCCTGACGCGCGACGAAGGCGAGCAGGCCCCAGACGCCGGCGCGGAAGGTCATGGCAAACACGGTTCGCGTCTCGTAGGCGCCGCCGCCCGCGACGTGCCAGCCGAATCCGGCAAACACCACCAAGGTGGCCGCCAGGATCGCCAGAGAGAGCGGAAAAGCCCAGGCGCGGGTCTTCCAGATGCCGATTCCCGCCAGGACGTAGACCGGCCCGGCGAGCGTGTTGAACCACAGAACGAACGGCACCACCGCCCCCCTGTCGAGGGCGCCCGAAAGCGTCATGCCGCCGGAAAACACGGTCATCGCGCCGAACGCCACGGCGAATGCGCCCGCGAGGCGGGGCAGAATGGTCCGGACAGTCCCGTTCATGCGTCAGGCATTTCCCGTAAAGTACGAGGACGGCTTGCACCCGCAGGACTCTGAAAGCGGAGACGGTCCGACCGGTCGGGCGATCCCGCAGGGCCCGATCCGCGAACGCTACCTGTCGAGCGCTTCGATCTGCAGCTCGAATCCGTCCTCGATATGGTCGATGATCGCGTCCATCGCGGCGGTCGGGCTTCCGGTCTCGATAGCGTCGACGAGGCGCGCATGGTCGCCGAGCGACTTGGCGAGGTCGATCTTCTCGATCGCCGCGAACAGATTGTAGGACGTCGCCCGGTTCCAGATGTTGTCGAACATCTCGAGCAGATAGCGGTTGCCGGTCAGTTCCACGATCGAGCGGTGGATCTTGCGGTTGGCGTTGAAATACTCGTTGACCGAATTCGACGTGATGTTTTCCTCGTGGATAATGACGTCCCTGAGGCGCCGGTTGTCGGCGGGATCGTTCCTGACGGCCAGGATCCGGACCGCCTGGCCCTCGACCGCGGCCCGCGCCTGATAGAGTTCCCGCACCTCCTTCTTGCTCATCCTGTAAAGCGCGAAACCGCCCCGCGGCGAGGACACCAGGATGCCGTCCTGCTCGAGCCGGAGCAGCGCCTCGCGGACGGGGGTGCGGCTGATCTGGAGCTGCTCGGCGAGCTTCTCCTGAACGAGCTGGTCGTTTTCGGTTATCTCATGGCTGCGGATCGCCTCGAGCAGCCGGTCGTAGACGATGTCGGCCAGGCGCTGGCGCTCACGTTTTATCGTTTTCAGGGCCATGACCGATTCCCTTGCTTAGGGCCTGTGGGACGGGGCCTTGTATACCGTATTCAATTTCCCCTCAAGGCGACGAAATCTCGTCGCGGGTTCTTGAATTCGGTATGGATACTGAATACAGTATACATATTTCCGCGAAGGAGGGAACCATGTGTGGCATTGCAGGCAGGATACTGGCGTCGAGCGGACGGGTCGGTGACGATCTCGTCGAGTTGATGGACGCGCAGGAACACCGCGGCGCCGATTCGACCGGTTTCGCGATCTACGGACCGCCGCGCGACAGCGGCTATATCCTGCGCGGCATGGGATTCGACAAGACCCGGCTCGACAAGGACATCGAGGACTTCCGCGCCATCCTCAAGGCCCACGGCTCGGATTTCGCCGGGGAGCCCAGCTTCGTTACCGACGACAACGCCCATTATTGCGCCCGCATGGTCATCGACGATCCCCGCGACATCGCCCGCTGGATCCGCGACGCCGACACGATCGCCGACCGGTTCGAGATCCAGTCCTGCGGCCGCTCGCTGGAAATCATCAAGGATGTCGGCGGCGCGCAGGGCGTGGCCGACAAGCACGGCGTGCGCGACATGATCGGCACCCACGGCCTCGGCCATGCGAGGCTGGCGACGGAAAGCTCGGTGCTGCCCAATGCCAGCCATCCGTTCTGGGCGCGGCCGTTTCCCGACGTCGCCATCGTCCATAACGGCCAGATCACCGACTATTTCACCTGGCGCGAGAAGCTGATGCGCAAGGGCTACCGGTTCCTGACCGAGAACGACAGCGAGCTGATCGCCGTCTGGGTCTCCGACCAGATCGCCAGCGGCCTGACGCCCGAACTTGCCTTGAAGAAGTCGATCTCTGCGATCGACGGCGTCTTCACCTACATGATCGCCGACCGCGACGGCATCGGCTTCGCCAAGGACCGCTTCGCCATGAAGCCGCTGGTAGTGGTCGAGCAGGACGGCGAGATGGCGGCGGCCACCGAGGAACAGGCGGTGCGGCGCATCTATACCGGCGAATGCGAGGTCATCAATTACGACGGGCCCTCGCTCACCCATATCTGGGGCGTCGGCAACCGGAGCCTTGCCGCATGAGCGAGATCGTCATCGAAGCCGGCAAACGACCGATCCGCGAGATCAACGAGGAGATCCAGGCGGCTTGCGCCGCCGGGCACAAGGTGATCGTCCGCAACACCCTGTCGCGCCACAATCTCGGGGTCGGGCTGCCGCCCGGCGCCATCGTGCATTTCGAGGGAAGCGTCGGCTATTATTGCGGCGGCCTCAACGACGGCGCCACCGTCACCATCGAGCGCAATGCCGGCTGGGCGGTGGGCGAAGGCATGTCGCACGGCCACATCACCGTCGGCGGCTATGCGGGCATGTCGGCGGGCGCCGCGATGATCGACGGCACGATCCACATCAAGGGCGATAGCGGCCCGCGCTGCGGCGTCGCCATGAAGGGCGGCAATATCGTCGTCGAGGGCAAGATCGGCTACCAGTCCGGCTTCATGGCCCATAAGGGCCGGATCATCGCGCTGGGCGGCGCCGGCCATTCCTGCGCCGACGCGCTGTGGCAGGGCGAGGTCTGGGTCGCCGGGCCGGTCGAAAGCCTCGGCGTCGATGTCGACGTGGTCGAACCGACGGCGGAGGAAGTCGCCGAAGTCGACGCAATCCTCGAACCGCTCGGACTGGCGGATTCCTCTCGTAACTGGCGCAAGATGATCTCCGGTCAGCGCCTCTGGTACTTCGAAAGCCGGGATGCAAGCGCATGGCTGATGATCTGAACACCTCCTATACCTATCCCTTCGAGCAACCCTCCGAGGACGACGTCCGGTTTCGCGACGGCGCCATCGAGGGCCGGCCGGCCGGAGTTCCCTCCTCCTATGACGAGGGCGGGTCGACCCGTTGGACGCCGGAGGCGATTTCCGAGGTCCACGCGCTGGCCCAGCTCGGCCGCTATCAGGTGCGCGGCTTCAACACGTTCAACAAGCGGATGCCGACCTTCGACGACCTGACCTTCGTGCCGGCGTCGATGACCCGCCTGCCGCTCGAGGGCTATCGCGAGAGCTGCGACACGACCACCGTGCTCGGCGGCGGCCGGGGACTGGCCGAAAAGCCGATCGAACTGAAGATCCCGATCTACATCGCCTCGATGTCGTTCGGCGCGCTTTCCGCGCCCGCCAAGGCGGCGCTCGGCTACGGCGCCTCGAAGGTCGGGACGATGACCTGCACCGGCGAGGGCGGGATGCTGGAGGAAGAGCGCGAGGCGTCTGAGACGCTGCTCTACCAGATGTCGCCGGCGCGCTATCGCATCGACCTCGATCACCTGCGCCGCGCCGACGCGCTCGAAATCGTCGTCGGCCAGGGCGCCAAGCCCGGCACCGGCGGCCTGCTGCTCGGCATGAAGGTGAGCGAGCGGATATCCCAGATGCGCACCCTGCCGGTGGGCGTCGACCAGCGCTCGACCATCCGCCATCCGGACTTCCTCGGCGCCGACGACCTGGCGGTCAAGATCGAGGAGCTGCGGATCGCCACCAACTACCAGGTGCCGATATTCATCAAGATGGGGGCGACCCGGCCGCGCTACGACGTCGCCATCGCCGCCAAGGCCGGAGCCGACGTGGTGGTCGTCGACGGCGCGGAAGGCGGCACCGGCGCCTCGCCGGAGCTGCTTCTGAACCACACCGGCATCCCGACAATCTCGGCGATCCGCGCCGCGCGCGAGGCGCTAGACGAGGCGGGCATGTCCGACAAGGTGTCGCTGGTGGCCGCCGGCGGCATCCGCTCGGGCGTCGACGCCGCCAAGTGCCTGGCGCTGGGCGCCGACGCGGTGATGATCGGCAACGCCTCGATGATCGCGCTAGGCTGCAACTCGCCGCGCTACCTCGCCGACTACCAGAAACTGGGAACCTCGCCGGGCGCCTGCCACCATTGCCACACGGGACTGTGCCCGGTCGGCATCGCCACCCAGGATCCGGAGCTCGAAAAGCGCATGGATCCCCATGCCGGCGCCGAACGCATCGCCCGCTTCCTTTCCGCCATGACCATGGAGATCACGGCGCTGGCCAAGGCCTGTGGCAAATCCTCGGTCCACAATCTGGAAGTCGAGGACCTGCGGGCGATGTCCTTCGAGGCGTCCGCCTTCACCGGCGTCAAGATGGCCGGCATCGACCGGCCGTTCGACTGGTAGGGCCGGTGAGGGTCGGAAAGGCGGTTTCCCCGCTAACCCGTTGATCGAGATCAAGGACAAGCGGTCGCCATCGGTGTTTCCTGGTGTTCAGGACTTGGAGGAAATACGCGATGAAATCGATTTCACAGGCAGTACGCGACTGGGTCATGCGGGACCAGGACAGAGGCTATCTGGCCGGTCTTGAAACAACTGACTTCGGCGTCGCACGGTCCGACGCGCTTGATCTGTTGGACGGGCGTTCCGATGCGCGCGAGCGTTTGCTGGCGATGGCGGCGCGCTTCGGACTGAGTGCCGAGGACATCGACCGGGACCGGCAGACGAGCGTCGATATCGCACGGGCCTGCGGTCGCTGCCGCACCGAGAGGATTTGCCGCGACTACCTCGCCGGCAAACGCGATCTCAGCCCCTGCGGTTTCTGTCCGAACGCGGAAAGATACGCCGAGCTGGCCCGGACCTGACGGTCCGGGTTCTCGCATCCATCCGGTTCAACGACCGGAAGGGCTCTCTTTCGGAGACAGTTTCCTGCGGCCGGCGATCTTGAAGCGGTCGGCGGTGCCGTAATCCTTCACGCCGACGCCGGCGACGAAATCCCCGAAGACCGGGCCG
>Ga0070728_10006177_pt1 | contig 11435 bp, 11 predicted proteins | sample tdDd471_FD_66723 | JGI IMG/M metagenome (GOLD analysis project Ga0070728, IMG submission 66723) | Marine sediment microbial communities from the Atlantic coast under amendment with organic carbon and nitrate - tdDd47.1 | ecosystem: Environmental > Aquatic > Marine > Coastal > Sediment | place...
GGCGGACGGACTGCTTTGGTTGGATATGCACTGGAAGGTACAGGGGTGACCGTACAGTCTTTGCCTGCCAGGGTTGCGGCCATGCTGGCCAGCCCATGCCATGAAGTCTGGCCGGAGTTGGCCAGGTGAAATATGCCTGTGGCGTCATTTTCCAACAATTTGATAGTGCCGGTTGCGATATCTGGAGAATACGAAGGCGAACCGAATTGGTCTTCCACCACCGTCAGAGTGTCGTGGGTGTCACATAAATTGAGAATCTTTTCGACAAAGTTGATGCGGCCCGGGCCGAAAAGCCAGGATATTCTGATGATGAGCGTTCGATCGTATCCTAGCTTGAGAAGACCTCGTTCCCCGTCAGCTTTGCTAATGCCGTACACGGAAAATGCGCATGTCTCGTCGTATTCGGTATAAGGTGCTGTCTTGTTGCCTTTGAATACGAAATCCGTGCTGTAGTGAACAAAGGGAATGGACCGTCTGGCTGCCAGTGTGGCAAGCAACGGCGGAGCCGTTGCATTGAGAGCAAAAGCTTTTTCCTGCTCGTCTTCTGCCAGATCCACCTGCGTATAAGCAGCGGCGTTGATCAGGATATCCGGGTCTTCCTTGTCCAGAATCATGTCCACAGATTTGGGGTCCAGAATATCGCAGTCTTTACTGCAAAGTGCAACCGGATGTGCCCCTGCATCGACAAATGCATGGCAAAGCGCCTGGCCGAGTAAACCGGTTTTACCGCCAAGAATGACGACGGTTTGTCCCTTTATGTCCATTAGGCGCGTTCCTCGTACCATGAATCCATGAAAGTACGGTATTCACCGCTTTGAACCTGTTCAAGCCATTCGGTGTTGGCCTCGTACCAGTCGAGGGTCTTTTTCAGGCCGTCTGCGAAATTCAGAGTCGGAGCAAACCCGAGTTCCTTTTGAGCCAAAGAGAAGTCCATGGCGTATCGTTTATCATGGCCGGGTCTGTCCGTAACATAGGTAATCAGGGATTCTGGTTTGCCCAGAATGGACAAAAGAGTTTTGATTACGGTGATATTGGCTTCTTCGGCATCCCCACCAAAGTTGTACGCCTGGCCTTCACGTCCTTTTGTCAGGGTCAACTCCACTCCAAGGCAGTGATCGTCTACGTAAATCCAGTCGCGTACGTTCATTCCATCGCCGTAAACAGGCAGTGGCTTGTCTGCCTTGGCATTGAGGAACATGAGTGGAATGAGTTTTTCCGGGAACTGATATGGTCCGTAGTTGTTGGAACAGCGGGTGACCAGTATGGGAAATCCATATGTTTCGAAGTAGGCGCGGGCCATGAGATCGGCTCCGGCCTTGCTGGATGAATACGGACTATTGGGTGCAAGCGGTGTGGATTCGGTGAATTTTCCGGTTTCACCGAGTGTCCCGTAAACCTCATCAGTGGAGACGTGGACGAATCGACCTATGTTTCGCTGACGGGCGCATTCCATGAGATTCTGCGCTCCAACCACGTTGGTGGTAACAAAGGGGGACGGATCGTTGATGGAACGGTCAACATGGGATTCGGCAGCGAAGTTGACGACGGCATCAATGGATTGGTCTGCAAGAATATCCATGACCAAATCGCGGTCGCATATGTCGCCTTGGATAAAATTGTAGCGCTCTTCGTTTTGCTCAAGATCCATGAGGTTGAGACGGTTTCCGGCATAGGTAAGCTTGTCCAGATTGACAATGGACCAGTCCGGGTGTTTGGCGAGCATGAGTCGGACAAAGTTTGTTCCGATGAAGCCGCAGCCGCCTGTGATGAGAAGTTTCATATGTGTATTCTACCCCAAAGTTTGGGTTGATAGTTGTGCTATGTTTAGCAGGGGCACAGTACAGGGCGTGGATGAAAAGTTCAAGATGTGGATATGTCTTCCACTATTCCGTCAGTCTGACGCAAGGCCTCAAACAGAAGAATGCCCGTTGCCGTGGATAAGTTCAGGCTTCGCACTTCACCCCAAATGGGAATGCGTATACGGGGATGCCCTTCCATAAATTCGGGTGAGAGACCGCGTGTTTCCGGCCCCAGCACAATGGCATCGTCTGGTTGGAATTCGAAACGGTGGTGTGGCGTCTCTGCCTTGGCACTGGCCATGACAAGACGAGTGGGGTGCACTGAGTCAATGAAATCAGCGAAATTGGGATGCACGGTCACGTCCACATGGGGCCAGTAGTCCAGTCCGGCCCGCTTGAGGTGTTTGTCATCTACGGAGAATCCCAACGGTTCAATGAGGTGAAGTGGGGTCTTGGTCGCTGCACATAGCCGTGCGATATTGCCGGTATTGGGTGGTATTTCCGGCTCAAAGAGAACAATACGCATGGCTTAGACGTCCAGCTTGATAGTTGCTTTGCCCGGAGAGTAGCCCTTGAGCGTTCTGAGCATTTCGCGGATAGAGGCAGAAATGATGTCTTCGACAAAAGGCTTCATGCCTACTGTGGAACCATTGATGTCAACTTCGATGGAGTTGTGCATGGCAAGGCACGCTTTGGTGGTCGCCTTTTCGGCTACAATTTCAGCAGCCAGAGTTCGACAGTCCGGCCTGCCACAGGTTCCACAGTCCATGCCGGGGAGGAAAAATCCTTTTTCAAGGACGGCTTCGGCAAGGGATTCAATGGTGTCATACGCGGTGACGCCGTCTAGTGTCGTGTCGCCGTATGTAGCGATGGCGAGATCAGGAATGAGCCAATCTGTACCGTCCGAGAGATCTCCATTCAAACAGAGAATACGAGGAAGATATCCCAGCGACTTGCCACCTTCGACAATGAGAACGTCAGCAGTCAAAAGAGGCAGGATGTCCGGGAGGAAACGGCGGTCTGTCCAGTTGACGAACGTTTCTTTGGGACTGAGCCCGGCAACAGCATCGCACACCTCAGCGTATTGGGTGGTGTCGGTATCGGCCCAGTCGAAACCGTGATGGCTGAACTTTGCCGCGGCAACGGTCAAACCTGATGCCTTGAAATGACGGGCCAGTTCAAGGCCCAGAGTGGTTTTGCCGGAATTTTTAGGGCCGACGATGGATATTGCTTTCATGGCGTATCTCCGTGGGGAAAGCTAAGATGTCTCAACAATAGAGCCGTGTTCAAGATAAATAATATGGTCGCTGACTTTGCCGAGCCAGTCGAGATCATGGCTGGCAACAACGAGGCTTGTTCTGTTGTCTGTGCGCGCTTTGAGGGCTGCCTTTCGGATGAGTTTGGCGCTCTTGGTGTCCAGACTGGCCGTAGGTTCATCCATAAGTAGAACCTTTGGCTTGAGGACCAAACGGGCAGCCAAGGCCACTCGTTGAGCTTCCCCGCCGGATAATTCGTACCATTGTCTGGAGGAAAAGGATTCGGGGTCAAGGCCGACTTGGATCAAGGCGTTGTGTACTTTGGTCGTGATATCGGATTTTTTCCGGACTTTGAGGCCATAGGCAACATTGGCATAGACAGTGCGTTTGAGCAAATATGGCTCCTGAACAAGCAATGTCACTTGGCGATGGACTGCACCTGGTTTGATGGATGTCTCGGCCCCCATAAAGGAGAGTGTGCCAGATGTCGGGGCGTCGAGGAAGGCAAGTATGCGCAGCAATGTTGACTTGCCAGATCCATTGGGGCCGGCCAAGCCGATGATGTCGCCCTGGTTGATGTCGAGTTCGTCGATACTAAGAACTTGTCGACCGGAAAAGACCTGCCTGGTTTTGTTGAGGGAAATGACGGGAGTACTCATTTGACGGCCTTCTTCTTGAGGCCAGTAGCCGCGACGTTGACGAGGAGAGCTACGGCAAGCAGGACAATGCCAAGTGCGATTCCCATGGCGAATTCACCTTTACCAGTCTCCAGAGCTATGGCCGTGGTAATGGTCCTAGTATGCCATTTGATGTTGCCACCTACCAGCATGGATATGCCGACTTCTGACACGATGCGGCCATAAGCAGCCATGGCTGCGAGCATAATGGAAAAGCGTGCTTCCATGACAGTGGCCCAGAGGATCTGCTGAGGACTGGCCCCTAACGTGGTCAGAGTTATGGGAAGTCTTTTGTCCAGTCCTTCGACGGCATTGGCAGTCATGGCGATGATGATTGGTAGGCCGAGCAGGGTTTGACCAATGGCCACACCAGGTATGGAGAAGAGCAGGCCGGTTCCACCCAATGGTCCATGTCGGGTCAGGAAAGCATAGACGAGTAATCCGATGACAACCGTGGGGAATGACAACAGCGTGTCCACGATGGTTCGGAGAATACGTTTTCCGATAAAGGTCTTGTGGCCAAGGAAAAAACCGAGCGGAACACCTATGGTGAGGCTGAAAAACATGGATAGGCTGGATGCGCCCACCGTAGCCCATATTGCGGAATATGTTTCAGGGTCGCCGGTGAAGAGGAGGGCAAAACCCTTGAGAAAACCTTGAAGCAGAAAGTCCATTCATAATCCTTTTTTAACCGGGGGAACGGAAGTCCGTTCCCCCGGTGGATCAACTTACTCTATCTATTTTGCGTTGGGAATGAAAAGCTTCTTGCCCAGAAGCTTGAAGTTGCCAATGGCTTTCTGGGTTTCAGGGGAAGCCATCCAGGCAATGTACTGTTTGGCCAGGTCGTACTGAGCGTCTTTGCAATGCTCGGGATTCACGGCCAATGCGCTGTACTGATTGAAGAGAACCTTGTCTCCTTCGACCAGAACTACCAGCGGCGGGTTGCCACCGTTGTTATCTGCATATTTGATGAAGGTGCCACGGTCGGTCATGGTGTAGCCAGTTTTTTCGTTGGCGATATTGATGGTCGGGAGCATGCCCTGACCGGTCTGTACGTACCATGCGTCCTTCTCGGGAACTGCCATGCCAGCGGCCTTCCACAAGGAAAGTTCTTTTTTGTTGGTGCCGGAGTTGTCACCACGGCTGGCAAAGGGAGCCTTCTTGGCTGCGATAGTCTTCAGAGCCTCGGCAACATTCATGCCTTTGACGCCTGCGGGATCAGCTACGGGGCCGATGATGACGAAGTCGTTGTACATGACTTCGGTGCGGTCAATGAGAACGCCTTTGTCCATGTACGCTTTTTCGGAAGCGGGGGCGTGGACCAGAACAATATCGACATCGCAGTTCTCAGCCATTTTCAGGGCCTTGCCAGTGCCAACTGCAACGAACTTGATTTCAATACCGGTGTCTTTCAAAAATTGGGGAACGATCAACTCGTCCAGCAGGCCAGTGTTGGCGGTGCTAGTTGTTGTTGCCATCATCAGGGTTTTCCCGGCCAAAGCAGGCACGGTCAGGGCGACGGTGAGTGCGAGCGTGAGAGCAATGGTTAAGAGACGTTTCATTGTGTCCTCCTGTGGTAGGGTTTTGTTAGACAATTGTCCGTTTGGTTCTATTGCTTGTTATCATATTAAAAATATTAGTGAAAAACAGTATGAAATGAGCTATTGAGTGTCATCTCTGTAAAATTCACCAGATTTTTTAACGTCCATTTCAAGGAGTTCACATGCTCGTTTGGTGGCATATTCTTCTACGTCGAGGTAAAAACTCAGGAAGCGGTCCATCAGTTCTTTGCCATATGGGGACAGGTTGAATCTCTGTCCCATGCCCTTGGTCTTTTCTACCAAGGGTTGGCCGATGCGTTCTTCAGCGTTTTTGAGTTTTCCCCATGCCCGTCGATAAGACATGCCCAGTGCTTCGGCTGCTTTTCGCAGGGAGCCAAGTTCTTCGACATGTTTAAGGAGCAAGGTGCTTCCGATTCCGATGTAGGTTTTATCTTTTTGTTCGAGCCAGACGCGGAGACGAAGTGTTGTGTCTTGTTCTTTTGTCATTGTAAAGTGCCAGTGCTATATATTGTTGAGAACAGTTCTTATCAATTCATGTTCGAAAAAGTATATGCAGGAACTTTTTTATTAAGTCAACGGAAGCATAATTGCCTCAGGAAAAGGCACTAAGAGATTAGAGAGTGATTGTCTCAAAGGTGGTAGTGGCAAGATCAATGACGAGCATTTTCCTTTCCAATGGAGAGGCAATGCCAGTGAGAAGCTTGACCGCTTCCATTGCCATGAGTGACGCTACGAGCATAACAGAGGGGGCGGGACAGCCCAAAATACCTTCAGTTTCATTGTCCAGGCCCATGATGTCTGCCGGACCAATTTCGCCAGGTATTACTACCCCTACATATCCTGTCCATCCTGCGAGCGCGCCGGTTATTAATGGTATTCCAGCTTGGGCAGCGGCTTTTTGTAGATGAAGTCTTGTTTTCAAGCCTCCAAGAGCGTCAATAGCGATGTCGGCGTCAGACAGGAAGTCGGGTAGCGACTTGGAAGTCAGAAATTCATTTGTGCCTTTAAAATCCACTGACGGGTTGATCGCCTTCGCTCTTTTCATTGCTGCCTGAACTTTTGATTGACCAATATTGTCTATCAAGGAGAGTTCCTGACGGTTGAGATTGCTCTCTTCAAAGTGGTCGCCGTCTGCGGCGTGAATGGTTCCGATTCCCATCCGCAGAAATTGTTCAAGAAGGTTCCCACCAAGTCCACCAAGCCCGACCTGCGCAACTGAGGATTCAAGGAGATTGATTTGTCCTTCGACGGAGATGGACTGCATATTCCGTAGGTAGCGAAGTGGATAGATGCCCTCTGTCAGGGCGTGTCGTTCAATGATATGGCCCGACATGGCATTGTGTTGAGCCAGTGCCGCGACGTCCTCATTGGATATGATGGTCCCCGTTTCTCCCCAAGGTAGCAGTGTGCTTTTGGCGTGAGAGTGGATGTCGTCCAGAAGTCGCATGAGTATTAACCTCCGCCGACTGGTGGGAACAGGCCCACTCTGTCGCCGTCATTCACTTCGCTGTCCAAATTGGAGCGGACTGCATTAATGAAAATGAGAGTTACATCTTTCTCAGGCATACCGAGCTTGTTGACGAGTGACCTTACGGTCTCCCCGGATTCAACAGGGTAGTCGTCGCCGTTTTCAGGCAGAAACTTAGCCAAGGTTGCAAAGCATTTGAGTTCTATTCCCATGTGTCCAATCTAGTCATTTGAAGTGAGTGGGTCAACAGACGAAAAAAAGGCCGGGAAATATATCCCGGCCTTTGATTTTCGATAGGAAGCCTTAGACTTTGGCAGCCTGAAGCTCGTCTTCGTCGTAATCCCAAGTGACGTTGTGAGGCGGCAGAGGATCGGTTTCGAAGAAACGGGGCAGTTTGTCGTCTGCCTTGGTGAAACCGGCACGCTCGTTGAATGCCTGCTCGTCTTTCATGGCGCCGACACCGAGGGCGATCAGATCGTCAGGGGTGAAGGAATTGCCGGTCCAGGACTGAACCAGGTCGGCCATGGTCTGGACACCGTTATCGGAATCCAGCACGGCGAATGCCACGAACAGGCAGAAGCCCATGGAGTCGATGGCGGCAGTGGCGACCTGCAGGTTCTTGGACAACTCGATGTTGCCTTCTTTCTTGAGGCCATCAATGGATCCACCGACACCCAAAAGGTTGGCAGTAACGCCGTAGCCTGCGGTGTGGTCAGCGCCCATGGCTGTAGTAGCGTAGGTTACGCCGACACCCTTGACCGCACGCGGGTCATAGGCGGGCATGGACTGACGCTTGACTGTGGGCAGACGATCTACACCGAATGCGCCACCAGCGAACTCAACACCGTTACCGATGATCATGCCCATGGGATCTTTGGAACCGACTTTCTTGAGCAGTTCAATAGCGGCTTTGCCATCACCCCAGGGGATGATGCCGCCGTCCATGGCCACGGCAATGGTGTTGCCGGCTTCAATGGTATCCATGCCCTTGTCGTCGCAGATGCGATCCATGGTGGCGATGTCGTCGAAGTCCTTGATCAGTGCGTTGGCACCGAAAGCCCAGATAGTCTCGTATTCGAAACCGGAGGTCAGGTAATTGCCATCGGCATCGTTGTACTGCTGGGAGCACTGGATGATGCAACCTGCATGACAGCCTTCGGTGGTCTTGCCTTTGCGGGATTCGATGATTTCAGCCATTTTTTCGCCGGAGATTTCAGCGGCGTGTTCGCACTGGCCGTAGCGGAAGTTCTTGGTGGGCAGGGCGCCAGCTTCGTTAACAACGTTCACGAGCACTGCGGTACCGAAACCGGGCAGACCCTCGGAAGTGACCGGATGGCCCTTGAGGATATTGACCCAGGTGGAGCGAGCGGTCTTGAAGTTGTCATTGTCAACTGCGCCGACCTTGTTGGCAAATTCGGGATCAAGCACGATAGCTTTGATCTTCTTGGAACCCATGACGGCACCGGTGCCGCCGCGACCTGCGGAACGAGCAGGGCGCTTGTAGGGGTCGGTGAACTGGATGGTCGCTGTCTGGCGGACTGTTTCACCAGCAGGGCCGATCATTGCTGCACAGAGTTTGTTTCCGTATTGCTCAAGCAACTTGTCGTGTGCAGGATAGTTGTCCATGCCGACGATGTCGGAAGCGTCACGGAACTCGACCTTGCCATCAGTGATGAACAAGGTGGAGAAAGGAGCTTGTTCAGCGGGTTTGTCTTCAAGGACAATCGCCAACAGGTCCATTTTGGGCATTTTGTGGGCGAACAGACCGCCGGAGTTGGATTCTTTGATGCCGCCAGTCAATGGGGATTTGGTGCCCACGGATACGCGACCGGAGTTGGCTGCAGTGGAACCGCCCAACAGGCCGGTAGCGAAGACTAGCTTGTTCTCTGCGGACAGCGGGTGGCAGTCGGCAGGAACTTCTTTGTTGATGAGACGGGAGGTCAGCGCACGACCGCCAAGATTGACGTAAGGGCCGACTTCTTCAAAGTTGTACTCTTTGGTACGGCAGTTGATTCTGAGAATCTGAGGCATTGGATTACCCTCTGCTTTGTTAATATTGATGCGTTCATGTTGACGCAGTAATGGCAAACTGTCTAACACGTACTGTATACACCGCTTCAAGAAATAATGTCAAAAAAAACAGTCGATTGTGTTCTTTTGGACATAATGAGGTCGCCGATGAAACAGATGTTTGTCCAACGTGGGGAAAATAATGAATAATGTTGCTTTCATGAATATACGAATGACGCCAGACGCTGCTTCCGGTTGGAATTTTTTGTTGCAAAAAGGTTTTTTTCTTCAGGGAACGTCTGGAATGTCCGTTCGAAATCTTTTGCATGATGTGTTGGGCTATGAAGATAGTTTCATTGAGCAGACTGTGCGGACTATTTTTAGAAACAACAGGCCTGTGGATGATATCGACAGTGTTTTTATAAAGGATGGGGACAGGCTTGCCCTGGGTGGTGCCATGCCTGGCATTGTCGGTATAGTTATGGGGCGCGACAATCCGTATAAAAGCTTTCGTAGTGATATCTCGACGCATGATGAAGAAGTAAAGACCGATGCGCTCCCCATCATGATCTCAATGAAGATATTCAGCACCCTTGCTGTGGAGACAGCTGTCGATGTCCTCGAACGCGGGATATTTGTTGAGGCATCGTTTTTGGCCGATTTCCTCGAAGAGAAGGCAGACAAGATTATCAAAGCTGACGGCTTGATCGGGAACGAGTTCACCCATAAACTTCGGATCATGGAAGGAAATGTTGGGATTCGTGTGACGTTTGAGTGAGTTGTCCGAAGAGATGGAGAATAAAAAAAAGGACAGTTGAAATTCAACTGTCCTTTTTACTAACAAAGTGGTGGGCGATACGGGATTTGAACCTGTGACTTCCACCGTGTGAAGATGGCACTCTGACCAGCTGAGTTAATCGCCCACTTTATTGTCTTGTGGCTTTCGCCTCAAGGGAGAAAATGTATATCTGTAACATTTTCAGTTTGCAACTGTTTTTTACGGATTTTTAACACACTCTTCGGCTACACATTCTTGTCCGTCCACGAGATCGCGGTTGTAGCACGTCAGGCCGCAACGCAGGCAGCGGCAGGTTTCATGCTTTGCTTCGGCTTCGCTTATTGCTCCTTCGATTTCCTTGAAGGTACAGGTGCGCTCGTCGCATTCAATGAGATGTGGCATTTTTGAGCGCTCGCGTAGACCTACATCCGGGACATTAGTGAACATGGTGTAGTCGATCATTTCTCGTTGGGTATTGGCTGCGATATGCGGTGCGTTTTCATTGAGGTACTGATGGATTGACCGAGCTGCTTTTCTGCCTTCACCGAGTGCAGTGATGACCAGAGCGGGACCGGTGTGCATGTCGCCGCCTGTGAATACATGTGGGAGAGCTGTCTGGAGTGTGTCTGAGTCGGCTCCCAGTGTGCGCCAGCGCGTCTCTTCAAGGTCACAGGCCCCATTCTCGTATAGGCAGGAAAGCTCAGGCTTTTGCCCGATGGCTGTGTATACGGTGTCAGCTTCAATGAGTGTTTCTGACCCTTCGATAGGTATTGGGCGGCGTCTGCCGGAGTCGTCAGGTTCCCCCAATTCCATTTTAATGTATTCGATATGAGTGACATGACCTGAGTCATCAGCAACGATGCGAGTGGGAGCAGCCAGAAAGAGGTATTTGACGCTTTCTTCTTCTGCGCCAATTATTTCTTCGATATTGGCTGGCATTTCGTCCCGAGTGCGGCGGTACATGAGAATTACATCCGCACCAAGTCGGACACTGGTTCTGGCCGCGTCGATGGCAGTATTGCCGCCGCCGATGACTACGACCTTTTTACCGATATCCGTTTCTATGCCAAGGCCGACCTTGGTCAGAAATTCAGTGCCGGTTTCAACGCCTTTTGCTTCTTCGTTTTCGATACGCAGGTCCATATTCATCCATGCGCCGATACCGAGAAAGACTGCTTCGTAGCCATCTTCCTTTAAGGAATTCAGTGTTAAGTCCGTGCCGAAGAATTTTTCGTATTCAACGTCAATACCGAGATCGATGATGCCCTGAATCTCCCAGTCAAGGACATCCTTGGGCAGTCTGTATTCCGGAATGCCGTAGCGGAGTTGGCCGCCAAGAGCGGGCATGGATTCGAAAATGGTCGGACTGTGTCCAAGCCGACGTAGGAAAAAGGCGCAGGAAAGTCCTGCTGGCCCACCGCCGACAACGGCTATTTTGCGACCTGTATCAGGAGCGCAGGAAATGGGAAGTCGTTGACCTGAGTTCATTTCCCAGTCTGCGGCAAATCGTTTGATCATGTTGATACCTACCGGCTCATCAACATGGCCGCGACGGCAGACGTCTTCGCAGGGATGCGGGCAGACGCGGCCAATGGAGAGCGGCATGGGGATGCGTTCACGGATGGTTTCCAAAGCACCGGCATAGTCGCCGCGCGATACCTGTTCGATGTAGCGGGGAATGTTGATCTGGCCGGGGCACTGTTGGCGACATGGAGCCAAGCAATCAGTGGTTTCGTTGAGGTGCATGATGCGTGCGGTCATGCCCCAGATTGTAATGACACCACGTGGGCAGACTTGTTCGCAACCTCCGCAGGCCGTGCAGAGATTGGGGTCGACCACGGGGTAACCGTCAGGTCCCATTTCAATGGCGCCGAACTGACAGGCT
>Ga0070728_10006181_pt1 | contig 11429 bp, 8 predicted proteins | sample tdDd471_FD_66723 | JGI IMG/M metagenome (GOLD analysis project Ga0070728, IMG submission 66723) | Marine sediment microbial communities from the Atlantic coast under amendment with organic carbon and nitrate - tdDd47.1 | ecosystem: Environmental > Aquatic > Marine > Coastal > Sediment | place...
AAAGGCGTGGTAATAACAGGCACCCCCATGGCTAAGTATTCATTGATTTTGAGTGGATAGATACCCGCTGTTAATTTGTTGCACTTGAAGGGAATCAAACCCACCTGAAAGCCAGCGACAAAGCCCGCCAAATCTGTTACAGCTTGTGATCCGAGGAATTCGCAATTCTCTAATGTCGCTAGTCGGGCCACTTGCGTCTTTTCCACCACACGTCCTACAAACTGAAATTGATATGCAGGGTGTTGGGTCACTAGGTCATAGAGCAAATCAAAATCCAAACGCTCATCAATAGAGCCCAAGTATCCAATTCGAATGCCCTGCTTTTCGATGGCTTTACGGTTTTGGTTTTGAAACAAGCTCAAAGAGACACCGTTTTTGACCAATTTGCAACGCCTGGTAAAAGGCCCCTTGTCCTGGAGTAGCTGTGCCGAAGAAACGATCGTCAAGTCGACCTTCGAAAGAAAGGCTTGCTCATGGCGACTACCATGCCGACTAATCCAATTAGCAGCACTAATCTCATCATAGCAATAATAGACCAACAATTGCTCGTCTAATTTTCCAGCTAGTGCGTTGCCCAGTGCAGGATTAAAAGCATTAATATGAATAGGCTTTTCAAAACCTAGTTGTTTCATGGCTGCTTTGATACTGCGCAAGGCCAAACGTGCATTAAGGGCTAATAAGCGATCATAGGAAGCTGCCCCAGCTAGCCAATTAGCGGGTAGAAAGGGCGGCAGTGTCAATACATGTACTTCAGCGTCTGGTGATACTTGTCGGCTAGTGAGTCGAGGAGCTATTCCTAAAATAGGCGCTACTGGTACTTGCGTTCCAGCCTTGCCCCCCATTACCACATCCTTCCAGGTATATGGATAATCCACATAAAGTACCTCCTTACTTTTAGCCAATTCAGACATGAGTAATACAGTGGACTTCATGTAGTCTCCTTCCCATTTGGGAAACCCGACGCATACTATTTGTTGTGACACTGGCATCAAGCTACTAGCTATCGGTTAAAATAGGATAAGCAATCATCTCATCTTCCGCTGTACTTCCTTTCCGATAGTTGCTATGTCCCATACCTCCCAGATAGTCTTTCAAAACCTCCTTCGTAACACCATTCAAAATCATTCTGATAGGTGCTGCCGAAGCTTTCTCCAAGGTAGCTACAGCTTGCTGATCTGCCGCTTCCCAGCTACGATTAGCCAGGCAGGTCAATAGAATTAAGTCAAACTGTCCCACAAGTCCCAGCGGATATTGTCCGCTAAGCATATCTGGTGATTCCAACACAATAAAGTTGAAATCAGCTAGACCTGCTTCTCCACCTGGGTTTTCCCAGATCAGTTGTTCTATCGCTGTTTTATTCGTCAATTCTGGATTAACTCGGTAAGCATGATTATCAGGATGAGTATCTTCCGTCCCCTCCTGGTAAGGATATAAATGTAATACTCGGCTATTGCCTGCTCGCAGTCCAGCCACCACTTGTGTGCTAATCAGCGTTTTGCCCTCTCCTTCTCGCGTACTACCAATGAAAATCATTTTAGGATTAGTGGCTTTTCCTAGTGTTTCCACCTTGACCTGTTGCAAGAGTAAAGCAAGAGATTGTTTGGCGGAAGCGGCTTGTTTGGCGGAGCCTTTCATGAGTGCGAAATTGGGCAGTACACCTCCTACCTCTAGTCCGGTCGCTTCCATCACCGCATCAGGTGATTTCAAGCGCTCATCCATATAAGCACGAGCAATTAATAGAGAAAGCGTTGTGAATATTCCTGCCATAAAACCAAGAATAAGCAACAACATGCGTCGGCTATCTCCTTTTTCCAAAGGATAGTAGGGCGCGTCCAATACTTTCAAATTGGTGGCCATGAGCGTATTTTGCATATGCAGCATGGCTTGGTTGTAGCTATGGAGATTCTCGAGGTAGGCATCTTCTGCCAATTGAATTTCTCTTTCAATCTTGGTTAATTGTGACCCCCATGGGGCAAACTTTCCATATATTTCTTCAAACTCTGCTTGGCGATTTTTGATAACCGCTAGTCTAGCTTGTGATTCCTCTCTCTCCACCATCGTTCGCAACCATTGATCCAGTAAGTTCTTAGTCGCAATGCCGTCTGGTGTTTGATCAAATTTGAAGGCTTCTCGAGCGTAGGTTGTAATTTCTTGCTTCAAGGCCTCTTGTCTTTGCAACAGCTTAGGCACTTCCTCATTGTACTTATCCATGTTGGTCGCTTCTCCCGCCATGATTTCGTACTTGGCTAATTGCTGCGTTACGTCAGACAATTCCTGCCTTTGCTGCAATAAACCATCTCTCAATTCAGCTAAGCGGGCTCGATTCCCCAATTGCTCTTCCAAACTATTCAAGGTAGCTTGTGTACTTTGCAATTGCATATTTTCCGTGAAGAAAACCTCATCCAATTCTTCCTTTTGGAAAGTAATCGCTTTGGTCTGCTCATTATAATTGATAATCTTATTATTGATTCGGAAAGCAAGCAATTGTTGTTCGGCCTGCTTCAGGTGTTCTGAGGATTCAGCAGTAGCGCTAGCAAAGTAATCTACCACATCGGAAGATTGTACTTTCTTCAAATCTCCATGTTTGCCCATGAAAATATCGATCAGATAATTTAAGGTTTGCTGACAGATCGCTGGATCCGTGGTAGAATAGATAAATTGGATCAAATCACTGTTTCCACGCCGATAGACTTTCAATTCAGACTGCAAGTACTCAATCCCAAAGTATTCTTCATCAGAATATATGATCTCTTGAATAGGATTGGATTGGCTGGATTCGCGCATCGCAATCAAGTTGGCGATGGTAGCTGCTTCGGACGTATCTACTACAATTTTGGCCTTTAGGTCCGCTGGAATTAGCGCATTAATATCCGCTAGGTTTTCAGCACTAACCCATTTCCGATCTGGGCCGTCTAACATTAGATAGCGCGCCAGTAGGCGACTTGCCAATTCCTCCGTGGTCTCATAACCTGTTGCCAGGCTAATGAGTTTTTCCATTTCATTTTGGAAATAGTCTCGATCCACTCGCGCGCTGGCCGAAGGATCATTGATTGAAATTGCAGAAATAGCTCCAGTGCTGATCAGCGCTTTGGAAGTGAATTTTTGCTTACTATCAGCAGTCAAGAAATAGACTGCGGTGGCTGCTAATAAACCAGTAAATAGGATTAGCAGTGAATTTTTGCTTAATAAACGAATTAGTTCGTTGGCTTTCATAATAAAATGATTGGAGTCAACAAATAGAATGTCATAGGGGGGGATAAATTGTTATAGTATTAATTAGCTCGAATGTCTCGGCCTACCGTTTCTCTCAATAGCTGATAGGCTAACTGTGCCGCCATTTTGGTTTCTTCCAAACTGGCCTCGGCCTTGTTTCGCAGGCTAATCGCATCTGTATATTCTTCGAGTGTCATATTGCCTTCTCGAAAGTATTTCTCAGCTGATTCCGCCGCAATCTTATGAAAGTCAAGATCCTTTGAGCGTACAGTGATCAATTTGACTTTGAGTTGTAATTCATAGTATTGACGGATGACCAACTCTCTAATCCGATGTTGTCGATCCTCTACTACTAATTTCTCTTGTTCTAGCTGATTTTCTAGCAAAGCACGTCTATCAGACTTGGTCATAAAGTCCCCCAGTGGCACTCGTAGGTGAATACCCACACTGTAAAAAGTATTCTCCCGGGTAATGGTACGAAAATCAGTCGTTGTAGTTGATTCCAAGTTGTCAAAGAATCGCAAATTACCGACTTGACCAGTGGCTATTGCGGATAGATAATTGGTCCATTCCCTGTCCATGATCCGCATCTTATGAGAGATATTATCTACATTTAATGCTTGCACCTTTAGCGTTGGTGATTGGGTCATGGCATCACTGATCAAGTCTTCCAGTGGGCGGAGAGCAAGTACTCCTCCGTCCAACACCAGCAGCGTTGTCTCCTGACCAGTTTCTTTTGTGTCTGTTGTTTCAGCTACCTGTTCCTCCACCTGTGCAAAGGCACAAACGGGCAGCAGAAATATCAGGAAGCCTAGAAAAAGCTTGCTGACAATGGGTTTGTGTAATAGGCTCATGGTTCTACTTTTTTGAGTATTAGTGAATTCCGCTTGATATTTGACCACCAGGCGGATAGTTTTCTCGGCCAATTCTTATCCATACATGGTTTTTCAAGTAGTAAAAAACCCAGGATAGAAATGACCAGGATGATGGGGGTCATTAGGATGATTTGAAGTATTAAATTAACACTGTATATATCCGTAAATGCAATATGTTTCGTGAATCGAATTAGTCCTTCTACCAAAGGCAGGTGAATCAGGTAGATCGTATAACACATGCCACCAATAGCCGTAATCCATTTGTTTTGCAACAATAGCAAAGCAAATCGTGCATGGTAAGCCGTTAGAAAGAACAACAAGAGGGCTGAACTAAACACTACATTTTTGCCCAAGTCTTCCGACCAGCTGAAAGCCATGAGGAAGAAGGATGTAAGGGCTAGAATATCGAAAAACCAGTGACTAGTTCTCGTCCCTAACTTCCCTTCTGTCAAGTAGAGATCAACCAAAAAGAAGCCTACTAGAAAGTGCTGTAATTGGCACAAGAGGGACAACTTTAGGGGCGTTTGGTACCATCCCATTTGATGTTGTAATACGATCAAACACAAAATGCTACCCAAGAGTGTAGCCCGTCTTAATAATTTAGGTTTGATGGAGAAGAAAAGAAAGGTTAGAAATGGCGCTAGCAAATAAAACTGGACTTCTATTTCTAAAGACCAAGCTACCGGATTGATAATCGAGTAGTCTTGATAAATGAAATTATGCAGGTAAAAAAGAGAGGCTCCGAGGTGGGGTAATAATTCCTTAAAACCATAGGTACCTTGCACAAGTAGGACTACAAAGAAAACCAACATCCAGATCATGTAGGGTGGTTCTAGGCGAGTCAGGCGGCGCCAAAAGTAGCGCTTCAAGGGTACTTTCTCTCTTCCATCCAAAAAGTGCTTGGCAAAAGGTAAAGCTAAGATGAATCCGCTGATAGCGAAAAAGATAAATACACCAATAGTGCCCCGGCTGGCTAGGAAAGCAACAGGGTCGGCACTAATCGCTTGTGACCATTTTACATTAGAATATCGCTGCAAACGCTCGCTAATGTGTTGGATCACGACAGGTAAGATGGCTACAAAGCGGAAACCATCCACTTCGGGGATGAAGCGCCCCGAACTAGTTACTCTGGATAGTTTTCGTGGAATATTTTGCAGTCTTCTCATGGAATCATCATTGTACAGCAACTAATGTAGGTGATCCACTAATGTAAGGAACCGCTTTTTCGATTTTCGGTAGGGTTTTGGGGTTAGTTGACCATATATCAGGGACGATCCATAATCGGGTACATTTTACCATTTAACCTAAAGTTTGGGCCAACTGTCCCCAAATATTGTTCATCTAACTAATTTTTTAATACAAAGTAAAACTTGCACCTAAATTTGGAACAAAGCCGATACGGATGCAACAAAAAATATTATTTATAGATGATAGTGAAATGATGCGTGTTTTCCTATCAAATTACTTTGGGCAATACTATGTGGTGCATGCGGCAGAGAATGCAGAGAAGGCCTGGAGTTGGTTGGATGAAGGGAATTTCCCATCGCTCATCATTCTTGACCTTAAGATGCCGGGAATGTCTGGTTATGAATTCCTCAACCACCTTAAATATTCGGTACTTTTTCACGATATCCCCGTCATTATCCTTTCTAGTATCGATAATAGCAAGGAAAGAATCAATTGCCTAGAGTCTGGTGCAGCAGATTACATCATCAAGCCCTTCAACCCCCAAGAATTAGCCATTAAGATTAAGTTCCACTTAGGCCTAAGTAAAGTTTAAACATGAAAAACATCGCCTGCATTGGCAAAGACCCCTTTCACATAAAGGAAAAATGTCCCGAACTAAATGCGACCTTCTCTTTTTTCCACTTAGGGAATTCTTTTATCGACTTTCTATCGACCACTTCCACCTTACCTGATATTATCATTTTCGACCTTGCACATGAGAGTTGCGATGACTTTATGCAATTGCGTTATCAAATATTAAAGCAACCCGAGTGGACAGCTTTACCTTTTTTTGTTGTTTCCAGTTATCCATCACTGCAATTGTTACAGCTATCCAAAAAATTCCAAGTAAATGATTACTTCATTTATCCGGCCATGATGGAGGGCCTACAAAGTAGAGTTCAGCAACTTTTAGCGCCCCCCACTCAGGAAGAAAAGCCTTTAGCAAGGCAGTCGAAATCCAGCGCGGAAGACTTTCCCATTGGAGATTTTAAGCTACCGCTGTGGAAACGTCTATTCGATATCTTCAGTGCTAGTCTTTTGTTGATCTTGACCTCTCCCCTATTATTATTGGTCGCCCTATTGATCAAACTCGAATCGCGGGGCTCCATTTTATACATATCTAAGCGAGCTGGACAGGGTTTCAAAATTTTTGACTTTTACAAGTTTCGATCCATGCGAACCGACGCTGATATAAAACTCGTTGATCTCAAAGATCAGAACCACTACTTTTCCGGGGCTGCTCTGGTAAAGGATGGTGAAATCACTACGGAAGAGGAAGAAATCGAACTCTTGATGATGGATCAGGGCTTTGTCAGTGAGAAAAAATTCTTTCAGGAAAAAGAATTCACCAATGGCCAAACCTTCTACAAGATCAAAAATGATCCCAGAATTACAAGAATTGGTCGGTTGATCAGGGCAACGAGTATCGATGAAATGCCGCAACTCATCAATGTCTTGAAGGGTGATATGTCACTCGTAGGCAATCGTCCCCTCCCACTCTATGAAGCCGAACGACTCACCTCCGACGAGTGGATACAGCGCTTTTCTGCCCCAGCTGGCATTACGGGCTTATGGCAGGTCAGCAAAAGTAAGGATGGAGCAGAAACGGAGGAAGAACGCAAGCAATTGGATATTACTTATGCCCGACAATATAGCTTCTGGATGGATTGTAAAATCCTGTTACTTACTGTACCCGCCGCCTTTCAACGGACTGACTCATAATCTTTTGGTTAGGTTCATATTACTAGGCAAACACGGTTTAACTATCAGTTGAAAGTTGAAGGTTTATACCAGGGCATTAAACCTTCAACCCCAAACTTTTAAACTCACTGGCCTTTCCTTTTGTCCAGTAGTATGGTAGCAAATGACTGTTGGTCTAGTTGACGATAATATTTCAGCAATAACTTGAGTTCATTGGGTGCAAAGGTCTCGTGAGATTGTTGCGTGAGCAATTGGGCAGCCGCCGCTCCGATTTCTATATTGGGATAGAAATGATCCCTAGCAAAATGCACATACTTCATGAGCATGAAGGCATTAAACCAACGAAAAAACCTGGATCGGAAGGCGCCAACGGAGGCGGTGTTCATTTTTATTTCTTGCCACTTATTTTCAAAATTCACTTCTGCTAGAAACTGCTTCACACTCTGCGGTAAAGACAATAAAAAAGCGCTTAAATCTTCTGAAGTCAAGCTGAAGAGGTGATCAACTTGTTGAAATAACACTTTCAAATCACCAAAGGAGTGCAAATTATAGGTAAAATATACGCCCTTATCTCCTAATATTTCCTGTACCGCTCGTCCGGTACCAAATGGCACTCGGTGTGAGGGGCGTGGAGACGGAATTACTTTGGTGGTCAAACATTCAGTGAAATCACCTAGTGGCGTAAATTTATGAATGAAATAGAAATCTTCACCGGCTTTGCGCTTATTCATCCCCCCCTGTCGTTGATAGGATATGCACTTCACCGCCATACTAGAGCCCACCGTATGATAGGCGTAGGGAAAGCCAGCCATTCGCTGCGCATGGATATAATACCTCAGGTGTAATTCATAAGGAATAATTGCTTCATAAACGGCATCTGGAAAATCAATGCCATTGATCGGGTGTTCAAAGTAGATACTACAGGCTTGGCTTTGGGGATGCGCTTGAAAGTGGTCTTCCAGCGCCTGGAGATAGTTCGGTTCACAACGGCTATCGGCATCAAAACAGGCGATAATTCCATTTGGGTTTCCCATCTTCATGAAACGCCAACAAGCCTCATCCATCCCTACTTTCCGAGCTAAACCCACTCCTGCGCTTTTGGCAGGAAAATCAGGGACATACAATAAATGAAACTTGAGTCGGGCGCTATTATGGGTCTTTGCCCATTCTCTGGCTTGTAAGAAAATGGCTTGATTCCTAGCCTTTATTTCCTCGCTCGATTGTTCACTGTTATTAATCACGACAATGACTTCCACATCAACCAAGGGTAATTCACATCGGGCCAAGCTCATGAGGCTAAACAGTAAATCCGGTTCATCAAAAGCTGGAATAACAACAATGATCCCGAGATTAATCGAGGCTTTGTTGTTAATCAGTGGCGCAAAAAGGGTCCGTTGTTGCAGGTAAGTATTCACAGTTTCAAACTTAGTGAACAAATCTTATATTTGTGCTACAATCAGTAGATTTATCCGATCTTATTCAATGCCTACAATTTGTACATCAATTTCAAAAAAATACTCCAAAAATATTCATTCCAATTATTCCTAGGACTCCTTTGGTTGATCTGCCTACTCCTCATTGATCCGCGTGGTAATTTCCCCTTAAATGACGACTGGTCCTATGCGCGGAGTGTATATGATTTGTTGGAAAAAGGAGAGTTTATTTTGGTCGATTGGGGGGCTATGACCTTAGTATCACAGGTGTATATTGGCGCTTTCTTCTGCAAAGTTTTTGGGCTATCTTTTACCGTCTTGCGGGTATCCACACTTTGTATTAGTTTGCTCGGAGCACTAGCTTTTTATGGCGTAGCCAATGAGCTGACGAAAAGAAAAGAATTAGCTCAGTTTAGCACTTTGATCTTATTTTTTAATCCCATGTATTTCAATCTGTCGTATACTTTTATGACAGATGTACATTTTCTCAGCTTCTTTTTATTGGCCTTCTTGTTTTTCATTAAAAACCTGCGACGTGCTACTACCTTAAATCTGGCCGCTGCCACTTTTTTTTCGGTCATAGCCACCCTGATCCGGCAGCCAGGCTTGCTCATCCCTTTTGTGTTTTTATTCGTCAGTTTTTTTCAAACTAAGCGTCATCTCAAAGAAAGAATAGTCGATTTTATTCCTGCCATCATCACGCTTGGCATTTTTATCACTTATAATGTGTGGCTAAAATGGGGCACTAGCACGCCAAATAATGTACAGAGTGTAACCGCCTTATACGACTCCGTTTTTGCCCGAAGTCTTGACTACAATTACTTTCGATTGACCAATATCATCTTATATGTGGGTCTGTTCTTATCGCCTCTTTTAGTCGGCTTCATAAGCTTTCAGTCTAAATTATCTGCCAAGTATATTGGTTTACTAGGTATAATGGGTCTTACACTTCTTGTTTTGTTCTATCAAGGCAGTTTGTTCTTTCCCACTGGGAATATTCTGTACAACCTTGGCTTGGGGCCGCAATTACTACGAGACACCTATTTACTGAAAGAAAATATGGCTCCCCATCTACCGCCATGGGCCATGAGTCTCATCAAGTATCTCGCAGTCCTGGCCAGTGCAGGATTATTTCTAGCTGTGCCTTGGAAAGGGATATTCTATCGAAAAAGAAGAAAGACCGGGCCGCTTAGTGTCGTCTGGCTTAGCCAACTAGCTTTAGGGATAAGCATTCTGATTTTTGGACTATTTTTACTCATTATTCCTTATTTCTTTGATCGATATACACTCCCTTTAGTGGCTTGCTCCTTATTACTACTCTTGCCTTATGAACAGCCATTTAGTCGTTGGTCCACTTTTGTGGGCGGCTTTTTTCTGGTTCTTTTTGCTGCTTATAGTGTCTTAGGAACTCATTACTACCTGGCTTGGAATCGGGTACGATGGGAGGCGATGGATTATCTTTTACAGGAAAAAAAGACTACGCCGGAACACATTGATGCCGGTTTTGAAGTGAATGCTTGGTTAGAGGCAGGGCCAGTCAATGGCGAAAATGACCCCCAAATCAGTTGGTGGTTTGTCACCGAAGATGACTACGTGCTCACCTTCGGAACCTTACCCAATTTTCGGGTAGAAAAGTCTTTCCCTATCAAAGGCTATTGGCCATTTAATGGCCATCAATTGTATATCTTGTGGCACAAGGTGAATGGGTTTGCAGATTATGAAGATTTTCCAGTGCGATGTGGCGCCGAGCAGCTCTCCGATGACCAATCTAGTTACCTGTCTAATGTGCCCTCTATCCGATTTGACCATCTTGAAACCCAGTCTGACATTCGAGCGCATACCGGTAAATATTCTATTGGGCTGACCGATCAAAAAGAATATGCCGCTTCTACCACCTTCAAACGGGTTCGGCCTGGCGATGAATTTACGGTGCGGATTTGGCGGTGGGATCCGACGGGTAGTGCAGCCTTGGTTCTGTCCGATAAGGCAGGGCAAGGTTTTTATCATTTTACGGCTACTAATATCATTCAAAAAGAAGAAAATGGCTGGGAACAGCTTGAATTGAAGGCTACTATACCAGCCGATGCGAGCTTTCAGGAAATAGGCATTAACATCTGGCACCAGTTAAAGCAGGATGCTTGGTTTGACGATTTGGAAATATTTAGAACACCAGCCCATCAAAAGGAGCAGTAGAATTAGTTGTATGAGTACAGTAAATACTATATTGATCGAGGCCCACTACTTACCTAATGTCCAGTACTTTAGCAAATTGGCTCATTACCCTCAGGCTACCATTGAAGCCTGTGAAACTTACCAAAAGAGAAGTTATCGAAACCGGTGCCATATCGTCGGAGCCAATGGCTTAATGCGGCTCTCTATTCCTTTAAAAAAAGGAAAAAATGAGCGACAATCCATCCTTGACACCCAAATTGCCTTTGAGGAGCCTTGGATGAGTCAGCATTGGACCAGTATTCGATCTGCTTATGGTAACGCCCCTTTTTTCCCTTATTATGCAGAGGAATTAGAAGCCTGTTTCCGCAGCCCTAGCGCTCAGCTTTTTGACTGGAACCTGCAACTGATACAATTACTTTCTCGCCTACTACAGCTAGACGTTCATGTTCAAAAAAGTACGGTCTACTTGAAAGAAACACCCAATGAAATCAAGGATTTTCGGCACCTCATCCAACCCAAATCTCACCGTCGAATAGCTGATGATAATTTCCAGCCCGTTCCTTATCCCCAGCTTTTCCAGGAAAGGCACGGATTCTTACCCAATTTAAGTATATTGGACCTGCTCTTTTGTACAGGCCCACAAGCCAGTTTGTACTTGGAGCAATCTTTCATCAATGATTAATAAGGGCCTAGCGTCCTTCCCTTGACTTCATAGACTTTATTCTAAACTAATTTGTATGAAGCAAAAAGCGCCTTTTGCGGCTGCCCTGCGTTCCGTCCTCCCCTTAAGAGCTATGGCTATTAGGGT
>Ga0070728_10006182_pt1 | contig 11429 bp, 8 predicted proteins | sample tdDd471_FD_66723 | JGI IMG/M metagenome (GOLD analysis project Ga0070728, IMG submission 66723) | Marine sediment microbial communities from the Atlantic coast under amendment with organic carbon and nitrate - tdDd47.1 | ecosystem: Environmental > Aquatic > Marine > Coastal > Sediment | place...
GCGAACGTGTCCGCGAGCGCGACGCCCACCGCGCTCTGGTGTGTGCGCGCGAAGCGGGGTGTCCCGTGGCCGCGCGGGCGCAGCTGGCCGCCGGCCGCGATCAGGGCGCCCGAGGCGTCGAGCAGGAGGCTGACCCGCGTCTCGAACACCGGGACCGAGTCGACGCGCTCGCGGAAGATCACGAGGGCTCCGCCGCTCGGGGTCGCGTGGGTCGACGCGTGCGCGACGAGCCCCGCCACCTGCGACGGCGCGACGCCCCAGAGCGGGGCCAGCGCTCGCAGGTGGTGCATCGCCCGCGCCCGTGGCGCGACCAGATCGGGCCGGTCGAGGGCGCGCCGACCGCGCAAGAGCACCGGCACCCCGCGCTGGGCGTCGACGCTCGTCGCGACGAGCCCGGCGGGCACCTCCGCGCCAGGCGCGCGGGCGGGCCGGGCGGACGCGTACGCGTCGTACGGCCGCGCGCGGAGCTGCGCGGTCGCGGCGCTCGGGGCGGCGAGCCCGAGGAGCGCGGCCGCGAGGACGAGTCGGGTGCTCACCGACAGACCATGCCGAGTCCGCCAGGCCGTGTCCACGCCGGCGATGCGCTCCGACAGTCCGGGTATAGATGGATCGCATGGCCCTCACGATCCTGTGCCCCACCGACTTCACCCGGAGCGCCGACCGCGCGCTTCGCTACGCCGTCGAGCTCGCGCAGGGGGCGCCGGAGGCCGAGATCGTGGTCCTGCACGTCGACGACCTGCCCACCTTCGGCCTGCCCGCCGGGAGCGTCCTCGACGAGCCGCTGCGCGTCGCGTGGCGCGCGCGGCTCGACGATCTCTGCGAGCGCTTCTCCGACCGCGCCCACCTGATCGCCGCGACCAAGCGGGGGCGGCCGGGGGCCGAGATCGTCGCGCACGCCGAACGGATCGGGGCTCAGCTCATCGTGATGAGCACCCGCGGCCGCCCCGCGCTGTCGGCGGCGATCCTCGGCTCGGTCACCGCCGACGTGCTCCACGAGAGCCCGGTGCCCGTGCTCACCGTTCAGCCCGAGGCGCGGATCGATCGCCCCGAGCGGGTGCTCGTGATGACCGACCTCGGCGCCGCCTCGGAGCCCGCGCTCGCGATGGCGATCGGCCTCGCCGAGGCGCGCGGCGCGACCTTGCACGTGCTGCACGCGTATCGCCTGCCCGCGTACGTCTTGCCAGACGGCGCGCCGATCTTCGCGCCCGAGACCGAGGCGACCGTCCGCGCCCGCGCGACGGCCCGCCTCGACGCGCTGCTCGGGGGCCGGGACGTCTCGGTCGCGATCAGGCGCCACGTCGAGGCCGGAGCCGCCGAGGAGAGCGCGGCGCGGCTCGTCCGAGAGGAGGGGATCGACCTCGTGGTCGTCGGGACCCGTGGTCGCGCCGGGTTGCGCCGCTGGGTGCTCGGCAGCGTGGCCGAGCGGCTGGTGCGGACCTGTGAGGTCCCGGTGATGGTGGTCCGCGGCGGCGAGGAGGAGTCGTGATCCGAACCTGTGAGCAGTGTCAGACGCGCAACCGCGTGCCCGAGTCGCGGATCACCGAGGCCCCGAAGTGCGGACGGTGTGGCGAGTCGCTGGGCCGTGTCGAGGCGCCGATCGAGCTGAAGGCGGCGCGCGACTTCGACGCCCTGGTGAAGGACTCTCCGGTCCCCGTGCTCGTCGACTTCTGGGCCGCGTGGTGCGGCCCCTGCCGGATGGTCGCACCCGAGCTCGAGGTGGTCGCCAAGCGTCGCGCCGGAGAGCTGGTCGTCGCGAAGGTGAGCACCACCGAGCTCCCCGACGTGGCCGCGCGCTTCGGCGTGCGGGCGATCCCGACGATGCTGCTGTTCCACCGGGGCAAGCAGACGCGGCGGATCAGCGGGGCGATGCCCGCGGCCGAGATCGAGCGCCAGCTCGGCTTCTGAACGGTGGGTTCCGGCGCGCGGGGAAAGAACCCCGGCCGCGGGCGTAGAACGGAGCGCATTGGTCGCTCGTCACCCGCTCCGGATCGTCCCCGCGCCCGCGCCGGCGCGACGCCGCAGCTCCGCCACGTCGTTCGTGGGGCGCCGCGCCGAGCGCCACGCCCTGCGCGCCCGGATCGGCCGCGGGCGCGTGGTCACGGTGGTCGGGCCGCCCGGCGTCGGCAAGAGCCGCCTCGCGCTCGAGCTCGCGCCCGAGGGGACGCTGGAGATCTCGGCGCGGGGCGCGCGCGCCGAGCTGGAGCTGGTCGCGGCGATCGCGGCCTCGCTCGAGGTGCGCTCGCCCGAGGGCGAGGAGCGCGCGCGAGCGCTCGGCCGCGTCACGGCGCGGCGGGCCCCGCCCCTGGTGATCATCGACGCGTGCGAGGGGCTCGACGCCGAGGCCGCGGCGGCGCTGGGCGCGTTCGCGTACGCCGCGGGCGCGCCGGTCCTCCTCACCTCGCAGCGGCGGCTCGCGATCGGCGGCGAGCAGGTGTTCGAGCTCGCGCCCCTCGACGCGTCCGACGCCCGCGTGCTGCTCACCGAGCGCGTCCGGCACGCCCGGGGCGGCGGTGGCCTCGACGGCTTCGAGGCCGAACGCCTCGACGAGCTCGTCACCCGGCTGTCGGGCCTCCCCCTGGCGCTCGAGCTCGCGGCGTCGCGCCTCGCGGTGCTCGACGTCGGTGAGCTGCTCGCGCGCCTCGAGGACGACGGGGTGGCGGTGCTCGATCACCGGTCGGTCCTGTCCAAGACGGTGGACTGGGCGATCGATCTCCTGGAGCCGTCGGCGCGAGGCGGCCTGGCGCAGGCGACCTGCTTTCGCGGCGGCTTCGATCTCGCGGCGGCCGAGGCCGTGATCGACGTGGGCTCGGGCTCGGTGCTCGATTGGCTCGCCGAGCTGGTGGCGCGCTCGCTCGTCGCGGTGCGCCGCGGGCCGGACGGGACGCGCTACTCCCTCTACGAGGCAGTGGAGCACCGCGCGATGCGCCGGTGCGCCGAAGCTCGCGCCCACGCCGAGGCGCGGCACGCGGCCTACTTCGCGCACGCGGCCGCCGAGCGCGCGGCCGAGGGGGGGGCGGCGCACCGCCGATGGATGCACCGAGAGCGCGCCAACCTCGCCGCGGCGGAGGCGCGCGCGCAGGACCCCGTGGTGTTCGTGGAGCTCGTCCTCGCGCACGGGGTCGCGCGGCTCGGCGGCGTCGGCTTCGGGCGCGATCGCGCGCGGCTGGTGGCGGCCGTGGAGCGCGCGCGGGAGGTCGGCGCCGACGCGCTGCTGGCGCGCGCCCTGGTCGAGCTCGGGCGGTTCCTGCGCTTGCGCGGGTCGGCCGAGGACGCCGCCGCGCCGCTCGACGAGGCGGTCGCGCTGGGCGAGGCGGCGGGCCTGGACGGTCTGCGCGCGACGACGCTGGTGGAGCGCGCGCGGCTGACGATGGGGATGGGCGAGTACGCCGCCGCCGAGCCCGCGCTGCGGCGCGGGCTCGCCCTCGACCCAGGCCGTCCCCGGCTCGCGGGCGACGTGCACAACAGCCTGGGCATCATCCGCTTGCAGGCGGACGGGGATCTCGAGGCGGCCGAGCGCGAGTTCGAGCGCGCCGGGGGCTTCTACGAGGCCGCGGGCGACCGGGTGGGCCGGGCGATCGCGCTCTCCAACGCGTCCGCGGTGGCGCGCAACCAGGAGCGCTACGAGGCGGCCCGCCGCGGCTTCACGCAGGCGGCGTCCCTGCACGCGGCGGAGGGGAACCTCCGGGGCGAGGGCATCGCGCGGTCCAACCTCGCCAACGTCCTGCGCTGCATGGGCCGCCACGACGACTCGCGCGCGACGTTCGAGGAGGCGCTGCGGCTGCACCGCTTCGTCGGCAACCGACGCTCGGAGGCGCTGGCCGACTGCTTCTACGGGTTCCTCGAGATGGACGTCGGCGACCTCGACGCCGCGCAGGCGCGCCTCGAGCGCGCGCGGGCGATCGGCGAGTCGGTCACGAACGCGCAGGACTTCGCGCTCATCGTCGACGGCTTCGTACGCCTCGCCGAGCTGCGCGGCGACGACGAGCGCGCGCGCGCCCACCGCGCCGAAGCGGATGCGCTCCGCGCGCAGACGCCGGCCCTGCGCCTCGCCGCCGACGGCGCCTGGTTCGAGCGCGGAGGTGAGCGCGTCTGCCTCCGTAAGCGCCGCTCTGCGCGCTTGGTCCTCGCCGCGCTCATCGCCGAGCGCGAGCGGATGCCCGGCGAGAGCCTCACCCGACAGGCCATGATCGACGCCGGCTGGCCCGGCGAGCGGATCCTCGAGAAGGCCGCGCGCCAGCGGCTGTACGTCCTGATCAACACCCTGCGAAAGCTCGGTCTGGACGCCCTCGAGACCACGGACGACGGCTACCGGCTCGACCCGACCGTCCCGCTCCACGTCGAGTAGAGACCGCAGGTTTAAGCCTCAATTGAGCTGCGTCCGGCCGGACCTCCTCGCATGTTGTCTCGCGGCGGAGCGGTTCGACGTCAGGACCCCGCCGGAGGAGCTCGATGCTGCTGTCCACCCGCGGCGCGCGTACCCGTGCGCCTCTCGCTGCACTGGTCCGTCTCGCGCTGGGCGCGGCGCTGCTGCTCGTCGGCTGCGAGAACTCCGTCGCGCCGGTCGCGCTCGACGCGCCGTCGTGCGAGCCGGGGACCTGCTGCAGCGACGAAGACTGCGGGCCCGGGACCTGCTGCAGCCCGGGGCACGACTGCGTGCCGTGCTGCCGGGCCAACGCGGACTGTCGCGCGGGGCAGTGCTGCGACCTCGAGACCACCGAGTGCGGGCCGTGTCCCTGCGGCGCCGACGCGGACTGCACCGCGGGGACCTGCTGCCACCCGGACGGAACCTGCGGGGCCTGCGGGTGCGGCTCCGACGCCGACTGCCGCGCCGGGCAGTGCTGCGGCTCCGACGGGCAGTGCGGCGACTGCGGGTGCGGCGCCGACACCGACTGCCGCGCCGGGCAGTGCTGCCGCGACGGGATCTGCGGCGCCTGCGGCTGCGCGCGCGACCTCGACTGCCAGGCGGGCGAGTGCTGCGCGGCCGACGGGACCTGCGGGCCGTGCCCGTGCGGGACGGACGCCGACTGCAGCGCCGGCGAGTGCTGCCACGCCGACGGGACGTGCGGCGCGTGCGGCTGCGGATCGGACGCGGACTGCATGGCCGGCGAGTGCTGCGGGCCCGACGGCGTGTGCGGGGCGTGCCCTTGCGCCGCGGACTCCGAGTGCAACGCGGGCGAGTGCTGCCTGAGCGACGGACGCTGCGGCGAGTGCGGCTGCGCGTCGGACGCGGACTGCACCGTCGGCCAGTGCTGTCAGCCCGACGGGAGCTGCGGAGAGTGCCCTTGCACGAGCGACGAGACCTGTCGCGCCGGTCAGTGCTGCGGCGCCGACGGACGCTGCGGCGCGTGCCCCTGCGGGGGCGACGCGGACTGTCAGGCGGGCGAGTGCTGCCACGCCGACGGGAGCTGCGGCGAGTGCCCCTGCGCGAGCGACGACGCGTGCCGCGCCGGGCAGTGCTGCCGCGACGACGGTACCTGCGGCGGCTGCCCGTGCGGGAGCGACGCCGAGTGCACCGCCGGGGAGTGCTGTCGCGTGGACGGAACCTGCGGGCCCTGCCCGTGCAGCTCGCACGCCGACTGCACGGTGGGCTCGGTCTGCTGTGGATGACGAGGAGACGATGAACGAGACCAACTTCGCCGTGATCGGGCTGATCGCCCTCGCGTTGACCGCCTGCGACGCCCGCAACGATCCCGGGGACGGGACGATCGGCGGGCCCGACCCCGGGGCCGTCGGGTCCGTGTGCGCCCGCAACGCGGATTGCGATACCGGGCTCTGCCTCGAGATCGGTCGCTGCACCGCGAGCTGCAACGAGGCCATGCCGTGCCCGCAGGGCTGGAGCTGCGACTCCATCCCCGGCGCCGGGCTCGTCTGCCTCTGCGATCCCACCTCGCCCGAGGAGCTGTGCAACGGCGTCGACGACGACTGCGACGGTCGCGTCGACAACGGGGCGACCTGCATGGCCGGCGAGGTCTGCGAGGCGGGCTCGTGCATGTGTCCGCCCGAGGAGCGGTGCGACGGCGCCTGCGTCGACCGCAACAGCGATCCCGCGCACTGCGGCGCCTGCGGCAACGCGTGCCCCGCCGGGCAGGCCTGCGAGGGCGGCGCCTGCGTGATCAACTGCTCGGCGACGCAGACCCGCTGCGGCGACAGCTGCGTCGACCTGCAGAGCGACCTCGCCCACTGCGGCGCCTGCGGCAACGGGTGCGGCGCGGGCGGGGTCTGCGACGCGGGCGTCTGCGAGTGCGGCACCGGCACCGAGCGCTGCGGCACGGCGTGCGCCGACACCTCGACCGACCGGAGCCACTGCGGCGCCTGCGGGCGCGCGTGCGGCGCGGCCGAGGTCTGCGCCGGCGGCGCGTGCGAATGCGCGGCGGGCTCGATCCGCTGCGGCAGCGCCTGCGTGAACACGCAGACCGACGAGTCGCACTGCGGCGAGTGCGGCAACGCGTGCCCTGGCGGGATGTCCTGCGAGGCCGGCGCCTGCCGCGTCGCCTGCGCGATGGGGCAGAGCCGCTGCGGCGACGCCTGCGTCAACACGATGACCGACCCGGCGAACTGCGGCGGCTGCGGCGTGGAGTGCGGCAGCGGGGAGCTGTGCGTCAGCGGCAGCTGCCAGCGCGACTGCGGAGCGCTGCGCCTCTGCTCGAGCCGCTGCGTCGACACCACCAACGACCCCGAGCACTGCGGCGGCTGCGGCCGGGCGTGCGCGCTCGACCAGGCCTGCGTGAGCGGCTCGTGCACCTGCGCGAGCGGTGAGACCAGCTGCGGCGGGCGCTGCGTGGACACCGACGACGACCCCAGCAACTGCGGCTTCTGCGGCAACGCGTGCCCGTCGGGTTCGGCGTGTCGGTTCGGCTTCTGCGACGTCCCCGTCGGCGAGCCGTGCGGCACCGACTCGGACTGCGTGTCGGCCGCCGGCGGCGTCTGCCTGCCCAGCGCGGACGGCTGGCCGGGCGGCTACTGCACGATGGGGTGCACCTCGAGCTGCCCCACGGGCTCGCTGTGCGTCGACGCGGGCGCCACCGTGTGCCTCGCGGAGTGCTCGTTCTCGAGCGACTGCCGCTTCGGCTACATCTGCGAGATCCTCGGGAGCGGCGACGGCGTGTGCGTCCCCCCCGAGTGACGTTGTTACATTGAGGGCGTGCCCGCAGACCTCGTGTTGTACGCGCCCGACTACGCCTCGGTCCCCGTGATCGAGTGCTCTCCACCGAGCTGGATGGTTCACCTCCTGCTCGTGGAGAAGGGCTTTCCGTACGAGATCCGCTGGCTCGACTTCTCGTCGGGTGAGCACCGGACCGACGCCATGCGCGAGCTCAACCCGCGCGGCACCATCCCCGTGCTCGTCGATCGCGGCGCGGTCGTCCACGAGACCTTCGCGATCCTCGCCTACCTCGAGCACGCGCGCCCCACGCCCGCGTTCCTGCCCGAGGACGACGCGGCCCGCGCGGTGGCGCTCACGCGCTTCTTCGAGACGAGCTACGTGAAGCGCGTGGGGATGGACGTCTTCGGCGCGCTGATGCGCGGCGACAATCCCCCGTGGTCTGCCTTCGACGAGGAGCTGTCGCGCTGGGAGGGGTACCTCGGCGCGACGCGCTTCGCGTCGGGCGATCGCATCGGGCTCGCCGACGTCGCGCTGTTCACGTACGTCGCGACCGCGAAGAAGCTCGGCTGGGACCTCGACGCGCGCCCGAACCTGCGCGCGCATCACGACGTGCTCTGCGCGCGCGACACCGTGCGGAGCACCTGGCCCAAGACGTTCGAGCCCCCGATCTGAAGGTCACGGACCCACGCGTCCGAACACGACGTCGGTCTCGCGGTAGCCGCGGCTGCGCAGGCCGCCCCAGGCGTAGCCGATGGGGTGGCCCGCGTCGTCGGTGACGAACGCGATCGTCCCGAGGCCGAAGCCGCCGGGCCCCGGCCACGGGCGCGTGTCGTCCTGGTGCACGTAGCGCGAGGCGTCGGCCACGCGGACCGCCCATACGTTGCGCGCGGCCTCTCGCGGCAGGCGCGCCACGAACCCGACGTGCCCGGTGTTGCGGCTGCGGAACCCCTCGGGGCGCTCCCACGCGAAGACGTCCCCGGGCCGCACGTCCTGGATGCGCTCGAGCTGCCGCCAGCCCCCTCGGAAGCGCGACGAGGGAGCGCGCCGGATGCGTCGCACGAAGTGGATGGCGAGCGGGCGCTGCTCGTCGTCGAGGTCCAGCATGCTCCGGCGCGACGCGCGCGACAGGACCCATTGCACCATCCCCGAGCAGTCGAAGAAATACTGCCCCTGGCGCTCGCGTACCGCGCGGTGATGCTGGTAGCGCGTCTCCGTCATGGTCTCGCGGATCCGTCCGAGCACGTCGACCACGCGGTGGGCGGCGCGGGTGGCGGGCGTCGGGGCGGGGTCGGCGCGCACCGCGCCGGCCGCGCCGGCGACCGCGATGACGGCCGCTGCGACGAGGACCTTGCGCATGCCCATCAACATAGGGCCCGATCGCGGTTCTCGACAGGCGCCGCGCCGCGTACACCTTTGACCCGTCCATGACCATCGGCTCCACGACGTTCCCGATGACGGAGGAGCGCCGCGCGTTTCTCCAGCGGCGCGTCGCGACCGTGATGCTGCTGATGGGCAGCCTCGGGCTCTTCTTCTACCTGTTCCGCGTCTCGCTCTGGGTCATGTACTCGCTGCCGGCGAGCGTGCTCGTCGAGCAGCACATGAACGCGCACCTCGCGGCGTGCGTCTCGATGTTCGCCGTCTGGGGCTACAACGCGCGCGGCAAGCGATCGCCGTTCGCGGTGAAGGCGTCGGAGACGTTGGGCTTCGCGCTCGCGTGCATCTTCTACGGGATCATGAGCCGCGGCATCCCGCAGGCCGCCCGGCCCGATCACGTGCTTCTGCTGATCTTCGGCACGCTGATGATGGCTCGCGCGATCTACATCCCCAGCACCTGGCAGCGCACCACGTGGGTCATGACCCTCGTCGGGGCCGAGCTCGTCGTCGCCGTGGTCTACGCCTACCGGGATCCGGTGCCCTCGTTCGTCGCGTCGCTCAACGGCCTGGGGTTCGGCGAGCTGACCGCGGCGGACGTTCAGACCTCGGCGGTGATCGGCGTCGTGCCGTGGTGGATCGTGATCACCGTGATCTCGGCGAGCGCCTCCGCGGTGGTCTACGGGCTGCGCAAGGACCTGGCCAAGGTCAAGCAGCTCGGCCAGTACACGCTGACCCGCAAGATCGGCGAGGGCGGGATGGGCATGGTGTTCGAGGCGCAGCACGGGCTGCTCAAGCGACCCACCGCGATCAAGCTGCTGCAGCCCGAGAAGGTCGGCGAGGAGAGCCTCGCGCGCTTCGAGCGGGAGGTCCGCGCGACGAGCCAGCTCCGCAACCCCAGCACGATCACCGTGTTCGACTACGGACGCACCCCCGACGGGCTCTTCTACTACGCGATGGAGCTCGTCCGCGGCGCGACGCTCACCGAGGTCGTCGCGCTCGACGGCCCGATGCCCCCCGAGCGCGCGATCCACGTCATGATCCGGATCTGCGACGCCCTGGACGAGGCGCACCTCGCCGGCCTCGTGCACCGCGACGTGAAGCCGGACAACGTCCTGATCGCGGCGCAGGGCGGCGACTACGACGTGGTGAAGGTCGTCGACTTCGGCCTGGTCAAGGAGGTCGAGGCGCAAGGCGTGGGGGTCACCCACGAGGGGACGATCGTGGGGACGCCGCAGTTCATGCCGCCCGAGGTCATCAAGGGGCAGGCCAAGCCGGACGCGCGCAGCGATCTGTACGCGCTGGGCGGGCTGGCGTTCTTCATCCTCACGGGCGAGCACGCGTTCGTCGCCGACAGCGTCATCGAGGTGTGCAGCAAGCACCTGAGCGAGCCGCCGGACGCGCCGTCGGAGCGCCTCGGTCAGCCGCTCCCCGACGGGCTCGACGAGCTCGTGCTCTCCCTGCTCGCGAAGCGGGCGCAGGACCGCCCGCTCGGCGCGGCCGCCCTCCGCGACGCGCTCGGTCAGATCGAGTGCGAGGGCGAGTGGACCCGAGAGCGCGCGGCGAAGTGGTGGCGCGACTTCGGCGACGACGTCCGCGCCGCGCACGTGGGCTCGGACGTGCGCACCGACACGCGCGCGCTCGCCGTCGACCTCGGCCGCCGGACCTGAGGCCTCAGCCTCCGCCGCGCCAGGACACCCGGTAGATGCGCCCGCCGGGCTCGTCGGTGAACAGCAGGCTCCCGTCCGGTCGGACGAGCACGCCGACGGGCCGGCCCCACGCGGTCGGCCCGCGCGGATCGAGGAGGAAGCCGGTGACGAACAGCTCGTAGTGGCCCACCGCGTTCCCCTCGTCGTCGAACGGGACGAACACGATCATGTAGCCCGTCGCGCGCGCCCGGTTCCACGACCCCCGGAAGGCCACGAACGCGCCGCCGCGGTATCGCTCGGGGAACGCGTCGCCGTCGTAGAACGCGAGGCCCAGCGCGGCCGAGTGCGGCTCGAACAGCACGTCCGGGGTGACGGTGCGCGCGACGAGCTCGGGGCGCTCGCTGCGTCCGTCGCGGGTGGTGCGGCGCGGGTCGACGTGCTCGGGGGACAGGTAGGCGTACGGCCAGCCGTAGAACGCGCCCTCCTCGAGGTGGGTGAAGAAGTCGGGCACGAGCCCGTCGCCGATGTGGTCGCGCTCGTTGACCGTCACGTGGGGGACGCCGGTCCGCGGATGGAACGCGAGGCCGACGGGGTTGCGCAGCCCCGACGCGAACGTGCGCCGATCGCTGCCGTCGAGGCGCGTCGAGAACACCGTCGCGCGCGGCGGCCGCTCGGGGTCCACGTTCGTCCGGCTGCCCACCGTCACGAAGAGCCGCTCCCCGTCGGGCGATCGCACGACGTTGCGCGTCCAGTGCTGGTTGTAGCCGCCGCCGGGCAGCCGCGTGACGCGCTCGCCGGCCCCCTCGAGCCGAGCCTGGCCGGGCGCGTAGTCGAAGCGCCGCACCTCGTCCTGAAACCCGACGAAGAGCGCGCCCGGCGCGAACGCCATCCCGAACGGGAGGTCCAGGCGGTTGGCCTCGTCGGCGAAGGTGCCGCGGTGGTCGGCCACGCCGTCGCCGTCCTCGTCGTCGAAGATCGCGATGGCGTTCTGGCGCGTCTGCGCGCAGAGCACCTCGCCGCTCGGCGTGTTGGCCAGCCAGCGGGCGTCGTCCACGCCCTCGGCGAACACCTGCACCGCGAACCCCTCGGGCGCGTTCAGGTGCGCGTCGGCCGGCGGCGCGACCACCTCGGCGGGCGCCCGCGCGCTCTCGGTCGCGAAGGGCTCGGGCAGATCGTCGAGCGTGATCTCGATCGGCGAGGGGGTGAGCGCCCGCGTGGTCACCTCGCCGGGGAGGCGGTCCGGGTCTGGGTCCGGGTCCGGGTCCGGGTCCGGGTCCGGGTCCGGGTCCGGGTCCGGGTCCGGCTCC
>Ga0070728_10006185_pt1 | contig 11425 bp, 9 predicted proteins | sample tdDd471_FD_66723 | JGI IMG/M metagenome (GOLD analysis project Ga0070728, IMG submission 66723) | Marine sediment microbial communities from the Atlantic coast under amendment with organic carbon and nitrate - tdDd47.1 | ecosystem: Environmental > Aquatic > Marine > Coastal > Sediment | place...
TTTGTAATAATATGGTTTCAAAAATAGATATTTTTAGATAACAGCATTATAATTTGTAAGGAAATTTCAGCTTTTTTCATCTTTCCTCAATCGCCTGATTTAATGACTATTAAAAAAGAGGAAAATATGTTTTTTAGCACTTTATGACATATGTCACCAAAACAAACCACCCAAAACAGTCAAAAATTGTAAGCAAACCCAAAAAAAGATGTGATTCATCAACATATATTGCCCTAAAAATAGATTCTAAAGAACACTTACTATCTCACACTTTATTATTTCCAAACAACTAAAGGTACTAAAGACAATGTATAAGTTCAATGTTTACTTTAATGCATTATAAAGAATCTGAGCAGGGTGTAATGCCTCTACTTCAGTACCATCCTTAATCTGATGTCGACATGACGTTCCAGCTGCGGCTATTAAGGCCTCGTTTTGATGCGCCCTAACATCTGGAAACAAAACCAACTCACCAATTCGCATTGATAAATCGTAATGCTCCTTTTCATATCCGAATGAACCTGCCATGCCACAACAGCCTGATGGTATTTCTTCGGCTATAAAATTTTTAGGAATCTCAAGCACTTTCTTTGTTAGTGAAGTATCGGATAATGCTTTTTGATAACAATGTGCATGAAAACGAATCTGCTTCTTCTCTTCTACAAATGAATTTACCGAGATATTGCCTTTATCTACTTCCTCTGCTAAGAACTCTTCAAAAGTAAAGGTGTACTTGGCCAGATGTTCCGCCTTTGACTTTAAAGAATCAGATACTAGCTCAGGATATTCATCTCTTAACGTGAGAATAGCTGAGGGCTCTATCCCAATTATTGGTAAATTATTATTAACCAGATCAGCTAACATTTGTACATTGTTATTAGCAACATTTACAGCTTTACTAACCAAACCTTTCGATAAATAGGTCCGGCCGCTTTGATGATGTTTCTTCATCAATACTTCATAGCCTAATCTTTCGAGCAACAAAACACAAGCTATTCCAACTTCAGTATCACTATAGTCTGTAAATTCATCAACAAAAAGAAGCACTTTTCGAGATCCATTACTGTTTACAACATTCTTCATTTGCCATTTCCTTAACGAATGCTTCGCCAAAGCCGGAAACTGCCTTTTCCTAGAAAATCCCAAACTCTTCTCACTAATACTTTTAAGCCATTTCCACTTTATACCTATATTATAAAGGAATGAAATTGGCATTAAGATACGATTAAGACTGGTTAGATTACCTACCATCCAAGATCGCAATGGGATCCCATATTTATCGTGATAAGCATTTAAAAATTCAGCCTTTAATTTAGATATATCGACGTTACTCGGACACTCTGTTTTACAAGCTTTACATGATAAACATAAATCAAGCACAGCTTTCACTTCTTTATACCCCAGCTTTGTCTCTGGTATCGTTCCATTAAAAAATTCGCGTAAAACATTTGCTCTTGCTCGAGTTGTTTGTTGCTCATCACGTGATCCCATATAGCTCGGACACATTGTTCCCCCTATGAGATGACTCTTACGGCAATCACCTGATCCCGTACATTTCTCTGCTGCCCTAACCATCCCCATGGTTGATGACCAATCAAATACATTCCCTTTATCAAAAGATACTTTCGCATTTTTATAACGTAACGAGGTATTCATTGCTGGCGTATCTGTGATTTTACCAACATTAAACACATTCGTAGGATCAAATATCTTTTTTACATCTTTAAAAAGTTGATAATTGTGCTCACCAACCATTAATGAAATAAACTGTCCACGAAGACGACCATCACCATGCTCACCACTTAACGAACCATTATACTTTTTTACAATATGAGCTGTTTCCTTAGCTATTTGATAAAACAACTCAACACCTTCAGCTTGTTTCATATTTAAAACTGGACGCAAATGCAATTCTCCAGTCCCGATATGTGCATAGTATACACACTCCTTACCAAAGCCCTCTAACATCGTTTTGATATCTGTAATAAAAGCAGGCAAGTCAATTGGTCGAACAGCAGTATCTTCTATTACCGGTACAGGTCGATCATCGCCTGGCATATTACCCAAAACACCTAAACCTGCTTTTCTAAGATTCCATACTCTTTTAATATCTGAACCATAAACCACTGGAAAGGCATAACCAAGCCCTTCAGCCTCCATGGCATTAATCATTTTCGATGATAACTGCTCTATTTCTTCTTTACTATGCCGAGCAAACTCAACAAATAACAAAGCTGCAGGATCTCCTTCAACAAAAAAGCGATTTCTGTTTTGTAAAACATTGCCTTTTGTCAAATCTAATATAGTCTTATCCATCAGCTCGATAGCTCCTGGATTAAATTTCAGCCCTATTAAGTTAGCTTCTAATGCTTCCTCAAGAGAATTAAGGTGAACACAAACCAAACCTTTTTCTTTTGGAGGCAGATCAATCAAATTAAGCTTAATCTCTGTTGAAAACATCAACGTCCCCTCAGAGCCTGCCAATAGTTTACTGAAGTTAAACTCACCATTCTCTTCTTCTAGTGGCAACATTTCCAACAGGTAATCTAAGGCATAACCCGTATTTCTTCTATGAATATCCGGGTGAGGGAATTCATTTCGAATAGATTTTCGATTTTCCTTATTCGTTAGAATATCTCGAATTGAAGCATATATTTCTCCTTCGAAAGACTCACTTTTGCATTTTCGATCAAACGCCCTCTTGTTTATCGACTTAAAAACAACTTCATCTCCATTACTTAAAAAACCTTTCAATTCAAGCGTATGATCTCTGGTACTTCCATATATTAAAGAGTGAGCTCCACAAGAATTATTACCAACCATTCCTCCCATCATACATCGGTTTGATGTTGATGTTTCCGGCCCGAAAAACAAACCAAATTCTTCCAAATACTGATTTAGCTCATCCAAAACAACACCAGGCTCTACCCTTACCCACTTCTCTTCTTTATTAACTTCGAGGATCTTATTCATATAAGGCCCAACATCAACGACCAATCCAGCTCCAACAACCTGGCCTGCCAATGAAGTGCCTGCTGCTCGCGGAATTAAGGAAATCCCATGCTCTTTCGCAAAATGGATAACAGATTGTATATCCTTTGCATCTCTGGGAATAACAACACCAAGTGGTTTCTCAAAATATGCTGATGCATCCGTTCCGTAAATTAGTTTTGAAGTATCATCTAAACGGAGGTTCCCTTTTATTTTTCGACTTAGATCTTCAAAAGGGTATTGAGCTTCCACTTGTTTCATATAAAAAAATTTTCTATAACTTAAAAAAAGGAATTTATTTTTCGCTCTAAACTCTATAATAGTTTAATCAATAAGTCTTAAATATTGCATTATACTAAACAAATTTTTAACACCTCTGTTTTGAGTACTAAGAACAGTAAAATAATTCAATGGCAAAATCAAATTTACAAACACGAGACGATATAGAGAAATTAGTTCGTACATTTTATGCACAGGTGCGTCAGGATGATATTCTCGGACCATTCTTTAATCAAACTATTACAAGCGAACAAGAATGGGAAAAGCACTATCTTTTACTTATCGCTTTTTGGGAACTTAACTTAATGGACAAAAAAGGTTTTAACGGCAACCCTGCCAAAGCCCATCATGGTGTAGACAAAACATTTATGCATTCGATTACAACAGCACATTTTGATCGATGGGTAGCATTATGGTCCAATACAATTGATGAACTATTTGAAGGGGAGTTGGCTGAAAAAGCTAAGATGAGAGCTATTAACATGGCAAAAGGCATGTACAAAAAAATAATAGATCAACGCCCCGGAGGATTTGTACTTCCTGGTGGCGCATCAGGATTATCATTTGGATAATTTATAATTACGACAATAAAGTACTTAATTAGAAGTAATACTAGAGTATTCGTGTCAAGATCTCGCGTTGAGTAGGCTATTAATTAAATAGCGTCCAACAGGCGTGAATACTAAAGTATTGACAATTGTCATGGTACTAGTATTTCGGCATTCCAAATTTTTATTTAATCTTAATAATTGCTTATTTTTGCCTTCCCATTAACCAAAAATCCGCATTATACTGAATAAAATCTAACAATGAACCAATAGTATGCTTTATTGTTAGATTGACGAACAAGTGTTAGAGTATTGTATGGCTGAAGATCAAGATAAAATATTAGAAGAAGTTACCGGAGGGGAATACAAATACGGTTTCTATACCGATATTGAAATGGAAGAGTTCCCAAAAGGTTTGAACGAAGATACAGTGCGTATGATTTCGGCAAGAAAGAACGAGCCAGAATTCATGCTTGAATTTCGTTTAAAGGCTTTCCGCCATTGGTTGACCATGAAACAACCAGACTGGGCGCAATTAAACATCCCTAAAATAGACTTTCAAGATATCATCTATTATGCGGTTCCGAAGAAAAAACCGGAACTGGAAAGCATGGATGAAGTAGATCCTGACCTAAGAGCTACGTTTGACAAACTAGGTATACCTCTTGATGAACAAAAGGTGCTGGCTGGAGTTGCAGGAGTTGCTGTTGATGCTGTTATTGATAGTGTTTCTGTAAAAACAACTTACAAAGAAACGCTTGCTGAGAAAGGCATTATTTTCTGCTCCATCAGCGAAGCAGTACAAGAATATCCAGACTTAATTAAGAAATACCTAGGTTCTGTTGTTCCACACGGCGACAATTATTTTGCAGCCTTGAATGCGGCTGTTTTTAGTGATGGTTCATTTGTATTCATCCCTAAAGGTGTTCGTTGCCCAATGGAGCTTTCAACTTACTTTCGTATTAACGCAATGAATACAGGGCAGTTTGAAAGAACCCTGATTATAGCCGATGACGATAGTTATGTTAGTTATCTGGAAGGATGTACTGCACCTCAACGCGATGAGAACCAATTGCATGCTGCTATTGTAGAAATTGTAACAATGGAACGTGCCGAAGTAAAATACTCAACAGTACAAAATTGGTATCCTGGCGATAAAAATGGTGTAGGTGGAATCTATAACTTTGTAACCAAACGTGCGATTTGCAAAGGAGATTATTCAAAAGTGATGTGGACTCAAGTAGAAACTGGTTCGGCTATCACATGGAAATATCCAAGTTGTATATTACAAGGCGATCATTCAGTAGGCGAATTCTACAGTGTAGCTGTAACAAATAATTACCAACAAGCAGATACAGGCACAAAGATGATTCACTTAGGTAAAAACACTCGAAGCCTTATCGTATCAAAAGGAGTATCTGCCGGAAAGAGTCAAAATAGCTACCGTGGATTAGTGAAAGTATCGAAGAAAGCTGAAAATGCGCGCAACTTTAGTCAGTGCGACTCCTTATTATTAGGCGATAAGTGTGGAGCACATACCTTCCCGTATTTAGAGATAGCCAATAATTCTGCCAAAGTAGAGCACGAAGCAACAACCTCTAAGATTGGTGAGGATCAGATTTTTTATTGTAATCAACGTGGCTTAAGCACAGAAGATGCTGTTGGGCTAATTGTTAATGGCTACGTAAAAGAAGTCATCAACCAATTACCAATGGAATTTGCAGTAGAAGCTCAAAAACTTTTACAAATCAGCCTTGAAGGCAGTGTGGGTTAATCCACCATTAGTTAAAACAAGTAGAAACTTATAGTATCAACATATGTTAGTCATTAAAGATTTACACGCCAAAATAGATGACAAGGAAATTCTAAGAGGCATCAACCTAGAGATTAAACCCGGAGAAGTACATGCCATTATGGGACCGAATGGCTCAGGCAAAAGTACACTTTCATCAGTATTGGCTGGTAACGAAAAATTCGAAGTAAGTGAAGGTAGCGTTACCTTTAATGATAAAGATTTGCTGGACTTGGCTCCTGAAGACAGAGCCCGCGAAGGTTTGTTTTTAAGCTTTCAATATCCGATAGAGATACCAGGTGTTAGCATGGTAAACTTTATGCGAACAGCTGTTAATGAGCACCGTAAATACCGCGAACAAGTTCCTTATTCAGCAAGCGAGTTTTTGAAATTGATGCGCGAGAAGAAGAAATTAGTTGAGATTGACTCTAACTTAACTAATCGCTCAGTTAACGAAGGATTCTCTGGCGGTGAGAAGAAAAAGAATGAGATTTTCCAAATGGCAATGCTTGAGCCAAAATTAGCTATCTTGGATGAGACTGATTCGGGACTAGACATTGATGCTTTACGTGTTGTAGCTAATGGTGTTAACAAGTTGAAATCACCAGAAACGTCATCTATCGTGATCACGCACTATCAACGTTTATTAGATCATATCGTACCTGATTTTGTACATGTGTTATATAAAGGTCGTATCGTTAAATCGGCTGGTAAAGAGTTAGCCCTAGAATTGGAAGAAAAAGGCTACGACTGGATTAAGAAAGAGTTTGAGGATTAAGGTTAAACCCAAAGATTAGAGATTAATAGTCAATCAATTCTCAACACAAAACAATCGATTATGAATGTAACTTGCCGAGTAGTTAATCTGCAAGAAGAATATAGCCAGCTTTATAAAGAGAACTACTCTCTTATTGAAAGTTGTGCCCCTGAAAAAATGAATACATTGAGAGCCAAAGCTTTTGAAGTATTCAACGAAAAGGGTATTCCATCTAACAAGGTAGAAGATTATAAATACACCAATCTACAACCGTATTTTAAAGGTACACTAGATATTGCTTTTTCAAGTGAGGCAGCGTTTAATGGATCAGAAACAAAATTCAACTGTGATGTGCCTGAGCTAGACACTCACAATGTTTTTTTAGTAAATGGCTGGTATTCGCATCAAAATGAAGTGAATGGCTTACCTACTGGTGTTGTTGTTGGAAGCATTCGTGAAAAGGCTGCTGAATATCCTGAGGTATTTGAAAAGTACTATGGAGAAACAAATGCTTTGGATTCAGATGTAATGGCTGCTATGAACACTGCATTTGCCCAAGATGGAGCTTTTATATACATCCCTAAAGGCGTTATCGTTGAAAAACCGATACAATTGGTTAACATCATGAATGGCGCTAGCGATCGTTTGGTATTTCAACGTAATTTAATTGTTGTTGAGGAAAATGCACAGGCAAAAGTAATGCTTTGTGACCACACCATTGCGCCTCATAAATTTGTAGTTAACAACCTTACTGAAGTATTTGCAAACGAAAATAGTGTATTTGATGTATACAACGTGCAAAACCAGCATAACCTAACAACACAAGTTTCTGGTATCTTTGTTCATCAGAAAAAACACTCCAATATATTAACCAATAACCTTACGCTTCACTCTGGGGTAACACGAAACAATATTCGTATTACAATGGATGATGAAAATTGCGAAAGTCATGTGTATGGATTATATCTAAGCGATAAAAATCAACATGTCGACAATTTCACCTTCATCGATCATGCCAAACCTAATTGTCAAAGCTTTGAGTTATTTAAAGGTGTGCTTGATGATTCAGCAACAGGATCGTTTACAGGTAGAGTGTTGGTTCGTCCCGATGCACAACAAACCAATGCTTATCAGAGCAACAACAACCTATTGCTAACTGAAAATGCAAAAATAAATAGCAAACCGCAGTTGGAAATTTATGCCGATGATGTAAAATGTAGTCATGGAGCAACTGTTGGTCAGCTAGATGATGAAGCGATGTTTTACCTTCGATCAAGAGGCATTAACCAAACAGAGGGACGAATTCTCTTAATGTTTGCATTTGCTTACGAGGTAATTGAAAAAATAAGAGTTGAGCCATTAAAGGAAAATATTCGGGCTTTGGTTGAAAAACGCTTCAGAGGTGAATTTGACAAATGCGACTCATGTGTGGTGTGTGGACAACAAGGCACCAGCGTGAGCTGTTTATAAAAAGATATTAAAAGATTGACAGGGAATGATTCGACAATAATATCATTCCCTGTTTTTTTACTTTATATACAACATGGATATTAATATTGAGCAAATACGAAAAGACTTTCCAATACTGAATGAAACTGTACATGGAAAGCCCTTGATTTACTTCGATAACGCTGCTACAACACATAAACCTCAAGTTGTAATTGATGCCGTTTCTGAAGTATACAAGAAATACAATAGTAATATTCATCGTGGTGTTCATCACCTCAGTAATGTGTGTACCCAAGCGCATGAAAATGCTCGTATTAAAGTGCAAAAGTTTATTAATGCAGAACATTCTCATGAAGTTATATTCACACGCGGCACAACAGAATCAATCAACTTAATCGCATCATCATTTGGTGAGAGCTTTTTAAAACCTGGCGACGAAATCCTGGTTAGTCAATTGGAGCACCATTCTAATATTGTACCTTGGCAGTTACTTGAGAAACGCATAGGTATTAAATTAAGATATATCCCCATTAATGATGCTGGCGAACTTAAATTAGACACAATAGATCAGCTTATTAACAGCAAGATTAAGCTGATTGCTATTGCTCACATCTCAAATGCCCTTGGCACTATTAATCCAATTAAAACCATTATAAACAAAGCACACGCTTTGAATATTCCTGTAATGATTGATGGAGCACAAGCCATACAACATGTAAAAGTTGATGTTCAAGAATTGGATTGCGATTTCTATGTATTTAGTGGTCACAAGCTTTATGGCCCCACTGGCATTGGCGTATTATACGGAAAAGAAGAATGGCTGAATAAAATGGAGCCTTACCATGGTGGGGGTGAAATGATTAAAACCGTTTCGTTTGAAGGTACGACCTTTAATGAATTGCCCTTTAAATTTGAAGCAGGAACACCGGATTTCAGTGGCTCTGTAGGTCTGGGCGCAGCCATTGCTTACGTTGAGCAGATAGGCATCGGAAAAATAGCACAATACGAACATATGTTATTGGAGTATGCAACAGAAAAGCTAAGCGCTATTCCAAATATTCGTTTTTTTGGCACTGCAAAAGAAAAAGCAAGTGTTATCTCCTTTTTAATTGGTGACATTCATCCCTTTGACTTAGGAACCATGCTGGATAAAATGGGTATAGCCGTTCGTACCGGACATCATTGTGCTCAGCCCTTGATGCAGTATTTTAATATACCTGGAACAATCCGCGCCTCCTTTGCCATTTACAACACAAAAGAGGAAATTGATAAATTGATCGAAGGCATTACACGTGTTGTACAACTGTTTGGTTGATTCAGTTTAAATTATCAATTTTGCTGAAGTAAATTGAGAAAGACAAAAGACAGACAAATGACTATTAACGAGATACAAGAAGAAATAATTGACGAATTTTCAAGTTTTGATGAGTGGATGGATAAATATTCATACCTAATTGAAATTGGAAATGACCTGGAAGGCTTTAAGGATGAATGGCGTTTAGAGCAAAACCTGATTGAAGGCTGCCAATCAAAAGTTTGGGTACATGCTGAAATGCAAGATGATAAAATCATTTATTCGGCCGATAGTGATGCCATTATAACCAAAGGAATTATAGCCTTACTAATTCGAGTTTTATCAAACCGAACACCCGATGAAATCTTAAATAGCGAACTTTCATTTGTTGAAGAAATTGGCTTAAAAGATCACCTTTCTCCAACACGCTCCAATGGTTTAGTTTCAATGATGAAACAAATGCGTTTATACGCCATTGCATTCAAAGCAAAGCAGGCCTAATAAAGTAACAGATAGTAATAACTAGACAGTAGATACAAGGTTATGGGAAATGAGTTTTTACAATTAGAAGGTGAAATAATCAATGTGATTAAAACCGTATTCGACCCAGAAATTCCAGTTAACGTATATGATTTGGGTTTAATTTATGAGATTGATGTTAATGAGGAAGGAAAAGCCCGTATTGTGATGACATTGACATCACCAAACTGCCCTGTAGCCGAGTCTTTACCAGAAGAAGTACATGATAAAGTAGCAGCTATTGATGGAGTTACTAGTGTTGATCTAAATCTGACATTTGATCCACCATGGACTAAAGATATGCTATCAGAAGAGGCCTTATTAGAGCTAGGGTTATTGTAGATTACCAGATTATAGTCATTAGAATATTTACATCATATAATAAAAGCTCTCATAATCGAGGGCTTTTTTATGATTGAAAATCAACATTATAAAAATGAAACCGCTTTACATCAGTTTAAATAAAAAACCATCGATCAACTACCTTCGATTAATTGCAGGTATTGTAATGATGGCAGGCACACTATATCTTTATTTCAGACCAGAACCAAGTCCTTTTTACACTTACCAACTCGTTCTGTTGTTCATATTTGGTTTATATTATACCACTATGGGTGCCGGACTTAATTTATTGAGTTTTCTTACCAAGACTTTTATTGAGATCAATGAAGAATATATTGGTGTTAAACAAAGTCCATTTGCTAAAAAGCACCATGCCAACTGGTCCGAAATAAGTGAAATACAAATGAATATTACCGCTATTCGGGTAAAGCTTAAAAACAGTAATGAGTTTCAATTTGAATATCAGTTTCTTGATGAAGAAACGGTACATACCTTAAAAGTCGCGATTATACATCAGGCCAAAATCAACAATATCACACTTTCCTAATGAACATCAGCAGCGAGGCATATCAGCAGCAAATAAAGGACAAAGCTTTTGAACTTGGCTTTTCTGATATTGGTTATGCCTTGATCGAACCAATCGAAGCCGATGAAGCACACTTAAAACAATGGCTCAACGATGGTTATCAAGCTGGCATGGGATATATGAATAATCACTTTGAGAAACGCATTAATCCTTCTCTTCTAGTTGAAGGTGCTAAAAGTGTTATTTCAGTTTTGTTGAATTATAAACCTAAAGAAGAACAACAAGATAAACATGCCCCAAAGATAGCGCGATATGCCTATGGAAAAGATTATCATTTTGTAATTAAAGATAAACTACAACTTTTATTTAACCATATAAAAGAGAACATTTACCCATCGTTAGAAGGCCGGATATTTACCGACTCTGCACCAGTACTGGATAGAGTCTGGGCAGCAAAAAGTGGATTAGGTTGGATTGGCAAAAACACCAATCTCATACATAAAAAACTGGGCAGTTATGTATTGATCGGCGAGCTGATAACAAATTTAGAACTAGCTTCTGGGGAACCTGTAAAAGAAGCATGTGGTGGTTGCCAGCGCTGTATTGACGCTTGCCCAACCGGAGCTTTGCTTGCTCCCTACAAGCTAGATGCTAATAAATGTATTTCGTACCTCACTATTGAGCATCGCGAAGAAATACCTTCTGAATTCGAAGGACAATTTGAAAATTGGGCCTTTGGTTGCGATATCTGTCAGGAAGCCTGTCCATGGAATTGGAAAGCTCGTCCAACCAAAGAAGAAGCTTTTACTCCTCACCCCGACTTATTAAAACTATCTAAAGAAAATTGGCACAGTATGGATAAAGATCGGTTTAATGAGCTCTTTCGAAAATCAGCAGTAAAAAGAACCAAATATATTGGACTTAAACG
>Ga0070728_10006186_pt1 | contig 11425 bp, 8 predicted proteins | sample tdDd471_FD_66723 | JGI IMG/M metagenome (GOLD analysis project Ga0070728, IMG submission 66723) | Marine sediment microbial communities from the Atlantic coast under amendment with organic carbon and nitrate - tdDd47.1 | ecosystem: Environmental > Aquatic > Marine > Coastal > Sediment | place...
AGGAAGAAGGGTTCAACGACTGGAACCATCCTTTGTGGATTCACTAAAAACTAAAGCCATTGAAACCGCCAAACAGGCCGATATTGTACTTTTTATAGGCGGACTCAATAAAGAACACGGCCAGGATTCAGAAGGCGGAGACCGCTCAGACTATAAGCTTCCTTACGGCCAGGGTGAACTATTAAATGAAATAACAAAAGTCAATAAAAATACAGGTTTAATTCTTGTTAGCGGAAATGCCGTTGAAATGCCTTTTATTGATGATGTAAAAGCTGTTATGCAGGCTTGGTACCTTGGAAGCGAAGCTGGTCATGCCATTGCTGATGTTCTTTCTGGTGATATCAACCCTTCAGGTAAACTGCCTTTTAGCTTTCCGGTTAAATTGAGCGATAATGGTACCATTCATTATGGCGTAAACTCTTACCCCGGTGTTAAAAACAATCAGTACTATGAAGAAGGTCTATTAGTTGGATATCGCTGGCACGACACAAAGGAGATTGCGCCCTTATTTGAATTTGGTTACGGTCTTTCATACACTTCATTTAAGTTGAGAAAAGTGAAAACCAACAAGAAGAAATACATGAGCGATGATACGATCAAACTCTCTTGTTTAGTAAAAAACACCGGAACCGTTCAAGGAGCTGAAGTTGTTCAGGTATATGTTCAGGATGTGCAATCGTCTGTTATGCGCCCCTTGAAAGAATTAAAAGCTTTTAAAAAGGTTTACTTGAATCCGGGTGAAGAAAAAAATGTAAACATGGATATTAAGGCTAAAGATTTTGCTTTTTATGATGAGCAAAAGGCAGACTGGAACCTTGAACCCGGAAAATTTAAATTATTGGTAGGAGTTTCTTCAAAACACATAGTTGAAACAGTGGAGATTGAAGTTGAATAGTTGTTGATATACAAAATAAAAAAAGGTTGCTCCTGTTTCCGAGGCCACTGAAAATCCTCCTTAAATCTCGATTGGGGTAAAAAACACATAAGGTTGTAGTCGGCATATTTCACATACTGCCGACTACAACCTTATTTTTTGAGATAAATTTGGGTGCCCCAATTTGACTCATTGGAGGTATTTTAGGAGTTAAATTGACGATTTTTATAAAATGTATAGAACTACACAGTTTTCTTAGGTTAGTTTCAGAATTCTCTTCAGGTTTACTGTAAAAATTGCCATTGCAGCCTGCATTTCCATACAATTTTGTCCGTATGAAGATGCTCGATCAAAACCATGTCTAGTCTTTAATTCTCCATTTTTAGCTTCTACTTTGTAGCGATGAGCTGATTTCTCTTTGAAGTAATCACTTTCTTGAAGTTTTATTTGTTCAGTATGCGCAGAGTCATTAATCTTCACAGAGTATGTTTTGCTCTTGGCTCCTTCTTTATAGCAACCGTCTTTTTTTGAGCACGTTTTACATTTATAAATATCGAAATAATAGAAGTATGCTTGGTTTGTGCCAACTCCTTTCTTCCCGTGTTTTGCACGCTTTATTGCCAAATGTCCTGCAGGACAAACGAACATGCCTGCATCTTTATTAAACTCAAACTCATCTTCTTTTTTTCTTGCACCTTTACTAACAGCTGGATTTAGTTTTGCGACGACTTTAATGTTTTGCTCTTTCGCATTTTTAAGATTCTCTTTTCCTGAATATGCCCCATCTCCAATTACGGTATCAATTTCCATCCCATTTTTCTGACTTTGCTCAATGAGTTCAGGCAACTGAGGTCCATCGCCCTTTTCTCCAGAGGTAACAACTGCAGCTGTTATCAGTCTTTCTTCGGTAAGGGCAAGGTGTGTCTTATAGCCAAAAAACGAGGAGTCTTCGGACTTATGGCCAACTCGAGCATCTTTATCCTTCGATAAAGTATAGTGGTCTTGCGTATCCTCAATCGTTTCACTGAGTAAATTTATTTTTTCTCGGATTGATGGAATCAACGATATAGAAACATCTTCAAGCAATGTCTTGGTTAAATCCAGACAGTAGTTGAGTTCATTCTCAAGGTTATTGTCTTCGTTTTTTTGAGGGAATTTATCTTTGTAATCTTCATCTTGTGTATAAACAGTTTTACGAAGAAGTTTTGCACGTTCTTTTAGAACCTCTAAAGCTGATAAAGGGTTGGATCTGGATTTGGTGTGTGTTGCATCAACAATAATAGATTTTGATTTTATGATGCCCTTTTCTAGGGCGATTGAAACAGTTTTGCCAATTAACAAGTTGAGCAAATCCGTGTCTCTTAGTCTTAGCTTTCTAAACTTGGTGAGTAAACTGGGGTTAATTACATCTGCCTCAGGAGTCATATCAAGAAAGTACTTAAAGGACATGTCTACTCGTGAACGCTCAACCACATCAACATCCGATACATTATAAATACACTTTAACAAGAGGTATTTAAACATCTTAATGGGACTTTCGGCATTACGTCCATTGTCATGACAATATTTCTCAGATAATTCATTGTAAATAACACTAAAATCGATAAGATCATTGAGCCGTCGTAAAATATTGTCTTTGGGAATGATTAAATCGTAGAGATCGGTATAAAGACTTAGGGATAGGGTTTGTTGTTGAACCAGCATGCTATCATTTCTTTTCAAATTCTAAGATACAAAAAAGCAGCAAGCCAAAGATTAATTCCTGGTTTTGCTGCTTTTTTTACTTTTTCAGTGGCCTCCTGTTTCCGGGTGCAATCTTTTTTTTAGTTAAAGCGTGAATGTCATACTACAAAATCCTTACACCCTTGAACTTCTCCTATTATAAAAATAAATTAGTCCTTACCTGTTTATACCAATTGTAGTTTCATGTTAGCGTTAAGTAATTTTGGATTTAGCCAAGACATAAAATTGAGGCATTACTTGTCCCATTTAACGGCAATGGAAATCTTAGTTCTGTTACATTATAAATTAAAAGAGTGAAATTATAACGCTAAATAGCTGCAATTATTGGTATTAAATCACCTCCTCTCCTTCAATATAACTCTAACATACATATTAATACACAAAGAATTTACGCCATCTGGCTATAACTAACGAATTTGGTGAATTACAAGTCTATTAAAAAATTGTAACTTCTGCCTGTAAGATACATGAAGGTCGCAAAAGTTAAATCTTTACAATTGCGACCTTCTTTGGTATAATTAAGAGATATTAAACTATCTCAATTAAATTATTTCATTTGATAAACTTCACTATCGCCACCAACTGTCAACATTAATTCGTTATCAGTAACGCTATACTTGGCAGCAAAACTTTCCACAAAACCTAAATATGTTAATGTTGCTTCCCATGTTGCATCATCTGCACTTATCTTATTATACCCTGTTTGACTATCATTAGGAACATCTATAGATGTTAATACAATAAACAAATCATCAAAGCTACTAGTTAATGTACCATACACCTTGAACTTAGCTAGCCATGTGCGATACACCTCATGTTTCTCTTTAGCTTTAAACTCAAATTTATCTTCCGTTAAAGTCAATTCATTTCGATTGGTAGCATCTATTTCATTAACCCACTCACCAACATACTCATTCTTTGGAGCTTTTACGATTTCATCATCACTACATGATGAGAATGAAAGCAAAAACCCCATTACTAAAACCGCCATAATACCTTTGAACATGTTGTCCTTTAAAAAAAATATGTAAACTTCATATTAATTAATTTTTTTGTTATTAATGCGATAAATTTATCCATTAGAGAAGTTTATGTTAGGTAAAATTATCTAACAAATTAGTGATATCATAACATAAAGAGAGGTTGGAATTTTTTTTTAAGGTAATTGTGCATCCATTATACCCAACTGATCTAAATCAATACTTTCAAAGGTCATCTGTGCCTGGCTTCCCTCATACAAAATACCTATGGTATTGTTATTAATCGATGTTAAGCTTGAATAACCACCTTTAAGACCCAGTTCGTCCAACAATAACCAATACTTTTCCGGCCATGTCTTTCCTTCATCCAAACTAACTTTAACCGTCATCTGCTCGCGCTTATACTTTGAATTCGGATTTGAAAACAATAGTATGCTTTTTATTATGCCTTCAGTAGACGTATAGGTATGCTTATAAAGCGATGCCATACACACTGGCTCAACTAAAGCGCCATGATGAGTAGTGTGCTGCTCCCAATGTTCTCCTAAATCTTTTGTGGTGAATATGGCACGTCCATTTTTCTTTCGTTTATTAACTCTGTTACGGTTATCGCGCATATTTTGCATAATACTACCATCACTTAATTCTACCAGCATATTCTCGGTTGTATTACTAAAAGATGGTGCACTTGCATGCCAGGTTTTTCCTCCATCTTTACTGTAAGTCATGTTTGAGAATGGGTTCTGCTTTTTATCTTTCCCTTGCGATGGAAAAACCAAGGTTCCATCCTCAAGCGTTATTCCACTACCCGGAGCCGGAATACCTACCTTTTTATATGTTTTTATGTAATTTTCATAACATCCCACTTATAACGGGATTTAGGAGATATTTGTTTTTCAGTTTTACATGGAATTTGTTACTTTTATCAAAAATTACTCCCTATTTACTCCCTAAATAATAATTAGTGATGAGTATTACATTATACATTGATAAGAGTAAAACTGACAAAAGAGGATTAGTTCCTATATATGCAGCTCTGCGAATAAATGAGAAGAACTTTAAATTCCAGATAGAGAAAACAAAACTTCGTTATTGGAATAAAACAAAACAGCGAATTAATAAGAATCGTGAAAGTGAGCCATACAATCGGCACGAGGAAATTAATTCACTACTAGATCGTCTTACGAATGATATTTCAAGATTTAGTAGGTTTGATAATTATTCAGTAGCACCCCATAGAGATGAAGTAAAGAGTGTGCTTCTCAAAATTAATCCTGATGAGAAGCCATTGAGGGAGGCTTATGAAGAATTCATAGAATCTAATAGGAATAAAGTAGCAAAAAACACTACTAAGAATAGGAATACCGCAAAAAACTTCATCGAACACTACCAAAAACATTACTCTGTAACTTTGCAGTTCTGCGATATTACATTTGAATTATTTGATAAACTTTATGATTTTGCATTTGAGGTAAATGATTTTGAGACAAATACTTTTGTTTCGTATGTTGCAAAATTTAAGGCATTCTTGAAATGGGCTAATGAAAAAGGATATTACACAGGAAGGGAACATGAAAAATTCACTTTAACAGAAAAGGAGAAAACCATTATTTGTCTTAGTCCGGATGAATTTAAAGCTTTATATCACCATAATTTTGAATCAGAAGCGCTAGATAGAGCAAGAGACTTATATTGTTTTGGATGTTTGACAGGCTTGCGTTTTTCTGATATTAGTACGCTAAAATACGAGCATATAAGCCAGGATTATATTGTAAAGAATATGGTTAAAACGGATGAAGAAGGACGTATTCCTATATTGCCTTTAGCAAAACAAATTATTGAGAAATATAGAGATGGCAGATTTCATCCACTACCCCAACTATCTAATGCCAAATTAAACAAACATATAAAAACTTGCTGTGAAAAAGCTGAAATAACTACACCTACAATAAAGATCAGATACAAGGGAAATGTTAGAGAAGAAAAAGTGTACTCCAAACATGAATTAATAACAGTACATACCGCTCGCAAAACCTTTATTACATTAGCATATTTTTATGGTATGGATACCAAAATCATTAAATCAATCACAGGACATAAAACAGATAAAAATTTTGATAAATATTTGTTGCTATCAGATGAAATGAAGAAAGATAGTTTAATGAAAGCAATGGGAAATTTGTAACGAAAGACAACATTACTTTTTAATTAATTTGTGCCAAAGTCATCCTTTCATATCAACTTATTCACTCGTAGAGGCAAATCCTGTTTTTATTTTTAATGACTTCTTGTCTGCTTTCAGCGGAATATGTATTGGTTCCTTTTTTAATTTCCTGAGACGACGATTTTTTCATAGAATAACGATTGAATTTATTAATCCAATTTATTAGTATGGAATTCACATTAACTATTTTTCACTCCCATCCCCAAACTTCTCCTTATAATACTCATACCATTTTTCCAAGTAAGGAAAATGATTTTCTGAGCCCAATGTTGCAATTATATCTTGATGCGTAAGTAATCCTTTTCTAAGATCAGAGGTGAAGCTATCAGAAATGTTATTGTAATTGATTCTCATATATTCGTCATCATTATTACCTGATAAGACACTGTTTTTCTGTATTACCCAATTGGTACTATAGTAGAACTTTAGGTATTTAGCCTGTTTTTCAAGTGCATCAATAGTAATTGACTGCAAGTGTATTGTTTTATCTCTTTCTGCTGTGGCTTTTTTTAGTTCTTCAATTTTAGAATTTGTATTGTCAAATGAAAAATCTAGTGTCGGAAACAACTCAGATATATTCGTTTCAAGGACTTTCGATATTTTATGAACTAAGTAGATTGATATATTCTTTGTTTTACCGTTTTCAACATTAGCAATGGCTGTGTGTGAAACATCTGTAAGTTTTGCTAACTCATAAGTGCTTAAACCTTTACTTTTTCTAATTTCTTTAATTATTACCCCTGGCTCTTTCATAATATCTACATAACGAATTGTTTTCAAATATAAATATTTCGCTTTTTTTTTCAAACTTTTTTCGAATTGATTTAGAGATAGTTAAATCTAAACAATAAATAAACTATTCGTTTCGAACATAACGCTTTGTTGCTATTTGAAACGAATTAAATATATTTGTACTCGAATTTAACTAAAACGAAGTAAAATCATGGAAGGTATTATTACATCAAAAGATGAAATCTCGAAAATTATAGCAGATGAATTAACACGAAATTTTGAAAAGTTTCTTGGAAGTAAATTTGAAAGGATTGAAGAGGATAAAATTTCGAAGACAAAGGCTGCAAAATTTATAGGTGTATCTATTCCTACACTAAATAAATTAGTCAAAGACGGAAAGTTTAAGCAGCATTCATTAGGGCATAGAAAGTACTATTTAAAAAGTGAAATAATTGGAGCCTTAAAAGATTGTATCTAATTGCATTAGTGTTATAGATTAAAAGATTTACATGAATAACTGGGAGAATTTAAAACAGTCATTATCTATTTCTGATATGATTACTAAAGAAACAGGCATAGCACTTTTAAGACAAGGTGCATCAGGAACACTATCTGAGTGTCCTTTCTGTGGCTCTGGCACAGGAAAGAACAGAAGCTCTGCATTTAGCATTAAAAAGGATGATAAAGTATTTAAATGTTTTGCTTGTGACAAGTCAGGGGATGCGGTCAATTTCATTTCGGCTCTCCGCAATACAACCGATGGTGATTCTATTAAATATTTGTTGCATAAATATGGAAATGGTGTAATGCAAAAATCAAATACTGACTATTCGGAATGGGACAAGAAATTGTATGCCATTAAAAACAACCAGAAGAGCAAGGCTACTGTATTTCTACGGGAACAGCGAAAACTTGACATATCAAAACTGCCATTGAATAGTTATTACTACGATTCCTACTATGATGCAGTCGTGTTTCCAGCTCAAAATGAGCAACTACTAAACCTGAGGTTTATTAATCCAGAAAAAGATAGGAGCAAAAGCATTAATATCAAACAGTCTGAGGAGGTACTTAAGAAAGATTGTATATATGATGCTTCTTTTAATAAGGACGAAGAAATAATACATATAACAGAGGGTGTAATCAATGGCTTATCCTTATTTCCTTTGTCATCAATTAGTATTTTTGATGCGGGGAATAAAGTAAGCTCTTCCCTGCTCAGAAAATACATAGAGAATAAAATTGTTGTTCTAGCTTTTGATAATGATGATGCTGGCGCTAAAGCCGCAGATTATTATTTGAATCTAATAGAAAATACAGGGCTTGTTCTTGAAGTACGTAAGTTTGTTTATCCAGATAACCTTCCGAATAATTTTGATATCAATGACATCTTGGTTAACGATAAACTTGCAGCCTTATTAAAACGAAAGTCAAGCCATAAGCTATTATACGAGAACAAGGTTCTTAAGCCAATTATTGAAACATCAAATGATATTGATGAAGACTTCAATATGTGCGGTTATTATACCGAAGAAGGCAGATATTATGGTAGGGATCAAAAAGGAAATCCAAGACAAATTTCAAACTTCTTAATGGATATTATTTACCATTTCCCAGATGGATCAAGAAACTCATTGCGTTATATCAAGTTGCAAAAAAGCATCAACGGAATTGTGGATACGAAATTCATTTTGTTGGATACTGAATCATTATCATCAGTTCAGAAATTTAAAGCATCCATATATTCTCATGGAGAATTTGTTTTTAAGGGATCAGGCAAAGATCTTGATGCAATTAAAGAGTCTTTGGGAATCTCAACTGAGAATGCTATTAAAGTAGACACTCTTGGTTGGTCTTCGGATAGAGATGCTTTTGTTTTTTCAAATGGAATTGTTTCAAACGGGGAGTTTAAGATTATAAATAAGTTTGGGATAGTCAATGCAAATGAACATCGATTATTTATTCCTGCATTAAGCGAAATTTACAAGGATGATAGTGGATATTCAGAAGAAAGAAAATTTGTTTTTTCACCTGGCACTTTAACAGTAAATACTTTTTCGCAATTAATAGATAAAGCTTACGGTATTAATGGACAAATAGGATTATTTTTTACGCTATCATCAATTTTTAGCGATATTATTTACAGCACTATAGACTTCTTTCCTTTGCTATTTCTATATGGAACGGCAGGTAGTGGTAAAACATCATTTGCTAATTTCTTTTTGGGCTTCTTTGGGCAACCTCAAAATTCAACTTCTCTATCAGGTTCGTCAACCTCAAAATCCATATTAAGAAAGTTAGCGCAATACAGTAATGGCCTCTTATTTTTAAATGAATATAAATCTGATACTGCTGGAAAAGTCGACGATATGCTTGTTAATGTCTATGATAGGGTAGGATACGATAGAGCGTTACTATCTAACGACAATAGAACTCATCAAACTGCCATTAGTTCAGGGGTCATGGTTGATGGTAATTTCCTACCGATTAAACATCCTAGAACCTATTCCCGATTAATACAATTAGATTTTATGGAAAAAGGGTTTACCAATGACCAGAAAAAGGCATATAAACAATTAGAAGACATCCTAAAAAATCAGACATTCAGTAGTTTAACTTTTGAAATACTGAAATTTAGAATACTCTTCAAAAGAGAATTCAGGAATGTATATTATCAGACATATGATGAATTAAAGACAGAGTATAGTGCCGATAATTTCGACAATCGAATATTGGTGAATAACTGTGTGGTTTTATCGGTTTTTAAGATATTAAGAAAACCTTTGAACATTCCTTATAATTACGAAACTACTGTATCTCAATTGATGGAAGTAGCAAAAGTGCAACAAGGAATCTTATCGCAAACAAATGAAGCGGAGCAATTTTTTGAGGCTATAGAAACTAACATTACCTCTTCTGAATTATTTCACATGCACACTTTGGATACATCAGCACTGAGTTTTCATTACCCTACTGCATACATGGTTTATGCAGAGCACATGCGCAAAACTGGAGGTTTATCCATTGACAAACAAGCTATGAAAAAACTTTTAGAAAGAAATCAGTATTTTATATCTCAAGGTATAGGTAAGAAGATCAACAATAAGACCATAAGGGTTATGTCCTTTAACTCTTGTGTAATTAATAATTCTGAAAAGGAATAATAAAAAAACAAATACTTATTATAAATATGTAACTATTGCAACCAAGCTTATAGAGTTCTAATAATGTGATAAATATGATCTTATTAGTGGTTACAAACAGTTACAATTGGTTACAAGTAGTTACAAACAGAATGAGCAGGGGTTTCTAAATATGAGCAAATTTGATTTAAAGATATGCAAGAAAGCAAAATTTGTAACTATTGTTACTTGTTGTAACGCAAATGTAACGACGTAGTATCCTGAATATCAACTACAGTGTTCTGTAGTTACTGAAGTTACACTTTTTTAGATGCCTATAACCTTTATTTTAGGTCAGGTCATTTTTACAAAAACATTAAACAATCAAAAACAATAATTATAATGGAAAAAACGTGTTTAAGTTGCGCTATATCTTTTAATGCAAAGCGTTCTGACGCTATATACTGTTCTTCTGAATGTAAAAACAAAGCCAACTACAAAAAGAGTAAGCCGAATAACGCTAATAGGCAACAAGAAACGAATCTAAATTTAGCTCCTGCTGCGCAAAATGAAAACACTTTGGTGGAACGGAGTGTCGAAATAAAAGGGTCTCTATCAGTTAATGATATTCGGATAGAAATTAATAAGTCGGAAGCTAAGATTGAACATTATGAGTCCAGAAAAACACAGTTAAATGCGCTAAATGAAGATTTGTTAGAAGCAAATACATCTTTATCAAAGAAGGTTAGCCTAATTGAGAATCTAGCCGTTAAAAGATTGCAAAACAGGTTAGCCCTTACTGATGGACAAATTTACAATGGCTATTTGAATAAGGCTTATATAAATGCGCTTAAAGAGGGTAATGAATTTGCGCATAATAGAATGATTCATTTCGAGCCAAAAAACATTCCAGATAAATATCGGCATCCAATTGTAGAATACCGATTAAAGATCTCGAATGCTATTATGGAAAAAGAGGAGGACGTAAAAAGCATACATACAGATATCAATAGGTCAGTTGAAATTATTGACACCAACCAAAAAGAAATAAAAAACTGCGATGATAACATTCGATATTATCAATCCCGGATTATAAAATATGATTCTTTGTTATTATCCGTTTAAGCGTTTACCGATAAGCGTTTAATTTCAACGGTTATGAAAAACTAATATAGAAATAAAAAGGTGCCATAAATGCGCTTTTTATAACTAATTCATGTCATCATTGGCTATTCAAAGCTAGAAAAGCGCACAAAATCAGTTAATCTGCGCTTTTTTTCAGAGTTTTGAAGTATTTCTAGCCATAATAAATATATTACACTTTAATCAATTTTAGATAAATCCAATAATGATAAAGTTTATGCATTTCTTTGAAATTTTTGAGTGGTAAGACATCTAATCGGATAATTTATCATTCAAATTCCATTAAATGTCTATTTGATTTTTAATTAAATCATATCTATGAATTAATGCTATTCTCCCAAAACTAATACTGAAGTTGTTCAAAGTCGTCTAAGCAAAATCACACAAAAGGCCATGATATTGAGTGATTTCCAATGCGATTTTTTTGTTTCAAACCTGACTAGAATAGCTTTAAAGGCATCTAGCCAGGCATTGGTTCTTTCAATAACAAAGCGTTTTTGGTATAGTAAGTTATCAAAGAATGAATCATCATTATGTCCATTACGTTTATTCTTATCAATATTGTCAGCAATATCATATCCGCATAGGCAATCTCTAAATGCTTTAG
>Ga0070728_10006194_pt1 | contig 11414 bp, 6 predicted proteins | sample tdDd471_FD_66723 | JGI IMG/M metagenome (GOLD analysis project Ga0070728, IMG submission 66723) | Marine sediment microbial communities from the Atlantic coast under amendment with organic carbon and nitrate - tdDd47.1 | ecosystem: Environmental > Aquatic > Marine > Coastal > Sediment | place...
CGACCAACCGCGGCGTCTGCAACTTCTGCGACGACAACCCCACCCTCCCGCGCGACAGCGCCGACGGCGGCGACGGAGGCTCCGGCGCCGAGGGCGCCGGCGGCGGCGGGTGCGACGCGCTCGGCGCCCTCGACTCGACGGGGCGCCTGTCCGGCGACGGCGGCAGCGACGGGGCCGACGGCGCCAACGGCTCGGGCGGAGGCGGCGGCACGGCCGGCGCGGGCTACGACGTGATCGGCGCGACCGAGGGCGAGTGCATCGACCGCTCCGGCGGCAGCGGCGGCGGCGGCGGCGGCGGCGGCTGCGGCGCGCCCGGCGCGACCGGCGGCGGCGGCGGCGGCGCCTCGGTGGGCGTGGTGATCCGCCTCCCGTCGGACGTCGCGCGCGGGCCGGTGTTCGTCGACGTGCGCGTGGTGACCGCGAGCGGCGGCCGCGGCGGCGACGGCGGCGTCGGCGCCGACGGAGGCAGCGGCGGGGTCGGCGGCCCGGGCGGCGTCGGGCGCTTCTGGTGCGCGCGCACCGGCGGGCGCGGCGGCGACGGCGGGCGCGGCGGCGCGGGCGGCGGCGGCGGCGGCGGGTGCGGCGGCGGGAGCCACGGCGTGTACATCGTTGGCGACGGCCTCGATCCGGCGATGTACGAGGTCGAGCTGCAGACCGCGCTGACGATCGAGGCCACCGGCGTGCCGGGCCGCGGGGGCGACGGCGGGTTCTCGCCGGGGGCGGCGGGCACGCCGGGCCGCGAGGGCGACGGATCCGAGATCCTCTCGCGGTAGGTCGCTGAAGAAGGTCCCGAAGGGACCGTCTCAGCGCTGCCCGTGCCCCTGCCCGTGCCCTTGCCCGTGCCCGCCCGTGCGCCGTTCCCGCTCCACGTGCCGGCGCGGCGCGGGAGCAGGCGGCTCCCGAGCAGCCTGCTCGAGCGCAGCGTATGCTCGCGGCGCGGTGACCGCGCTCGCGATCAGCTACGGCGTCCAGGCCGCGATCATCCTCGCGGCGGTGACCGCGCTCGCGGTCTGGCTGCGGCGCCGCACGAAGGTGGGCTACGGCCTGTTCTTCGCGGGCGCGCTGGTGTTCATCGTCTCGCAGCTCGTGCACGTGCCGCTCAACTGGGCGCTCGTCCCGCTCCTGCCGAGCGGCACGCCGTGGCTGACCGCGGCGTTCCTCGGGCTGAGCGCGGGGCTGTGCGAGGAGCTGTCGCGCTACGTCGGCATCCGCTTCGTGTTCAAGCGGGTGCGCCACGGCGAGGAGGCGCTGATGCTCGGCGCCGGCCACGGCGGCGTGGAGGCGCTGTTCGTGGCGGGGCTCGCGGTGATCCTCGTGGTGCAGCTCGCCGCGCTCGCGCAGCAGGACCCGGCCACGCTGCTCGAGGGCCTCACCGCAGAGCAGCAGGTGGGCGTCGAGCTGCTGGTGAGCACGTCGCCGGTCATCCCGCTGCTGGGCGCGCTCGAGCGCCTCCTCGTGCTGCCGGTGCACCTCGCGATGACGATGATGGTGACCGCGGCGGTGGCGCGCGGGCGGCCGTGGTGGCTGCTCGCCGCGATCGTCTTCCACGCGGTGCTCGACGCCGGCGCGGTGCTCGTGTCGGGGTCGCTGGGCGTGATCGCGGCCGAGGTGTGGCTCGGCGCCTTCACCGCCGCGAGCCTGGTCGCGCTCTGGGTGCTCGGCCGCCGCCTGCGCCGCCCCCCGGCCGACACGGTGGACGCGGAGCCGACCGGCGCGCCGCTCGAGCTCGTGCAGACCCGCAAGGTGTATGGCGGCGCGGTCCACGCGCTGAGGGGCGCGTCGCTCGCCATCGAGGAAGGGACCCGCACCTGCCTGCTCGGGCCCAACGGGGCGGGCAAGACCACCACCATCCGCCTGGTCACCGGCGGCGTCGCGCCGAGCGGCGGCCACGCGTTCCTGTTCGGGACGCGCGCGGACGACGACGGGTTCCTCCAGAGCAAGCGGCGGCTCGGCCTCGTCCCGCAGCAGCCCGGCATGTACGAGGACCTGACGGTGCGCGGCTGGTTCGAGCTGGTGCGCGACCTGTACGAGCGCGGGGACCCCGACGCGATCGCCGAGGAGCTCGCGCTCGGCGACCTGCTCGAGCGGCCGATGGCGAAGCTCTCGGGTGGACAGAAGCGGCGGGTCGCGATCGCCGCCGCGGTCCTCGGCGAGCCCGAGCTGCTGATCCTCGACGAGCCGACGGCCGGCCTCGACCCGATCGCGTCGCGCGAGGTGCTCGACTACCTCGAGCGCCTCGATCCTTCGCGGACGATCCTGCTGTGCACGCACGACCTCGAAGAGGCCGAGGCGCTGTGCGACCGGGTCGTCGTGATGCGGGACGGACGCGTGCTCGTGCACGAGGCGATCGAGGATCTGCGGGGTCGAATGGTCCCGCAGCTCGACTTGCGGATCTCGAGCGATCGCGCCGCCGCGCGCGAGGCGCTCGTCGCGCTCGGGCGCGAGGTCACCGAGGACGGCGACGCGCTGCGCGTGTCGGCCGCCGACCCGGCCACCGACGCCCCGGCGCTGCTGCGCGCGCTGCTCGACCGGGGCGTGGACGTGGTGGAGTGCCAGATCGTGCGCCCCAGCCTCGAGGAGCTGTTCCTCGAGATCGTGGCGCAAGAGCACGAGGGCGAGAGCGACCCCGCGCACGACGCCCCCCTCGAGGAGCCGTTGCCTCCGCCGGTCCCGCTCGCGGAGCTGTTCGCCCCGTCGACGCGCCGGCTGCTCGCCAAGGAGTGGCGCCAGCTGCGCGCCGCGGGCAGCGCGTTCTGGACGTCGCTCATCTTGCCGGTGTTCATGATGCTGCTCGTGCCGCAGTCGTTCATCTTCGCGATGCGCGCGGCGCCGGCCGATCCCGACGACACCGGCGCGCTTCCGGACTGGGGCCTGCTCGGCGAGATCGGCGACGACCCGACCCGCGTCGTGCTCGGCATCCTGCCGCTGTTCGTCACGATCGCGGCGCTCGCCGCCCCGACCGCGCTGATCACGCACTCGATCGTGCACGAGCGAGAGACCCGCACCTTCGAGCTGCTCGTCGCGCTCCCGGTCCGCATCCAGCAGGTGGTGGCGGCCAAGCTCGCGTGCGCCTTCCTGTTCACCGCGGCGGTCTGCTCGGGGTGCCTGGCCATCCTCTCGGTCGAGCTGATCGTGCTCGAGCTCGCGAGCGTGATCGAGGCGCTGTCGCTGTTCGCGCTGCTCTTCGCGGCCCTCGCCCAGGCGACGACCGCCGCGCTCCTCGTCGCGGTGCTCGCGCGCGACTTCCGGACCGCGAACAACCTCGCGGGGGTCCTGATCGTCCCGTCGATCTTGCTGGTGATGGCGGTCAGCGTCGTCGTCGCCGGCGGCGCGCTGCGCGCGCTCGTGCTCGCGATCCTGTTCACGCTCGTGGCGATCGCGGTCGGTCGCGTCGCGCTGCGCTCGGCGACCTTCGAGAAGCTGCTCGCCTAGGGGTCGGCGCGGACGGGATCGGGCGTGTCGGCGCGGCAGCGATCTGCCAGCCGGCTCGAAGGGGAATTCTCTCGCAAAGGCGCAGAGGCGCAAAGGTGACGGGATGGCCGTCGCGGGCGGTTCGTCGAGGACGCCCGCACCTCGACACCGACGCGATGGCCCAACCGCAAGGTGCCCCCATCGCGGTCCCTTAGCGCCTCTGCGGCTTTGCGAGAGATCGCACCTCGAAGCCCGCGCGATGGTCCGAGCCATCGGGTGCCCCCACCCCGCGTCAGCGGCGGATCTGCGCTTCGCTGCTCGCCGAGTTCCCGCCCGCGTCCGTCGCCCGCACCGCGACGATGTGGGTGCCGGGGTCCAGCGACGACAGGTCGATCTCGAAGCGCTCGTTCTCCGTGTCGAACAGGTCGTCGACGGGGAACACCGCGCGCCAGTCGCCGCCGTCGACCGCGTACTCCAGGCGCGTGATCGGCCCGAGGGCGTCGATCGCGCGGCCGGTGAGCCGCGTGCCCGCGAAGCGCAGCTCGGTCACGCGCGGGGCGTGGTTGTCGATGCGGATCGGCTCGCTGTCGCGCGTGTCGCGCAGGACCAGAGCGTCGGGGTTGTCGAGCTCGTCGGAGGCCTCGACGCGGACGATGTACCAGCCGTCCGGGATCGCCTCGGTCTCCCACTCGTAGTCGTCGCCGGTGAGGACCGTGTCCGACGGAAGGATGTCGCGCCAGATCGTCTGGCCGTCGCGGCGGAACCGCAGGCGGTAGCGGAGGCGATCGTCGTCCGGGTTCTCGACCTCCCACGCGATCTTGTAGGTCGTCGACGCGTCGGGGACCTCGCTCTGGCGCTCGGCGCGCATCTTGGTCGTCGCCGCCTTGTTCGCCCCCTCGAGGCCGACGTCGGTGACGTAGGCGCGCTGGTTCTGCGGCAGGAAGTACACCGTCACCGCCCGCAAGACGGCGTCGGGATCGCGGTCGAAGCGCGCGCGGATCTGGAGGAAGCGCGCCTGCGGGCTGCGCACGGGACCGGAGTCCGTCAGGTCCGTGGACCAGTCGCTCCAGGTCTCGTCCGGCTCCTCGGTGTTGCCCGTGCGGGTCTGCAGCGCGAGCCGGCCCTCGCCGCGCCAGTCGAGCTGGCCCCAGCGCGCGGTGAAGCGCGCGTCGAGCACCTTGGACACCCACGCGGGGTTGGTGGGGCGCGCCGCGCTCACGCGGTAGAACGCGGCGCCGTCGCCGGTCACGAAGTAGGGGTCGTCCACGTCGAAGCGCACGTCGAGCACCTGCCGCTCGTCCACGTCGACGATCGTCGACGTGGTGCGATCCGGGTTCACCTGGACGACGCGGCCCTCGGCGCCGGTCCCCGCGACGATGCGGCCGTCGTCGAGGATCGACAGCGAGGTGATGTGGCCCTCGTCCTGCGCGAAGACGCGCTCGGCGCGACCGTCGGCGCCGACGCGGTAGATGCGGCCCTTGCCGGGCCGCGGCCGCGGCGGCGACGCGCTCGCCCCCGAGGGGACCTTGGCGTGCGCCGAGGTCACGTTCGGCGGGTCGGGGAATTCGTTGGCGCCGACCGCGAGCACCCCGTCGCGGAACGCGAGCGCGGTGATCTCGTTGCCCTCGAAGTCGTGGACCACCTCGACCCGGTCCGGGCCCTCGATGCGCACCACGACCGCGTCGTCGCTCGTGCCCGCGTACAGGGCGCCGTCGGCGCCGAGCGCGAGGCTCATCACGTGGCTGGCCGACGAGTCCCACAGGATCGTCGCGCGGCCGGCGCGGTCGATCTGATAGACGCGGCCCTCGGGGCCGGTGGCCGCGTACAGCCGGTCGCGCGACGCGTCGTAGGCGAGGTCCCAGATGTGCTCGACGTCGTCGGGCCTCGCGAGCTCGTTGACCGCGCCGTCGGCGCCGATCGTGTAGATGCGGCCCTCGGGGAGCGTCCCGGCGTAGAGCGTGCCGCCTCCGCCCATCGCGAGCGACGAGACGACGAGCTGGTCGGTGTCCGCGTGCTGCTCGACCTGGCCGTCGCGCACCCGGTAGACGCGGCCCTCGTTGCCGGTGCCGAGGTAGACCGTGCCGTCGCTGGCTCGCGCGGTGGCGTAGACCAGCGCGACGTCGTCGGGCAGCGCGATCGGCTCGACGCCGACGCCGATGGTCACCCGACCGTCCGAGTGCACGGCGGTGTTCTCGAGCTCGCCGGCGGCGAGCGCCGCGGCGTCGTCGAGGACGAACCGCTCCGTCGAGGTCGCGAGGACCGGCGCGACCACGCCCACGGCGAGCAGCGTGCTGGCCGCCGCGAGGCCCAGCGCGATCAGGGGGCGGCTCGGTTGGGGGAAATTCTCTCGCAAAGGCGCGGAGACGCGAAGGGGGGCGACGGGATGGCCGACGCCCGCGTCGGGCCGAGACGCCGCCGGCTCGGCGGATTCGCGGGACGCGCCGGCGCGCTCGATCTTGGCGCCTTCGCGGCTCCGCGAGAGACCTTCGCTCGATCCAGATGCGCGCGCGTCAGTCCCGAGCGCGCCAGCCTCGACGGGTTCGTGGGACGCGCCATCGCGCCCACTCTTGGCGCCTTCGCGGCTTGGCGAGAGACCTTCGCTCGATCCAATTGCGCGTGCGTCAGTCCCGAGCGCGCCAGTCTCGACGGGTTCGCGGGGCGCGCCATCGCGCCCACTCTTGGCGCCTTCGCGGCTTTGCGAGAGACCTTCGCTCGATCCGAATTCAGTCACGGGGAGTGCTCCGCACGGTGAGCTCGACGCGGGCGCCGCCCGCGACGACGCGGTCGAGGCCGACCTCGTGGCGGTCGTAGGTGATGAACGGGCGCGCGCGATCGGCGTCGTTCGTGAGCTGCAGGGTGTCGAGGGCCGACGGCGGCAGGTGCCGCACGACGTGACCCGGGAATCGCAAGCCGCGTTGCGGAGTGCGCATCGAGATCACCATGGAGGTCGACGGGTAGGCCTCCTGCACCGCGCCGAGCAGGTCCTCGAGGCTCCGCGCCTGCGCGTGGTGAATGTCCACGCCGCCGCCCGGCTCGATGTCGACGCGGATCGTCTCGCCGGCGTAGCGCTCGGGGATCCGCACCGGCACCACGCGGACCTCCTCGTCCTGCCCGAAGCGCCGCAGCACCACGCGCAACGGCACGGTCTCGCCGGGGTTCACCTCGTCGCCCGGCGCGAACGCGTTGACCACGCGCACCGTGTCGCGCTCGTAGCGCAGGTCGAGCTCGACCTCGACGCGCGTGGCGCGCGCCTCCTCGAACGGGTTGCCGTAGACCGCCTCGAGCAGGTCGTACAGCCGCAGCTGGCGCAGCGACGCGGGGCTCGCCGCGCCGATGCGGCTGTAGCCGTGGTCGACCACGCGCTCGGGCTCGCCGCGCCCGGTCACCCAGACCTGGCTCGTCGCCGTGTAGGTCACGTCCGCGTTGTCCGCCGCGGTCGCCTTCACCGCGTTGAGGATCGCCGCGTTCAGGATCACCGGCGTGAGCACGCGGTGGCTCGCGACCTCGAAGTTCCACTCGGTGCGCGGCGCGCCCTCGGCGCCGCGGATGCGCACCGTGCAGGGCACCACCTCCGCCTCATTCGCCGAGTCGACGACCACGCCGGACTGCCGGTCGTGGATGAGCGTGCCGAGCGCGCGGGTGGGCTCGCTGATCTTGAACGACCGGTTGATGCTCACGAGCACGTGGAGCACCCGCACCAGCGTCGCGGGCAGGCTGGTCTGGCCGGCGCTGATCATCGGGTGCCCGAACGCCACCGCGCGGTCGCCCTCCACGTGGGTGACCGTGCCGACCGCGGTCGAGGAGATGTCCCCGCGCACGATCTGGATGCCGACCGCGCCGCCGTCGACGTAGGCCGTCGGCGTGTTCGGCGGCGGGGTGGCCTGACCGGTCCCGCCGACCTGCAGCGTGACCATGCCGAACGGCGACAGCTGCGCGTCGAGCATCCGCACCACCGACTCGTCGAAGCCGCCGAGCATGAGCGGCGTCGCCGCCGGCGTCAGGGTCGTCCCGCTCGGGGTGGCCACCGTGCCGACCCGCTCGGCGTGCGCCTCGAGCGCGGTCGTGGGGGTCACGTCGCGCTGCCCGCGGTAGGCCGGGAGCCCCGCGAGGTGCGGCCCGCGGACGCGGCGGCTCGCGCGCTCGGGGCGCAGCGGCGCGTCGAACGGGTCGGGCCGAACCGGGCGGCGCAGCTCGCTCAGCATGTTGCGGATCGGCGTCACGCCCGCGACGGGATCGGCGCTGAACGGCCAGCCGTACGCGTAGGCGCCGGCGAGCCGACCGTCGAGGTAGATCGGGCTGCCGCTCATGCCCGCGACCACGTGCGCGCGGTCGAGCAGCTCGTGCGGCGTGCGGATCAGGATCAGGTCCTGGTCGGGCCGGAAGCCGTGCAGGACGTCGATCACCTCGACGTCGAAGCGCTCGGGCTGCGTGCCGCGCAGGACGGTGAGGCCGTAGCCGGTCATGCCCGGCGTGATCTCCTCGACGCCGATGACGTCGTCGGAGGTCGACCGCACCTGCCCCAAGGCCACGGCCGAGACGAGGAGCCCGGCGAAGACCGCCGCGATCAGGCCATGGCGCGCGCGCACGTTCGCTCAGGCGAGCTCCGGCTCACCCTTGGGGAAAGAGCGGAGGAGCTCGACGAGCGCCTCCGGGCGGAAGGGCTTGGCGATCGTCGCGACGACGCTGGCGAGCGTCTCGACGACCGGGCTGGGCTCGTCGTCCTCGCCCGACATCAGCACCACCGGCACCTCCGGGTGCTCCGCGGCGACGCGGCGCGCGAGCTCGACGCCGCTCATCCCCGGCAGGGAGTGATCGACGAGCACGAGATCGACCGGCCACTGCGCCATCAGCTCGAGGGCGGCCTCGCCGGAGCTCGTCCCGACGACGCGGTTGCCGCGGACGGTGAGCATGCGCGCGAGGCGCCACTGGAGATCGGGATCGTCTTCGACCACGAGCACGCCGCGCACGCGGATCGGGGGGATCGTCGCGACGGCCCTGCGCGCGCGCATCAGCTTGTGCCGCTGGCCCGCCGGGGACTCCGGCGCCGCGGGCTCCTGGGCGACGTTGTTGCGCAGCTTTTTGGTCATCACGTCGATCACGAGCGCTCCTCACCGCACGGCGACCGGGTATCCCCTTGGACCCGAGGCCGATGCCCGCGGTGAAGCGGTGAACGCTCCAGAGGCCCGCTCATTCCCGAGCGAGCCCACCGATGATAGGGATAAGCCACGTCCTCCGCAATCCCCCGTCGAGAGCGTGAAATTCCAGTGTTCTCCGGCCGGTTCGAGGTCCACGTCCAGTCCTGTTGCGCCGGCCGTGCGAGGTGTTTCATGCTCGCGCGGTGCCGCCCCCTCCCCTGCCCCATCAGGTCGACCTGCTCGAGCGCGTCTTGCAGACCGTGCGCGAGTGGCAGGGGGAGCGCCCGCCGGTGGTGGTCTTCGATCTCGACGCGACGTTGTTCGACAACCGCCCGCGGACGCTGGAGATCATCCACGAGTTCGTCCGCGAGGTGGAAGAGGACGATCCCGAGCTCGCCAACAAGCTCCTGTCGCTCGAGCTGGGGATGGTAGAGTACCTCCTCACCGACACGCTCAAGGCGTGCGGCGTGTACCGCGCCGACCGCGTCAAGCAGGTGACCAACTACTGGCACGAGCGCTTCTTCGACGACGACTACATCGCGTGCGACGTGCCGTTCGGTGGCGCCCCCGAGTACGTCCGGGCGATCTACGCCGCGGGCGCGAACGTCGCCTACGTGACGGGTCGCGACGTCGCGGGGATGCTGATCGGCACGGTCGGCAAGCTGCGCGACGAGGGCTTCCCCATCGGGGTCGCCGGCATCGAGCTGCTGCTCAAGCCCGACGAGCACATGCACGACGAGGCGTTCAAGCGCGGCGCGCTGCCGACGCTCGAGCGCGTCGGCGAGGTGATCGCGCTGTTCGACAACGAGCCGGCGAACTGCAACCTCGCGAAGTCGCTCTTTCCCCCCTGCACGGTGGTCCAGCTCGAGACGCAGAAGGTACCCGGCGCGCCGGTCCTCGCGGACGACGTCGAGGTGATCGCCGACTTCCGCACCAGTTAGCCCATGGCCGCCTCATCGTCGTCGAGCGCCCCTGCCATCGAGCACACGGGCGCGTTCCGCTTCCGCCGGTTCCTCAACTGGTTCCCGCTCGGGCTCACGTACGCGCTGCTGTACATGGGCCGGTACAACCTCACCGTCGCGAAGAACTCGCTCGGCGAGCTGATGACGAAGGAGGACTTCGGCATCATCTTCGGCGTCGGCACGGCGACCTACGCGATCGCGTTCTTGGTCAACGGCCCGCTCGTCGATCGGATCGGCGGCCGCAAGGGCATGCTGATCGGCGCGACCGGCGCCTTCGTCGCGAACGCGGCGATGGGCCTGTACCTCAACTACGTCGTCGGCCTCGACAACCCCGAGGGCGCCCCGCTCCGCCTCGTGTTCAGCGTGCTCTACGCGCTGAACATGTACTTCCAGAGCTACGGCGCGGTCTCGATCGTGAAGGTCAACTCGCACTGGTTCCACGTCTCGGAGCGCGGCGGGTTCAGCGGGATCTTCGGGACGATGATCTCGAGCGGCATCTTCCTCGCCTTCACCGTCAACGGCTGGCTGCTCGACGGCGCGGAGTCGTTCTACGGACAGGACACGCCGAGCGCGATGCGCGCCTGGGTGGTGTTCGCGTTCCCGGCGGCGCTGCTGCTCGTGTTCGTGATCGTCGAGTTCTTCCTCCTGCGCGACCGGCCGGGCCTCGCGGGGCACGAGGACTTCGACACCGGCGACGCCAGCAGCGGCGACGACGACGACGCGCCGGTGCCCACGCTGCAGCTGTTCAAGAAGATCCTGACCAACCCGATCATCCTGACCGTCGCGGCGATCGAGTTCTGCACCGGGATCCTCCGCAACGGCGTGATGCACTGGTTCCCGATCTACGCGAAGGAGATCTGGGTCCTGCCGAGCGAGCACATGCTCCGGCGCGGGTCGTGGGAGAACATCCCGCTGATCATCGGGTGCTTCGTGGTCGCCGCGATCAGCTTCGCGGTCGCCTACAAGTTCGCGAAGGGCGCGCGCCGCGGCTACCTGATCGTCTTCGGCGCGCTCGCGTTCCTCGCGCCGTTCTTCCAGGGCGGCTGGGGCGGCCTGCTCTTCGTCGCCGGCGTGGTCGGCGGCAACGTCGCGGGCTGGGTCAGCGACCTGTTCTTCCAGAGCCGCCGCGGCCCCGCGGCCGCCGGCCTGTACGGCTTCCTGGCGCTGCTCACGATCGCGATGATCTTCAGCCTCTCGCCGCCCGAGAACGTCGTGGAGGAGGCCGAGGAGGAGAGCGGCCTCGAGGCGGGTGACCGCATCGTCGCGATCGCGGGCGTCGACGGCATCGACGGCTGGGCGGACATCCGCAACGCGGTCGCGTGCTGGGAGCCGACCTGCGAGGACTCGCGGTGGGATCCCGCGGCGTGCGCGTGCACGAGCCGGCAGGGCGCGGCCGAGCGTCCCCCGGTGGCCGCCGACCGCCCGATCCCGGCGACCGTCGAGCGCGGCGGCGAGACGCTCGAGCTCGCGCTGCCCGACCCCGCCGCATCGCAGCGCGCGGGTGACCTGCGCCTGCTCGAGGCCCGCCCGGAGCTCCCGCTCAACCCGTGGGTCCTCGGTGTGCTCGTGTTCCTGATGAGCCTGTGCGTGATCGGCACGCACGGCCTGCTGTCGGGCACCGCGACGATGGACTTCGGCGGCCGCAAGGGCGCGGCGACGGCGGTCGGCGTGATCGACGGCTTCGTCTACGCCGGCACCGCGGTGCAGTCGTTCTCGCTCGGCTACCTGACGACCCAGGACTGGTCCTACTGGCCGATGTTCCTCGTGCCCTTCGCCGTGATCGGCTTCTTGCTGACCACGCGTATCTGGAACGCCAAACCCGGCTCTGGTGGGGGGCACTGATCTCGCGCGGTCTTTCGGCGGTTTTTTCACGCGGCGGGCGCGAAGGACGCGAAGGGGCGCGAAG
>Ga0070728_10006195_pt1 | contig 11413 bp, 8 predicted proteins | sample tdDd471_FD_66723 | JGI IMG/M metagenome (GOLD analysis project Ga0070728, IMG submission 66723) | Marine sediment microbial communities from the Atlantic coast under amendment with organic carbon and nitrate - tdDd47.1 | ecosystem: Environmental > Aquatic > Marine > Coastal > Sediment | place...
TTTAGATTTTACCTGCCTCTTTTAAAGCAACTTCTAATTGATCTACTAGCTCTTCTAATCTTTTTACAACTGCCATATACGGCTCTTTTGTTGTTAAATCAACACCCGCTTCTTTTAATAAATCTACTGGATAATCGTTTCCACCAGATTTTAATAAGTTTAAGTATTTCTCTTGCGCTTTTTGAGCAGCTTCTGGAGTTTCAGCTTGCTTTATTTGATTAAACAAACTGCTTGAACAAGAAAAAGAAACGGCATAATTATACACATAATATGTATAATTAAAGAAATGATGAACACGTGGCCAGCTATAAGCATACGTTTCTGATCTTTCCATAATATCACCATTATATTTCAAATCAATTTCTGAGTATAAATCAGCTATAATATCAGCATTTAGTGGCTCATTTTTTTCTACTTTTGAATATAAGTTATATTCAAATTCAGCAAATTGTGCTTGACGATAAAAAGTACCTGCGATATTATCAATAGCTTGCACTAATAAAACAATTCTTTCTTCTGGAGTTTTAGCGTCTTTAATTAAATGATCTAGCAACATTTTTTCGTTAAATGTTGAAGCTGTTTCAGCAACCATACTTGCATATCCAGTATATGTAAAAGGCTGATATTTACTTGCCAACATACTATGAATTGAATGTCCAAATTCATGAACCAAAGTAAATACATGATCACGAGTACCATTCCAGTTCATTAAAATATATGGATGAACACCTTCAACAGACCAGCTATAAGCTCCACCTCTTTTGCCAGGTTTTTCATTAACATCAACCCAACCTCCTTGAACAGCCTCACCTAAAAGATCATTATACTCATCACCCATTGGCTTTAAGCATTCCTGAACTAATTCAACAGCTTCATCATAAGTATATGATTTTTCAAAATCAACTAACTCTAAAGACCCGTCTGAACCATAATATTTTTCTAGTCCTAATGCTTTTTTTCTAAGCTCACGATACTTTAAAAGTGCTGCAGTATTATTACTAGCAACATCAATTAAATTCATATAAACATCTTTTGGTATGTTGTTTGATTCTAAAACTCCATCCAAACAACTTTCATAACCACTTAACTGAGCATTAGCCCAACGGTTTTCATAAACGCCCATTAAAATGGCAGCATATGTATTTTTATTTTTTGCGTAAGCTTCAGACATAGCTTCAGAAACTGCTTTACGATCATCCTGAACTTTGTTTGTTGCATAAATTTTTGAAGCATTTGCAGGACTAGCTACCACCTCTTCACCTGTTGATAAAGTCACTTTATGGAAATCCATATCTGCAGTAGAAAGAGAACTATATATTTTTGATGATGCACTTAATGCTTTACTATAATAAGTAGAAATTCGTTGAGTTTCTTCATCTAAAATATGCTCTAATTGACGGTAGAAACTGTCATAATCATGCTCGTAAATTGCTAACTTTTCGTTTTCAGCCATCCACTTATCAATTGTTTCTTTTGGAATAGAAGCTAGCTCTGTTTGAATCCATGTTGTGTTTCGTCCCATTTCAACCCACATTGTTTGTAACTGTTGCAACTTCGTTACATAAATAGGATTCTTGCCATCTATATCTTGGCTTAATGAAGCATAAACATATAATTTAGAGCCAATTTGAGAATTTTTCTCAGAGAATTTCTGGAAATCTAGCATGACAGCTGCACTCGATCCTAATGTTCCTTTATATTCTAAATACTTTGGAATTTGAGACTGCACATAATCAAGATCTTCTTGCCAAGCATCCCAGTCAGCATAAATATCTGTTAATTTCCAATTATACTTGTAATTAATTTCACCTTCTCCTTTCACCTCACCTTCGGCAAAAGCATAGATATTTAAAGTAAAAATTGCTAATAATAAAATTGATAGTTTTTTCATTTTATACTATTTATTTGTTAATAAATTAAGCGCCAAAATTACACACTTTTAGTTAAAAATTTCAAATTGTAATTTTGATTAGAATGATTTTGAGAAAAATGGTTTAATTTAGGGCGATATCTTATTTCTTAACTTATAAATAAACAAAAATGTTTACTAAAGCTATAGTGAGAAAACCTGCTGAAACATTTGTAAATGGAATTACAACAGCAAATTTAGGAAAACCTAATATTAACATAGCACTTAAGCAACATGATGCTTATTGTGAAGCCTTAATAAAATGTGGGCTTGAAGTTATAGTTCTTGATCCTGACCCAAATTTTCCAGACTCATGCTTTGTTGAAGATACTGCCATTGTAACTAAAAATTTTGGCATTATAACCCGTCCCGGAGATAAAAGAAGACTTGGCGAAGAGGTAGAGATTAAAAAAGTATTAGAGTCTTTACTTAAGCTCCATCATATTGTAGAACCTGGGACTCTTGATGGTGGTGACATAATGCAAGCTGACAATAAATTTTATATTGGATTATCGAACCGAACTAATCTTTCAGGCGCAAAACAATTAACAGAGATTTTATCAAGTTATAATTATGACGTTTATTCTATACCTGTTTGTAATTTATTGCATTTTAAAACCGGAGTAAACTACTTAGGAGAAAACAATCTATTAATTCACAAGGAATTCTGCTCAAAAGATGACTTTAAATCTTATAACAAGATAGTTATAAGTGAAACAGAAGAATATGCAGCTAATTCGTTACGAGTAAATGACTATGTAATTACTCCTAAAGGTTTTCCAGAAACAAAAACAAGTATTGAAAAACTGGGTTATAAAGTAATTGAATTGGAATTATCGGAATTCCAAAAATTGGATGGAGGATTAAGTTGTTTATCGCTTAGATTTTAATTTACCTGTTTAGTTCATCCAGCTTATCAACCATTATAAATTTATCAAAATCGGAAGTTTTATATAATGTAAATGCTTCCGATTTTCTTTTTTCGATTTTGTCAACGAAATAAAATTCGTCATTAATTATTTTTGCATCAAAAAATTTACCCTTAAGCACGTATTCAGGAAAAAGATTAAGTCCGTTTAATTCGTATATTACTTGCTTTGTAACAACATAAACTTCTCCTTTATATTCTATGAATTGATTTGGATACGATTCACTTAATATCCTATTTCCTTTATAATAAATGTATTTATTTTCTGAATTGTAATAAATTAAATCTTCAGCGTCTGTGAAAGAGTATATAAATGATCCTACAAGGGTATCAATTTTATAATTCTGCAGATTTAATAAAATAATATTTTCAGTATTATAAAAAGCCAGTTTATTTCCATTCTTGGAGATTTTTAAATTAATTATTCTATCAGAAAGAATAGTTACCAGCAGCTTACCTTCAGAATTATAATGTTTTATATAATCCTTTTTATCGTCAACTACTTCAAGGCTTGTAATAAATCCATTTGGCAAACTACAGTATGAATTTCCTTCAAAAACGAATGAGTCTGTTACAACTTTATACTCACCATTAATTCTCTCAATCCTGTGATCAGGCATTTTAGGTAATTCTTCAATTAAAATTTTTCCTAATTTGTTCAGTTTCTGGGAAAAACCCGAAAAGGAAACCAACAATACTAATAAACATAAAACAATTCGCTTCATTATTCAAGAATCAATATTCGGCAATGATAAGAAAATATGTTAAGATTAAGTTTTTAATTTTCTAAAAATGGGAATTTTACCAAACCTATTTTTTGAAAGAAATATTGAAATGAAGTTCTTAAAACACCAAAGCCATACACAATGCTATTTTTCAAGTTAATTGAAGAGGAATCATTGGTGTATTTTGTAGGACAATTTATTTCTGCTATTTCAAATCCTGCGTAATGAATTTGAGTTAAAACCTGATTATCAAAAACAAAATTATTAGAATTTGCTTTATAATTTATTTTTACCAAAACTTCGCGACTATATGCTCTAAAACCTGTATGATATTCTGAAAGCTTAACTCCTAAAAGCAAATTCTGAATAAAAGTCAATATCCTATTAAAAATGTATTTATATAAAGGCATTCCACCCTCTAATGCTCCTTTTCCTAATATTCTTGAACCAAGTACAACAGACAAACCATCATTAGCAATAAGTGAAGCCATTGAAGGAATTAACTTTGGAGTATACTGGTAATCAGGATGAAGCATTACTATAATATCAGCACCTAAATTCAGAGCTTCATCGTAACAGGTTTTTTGATTTGCTCCATAACCCCTATTTTCTTTGTGCAAAAATATCTTTGTTATACCCAATTCATTTGCTTTCTGAACTGTCTTATCATGACTTTTATCATCAACTAAAATTACATCGTCAACAATATCCAGAGGAATTTCCAAATAAGTTTGCTCCAATGTTTTTTCAGCATTAAATGCAGGAAGTACAACCACTATTTTTTTATTGTTAATCATTTCTTAAATAATTCGGGATTTAATTCCTGAGCTTTTACAATACATTGCTTATATTTCTCTTCATTCCCAAAATTTCGATATAAGGCTCCAAGATTTATGAGGATATTTGCATCTGCAGACTTAATTTCCATTTCATAGGCCTTTTCCATAATAACTAATGCTTTTTGCATCTCATTTAAGTTAGCATATGTCATAATAAGATTCATTTTTAACACCGGGTCATTAGGATCAAGTTCAGTTGCTTTTAATAATACTGATGCCGACTTTTCAAAATCCTTAGTAATTCCATACACAACTCCTAAATCCTTAAAAACTGTAATGTTCTTTGGATTTATTGTCGCTGCTTTTTCCAAGTATTCTTTTGATTTTTCTAGATCATTTGCATACCTACCATATATGCGACCTAACAAATAGTTTATGTTAAAGTTATTTGGATTATAACTTTCGAGCTTATGTAAAATTTTCAGGTTTTCTCCAGCTCTATTCTCCTCTTCAAAAACTGCATTAATTCTGGTTTCAAAAAGATTCGTATAGATTATATCGTATAAAGGTGCCCGTTCCAGTATTTTTTCGTAATACTTAATAGTGCTATCAAGACTTTCATAGTACTCCCATTGAGCATTACCCATTAGTAAAATCGCATCGTTATATGTTGGATGAATCTCAATTGCTTTTCGCAGATATTTTATTGCTCTTTCTAGATAGCCTTTTTTAAGGTTTTCATTACCTGGCTTTGTAGCTTCCTCGATAAGAATACCTCCTGCTGCTGTATTACTTTTTGCACTATTTTCTGATGTTTTTACATCATTAGTGAATAAAGTAAAATCATTTTCCCAAACTATATTTCTACTAATTGTTTTTACGGAATAAACCACCAAAATTGCAAATAAAACATATTGTAATACAATTGGTTTCCTTATCTGGGTGGGTAATTTATTTGAAATAAAATATGCCAGAATAAGTATTATTCCAATTGAAGCAGTATAAACAAATCGCTCGTTCATAAAAACTCCAATAGGGAATAAAATATTAGACATAGGCGATAATGTTATCAGAAAAAATAAAATACCGAATGATATAAGTCTCTTCTTCTTTAAACCTAAAAGTGCATAAATACCAAGAAATAAATAAACTATAAGAGAAATTATTGACCAGATATTACTCCATGTCAAAATTGGAATATGATATGGATAATAATCATATGTTAAAGGATGAGGAATTATCAACAACCTTAAATACAGCAGTAAAGTATAAAAAACAGTTGCAAACTTCTCGGAAACGGTCATCCCAAAAAATGAGTTATTCATTAGCTCCGTTCCTGTTTCAAAAGAAAGGCCTCCTATAACCTGATTGCGAATATAAAAATAGATCAAGGATGCTGCCACTATCGGAATAATTGAAAGAATAGTGTTTTTTGCCCCAGATTTTTCTCTGAAAAAATAAATAATCAAAGGAATAATTGCGAGAAAAGTTATTGCAACTTCTTTTGAAAACAAGGCAATTAAAAAGAATACAAAACTTAATATTAAATATGATTTCTTTTTATTTTGAAAATATTTTAAAGAAAATAAAGCTGCTGATAAAGCTCCTAGCAATGATAATATTTCATCGCGTCCTTTAATATTTGCAACTACTTCGGTATGTATAGGATGAACAATGAAAATTAACACCGCAACAAAAGGAACAGATAAATACCAGATATCAGAATTGTAAGCTGGTAGTAAAAATTCCAATAAAATAAACAAGACAAGAGCTGTTATAGCATATAATAAAACATTTAAGAAGTGACTAATAAAGAGCAGTAGTTTCCTTTTTGAATGCATTTTTCGCAAATTTGAAAGAACAATCCTTTTCTCATTGTCTTGGAAAATATTTGCTTTACCTATAATACTTTCCTGCTGCTTTTTTCTTAAGTTTCTGTTATTTGTTTGTAATGTTTTTGATAAATCCTTCATTAGTTTTTGAGAAGGTAGAATAAAATCAGGGTTCGCATTACGGTTCATTCTTTTTTCTAAACTCACCTTAGCTATTCCATCATAAGGAGATCCCATAATTATTTGCCACTCAATTGCAAATGTCACCATCGATAAAGGACGATAGCGTCCACCTGCTACTAAACTTTTGTTTTTTTTGTCGAAAAAACCACTAAAAAACTCGTGTGTGAATAAGTCATCAATCCCTTCAAATCCGCTTAAAGTATATTCATTTTCTGTTATTGCAAGCGCATCATCTAAGGCATATTCATGAAAAAGAGTATTCCCATAAAGAATAAATGTTAAAACGAATATTACCAAATATTTAATCCTGCCATTCATAAATAACGTTTTAAATACTGAGGAATAAATATATCATTTTATTTTCTTACCTAAAAATGCTTTAATACTCTTAATGCACGCAACGTATTCCATCTACTTGGTTTGCCAACCTTTTCCATTTGGAAATGTACTTGTCCCGTATGGTTAGCATTTAAATTCCACGTATTTTCTTTATTTTTCTTTTTTATTAAAACATCAATTGCATCCTGCATTCTTTTATCAAAATCAGCGCCTGCAAACTGTAAATAATCGAGAGATCTTAAAATATCGTACCTCCAACGTGCTGGATAAGGAAATTTCAAATACCTATTGTCAATTACTTTCCCAGTATTATCGGATTTAAATAAGCAATGTTGCAATATAAATTCTTGTGATTCCTGCTCTACTTTTATAAGCTCCTTTATGCGATACGTATAATCGCATTTTCTATATTCAAGTATACCCTCTAATACCGAGATAGTAGTATGCAAGGAGCTATGTTTTGCTCCTGATCTATTTAATCGGCAATTAAAACCCCCATCTGCTAATTGTTGCGAATGAATAATATCAACAATTGATTCAAGCTCACTTTGATCAACATTAAAATAACTAAAATAATTTAAACACATCCCATTTATGCACATGTCACTTATTTTCATCTCACCTATAGGAAGTATACCACCATCAGGTGATTTGTTTTCTTTTAAAATCATTTCGATAGTTTCTAATATTAGGCTGCAATTTTTAGAAATTCCTAGATTTTTAATATCCAACAGTGTATAATGAGTAGATGTCCATTTTGGCTGATAGAACTTTAATCCCCAGTGCTTGTTCTCATTTCTCTTTTCAAGATATTGCTTTCCCCAACCTTCCGTTTCAATTCTGTTTTTCAAATCAATTCTTTCCTCATCTAATATATCACGGTAAGTTTGATATTGTATGGAAACATCACCCTGAAGAAGCCATTCTATAATTTGCTTTTCATTCATTCTCTATACGTTCAATGCAACGATACATTGCTTTTCGCAATGCAACTTCGCGAGGATCATTAACTAAATAAAGGCCCATTTTAGACATTACGTATGCATAGCCAATCTCTTTTTCAGGATCGGCAAAAGCAAACGAGCCTCCTGCTCCTGGAGTGCCAAATACACTTTGATTATTTCCATAAAGCAAATCAGGTCCGGGTTTTAAAAAGCCGTATGCAAAATAAGTATTTAAACCCATGATAATATCAAAAGCTCCAGAGGGAGGAATTTGTGCTGGTTGTTTTAATAGTTCTATTGATTCTTTTTTAAAACCAAGGTCTAATCCTCCATTTGCAATAATGCTATAAACTTTTGCAATAGATCGGGCATCACCTATTCCATTGCCTGAAGGCATTTCAACCTTTTGAGTTGCTCGGTTATTCGGACTAAATTTTTCGGGAATTTTAAATGATAGATATAAAATAGATTTTCTATTGCGGAAATCCTTTCTCATTTTTTTGGGCATTTTATTCATATTAAAAACAAACTGCCCTATTGAAGGATAATATACTTTTGCCAACTCTTCATCAGGAATTGAGTCTGGTAAACCAATGTAAAAGTCAAGATCTAATGGTTTAGCAAATTCATCAGCAAAAAATACTCCTATACTTCTACCATTTGGATCAACACGACGCATAAGTTCGTTCATGTACATTCCCATAGTTGAAAGATGGTAACCATGTTTTTCACCAGGCTCCCATAATGGTTGCTGACGTGCCATGATTTCTGCTATATAATCAAAATCTGCCAAGTCATCAATTTCAAAAACCTCATCAACAAGACATAATCCTGCTTCATGGGCTAATAATTGCAAAACAGTAATATTTTCTTTTCCGTTCTGCGCAAATTCAGGCCAATAAGTAGATACTTTTTCGTTATAATCAAGCCAACCATTTGAATTAGCTTTTGCCAGACATAACGCGGCTAGACCTTTGGTCGTTGAGAAAACAATTACTTTTGTGTTTTCTTCCCATTTCGATTTTGTTAGAGCATCTCTGTATCCGCCCCAAAGATCAACTACCTTTTCACCTTTATAATAAATTGCTAATGCTGATCCGTTCTCTTTTCGATCTGTATAATTTCGGATATACTCGTCTCGAACTTCTTCGAATCCTGGAGCCACATATCCCTTAATAATTTCTTCTGGATTTTTCTTAGCTTTATATGAAGTTGAGCATTCTGTAAAAATGAATATCGTAAAAACTGCAATTAAAAATAATCTCAGAATATATTTATTCATTGTTTTTGATTGAAATGGATTCTATCAAATATAAAAAAGTTAAAAGAGAATTTAAACTTAATCTTCTTTTTTAATTCAACTTCTGTATTTAACTGATTCAAATTGAGTTGACATATTTAAACATAATTCTTATGACTCGAAAAAAAAGGTGATATAGATCACCTTTTTTAATTTCCTGATCTACTGCGCATTAAGTGGATTTAAGAATTTTGTTTACAGATTCGAATTGTTTATCAAAATATGAAGAGTGTTCATCTAATAAAAATATTTTTACAAGAATTCGTCCGTATATGCAAATAAACAATCAAACAAAAATGTTAAACGACGACTCCATATTTGAATTAGAATATCCTTCTCAGAGCAAAATGAGAAGGTTTTTTACTTTAATTATAAAGCATCTTTCTTTAATTGTGTTTTTCATTCTATTAAGTAGTTATAAAAATCCAACTACTCGAATTAATTCGAAACTTGTTTTTGCAGATTCATTTCATTTCAATTCTTTAGTTGAAAGTCAGATAAAATCAATCCAAAATAGTAATACTGATACATTATTCAGTATTCATTCTCAATTAAACGAGATTCTGGTTAAATTTTATGAAGCAAGAGAATTTAAGCCTGTTTGGATCAATAATTATTCAACTAATCCTCAGTTTACAACTATTATAAATCTATTGGACAGTGCTGCTTATTTTGGTTTCCCATATGATTATTTCAATGCAGAAAGGATTCATGTTTTAAATATGAATTTAGAAAACTTAAACCAAAAAGTTGATCTTGAATTAAGTACGAGTTATGCTGCATTGAAATTTATACTTTATTTAAAGCATGGAATAGTTGACAAAGATACTTCGTTGGCTTTTTCATTAGATTTAGAGGTTTTACCTGAAATTCTTAACAATGCTATTAACCAAAACAAATTAAGAGGAGAGATTTTATCTGTACAACCGGAACTTGTTCATCATCAGAATTTATTGAATTCGCTTTCTCATTTTATTGATCTACATTATTCGATTAAATATACTACTCCTGCTTTTATCGATGATAAATTGCTTGCAAAGAGCCTCTATTATTCAGGTTTAAGTAAATCTCCAATTTTCGATTCATTAAATCCAAAATCAGACGTTTTAAATAATTTGCAATCAGAATATTACTTACCTAAAGATTCTATTCTTAACGCTCCAACACATGAAGTAATCGTTTCTTTATTAAAATTTAAATACTTTCAGGCTTGTTTAAATTTAAACAGACTTAGAAACCTACAAAACTCAGGAGAAAATTACCTGTTCGTAAATATCCCTGAATATAAATTGCACGTTGTTGAATCAAATGAAAACAAAGAAACTTTTAATGTTATTGTTGGCAAAAAAAGAACTCCTACTCCTGTTTTGTCGAGTAATATTGAAAAAGTAATTGCTAATCCATACTGGACAGTACCAAGAAGTATTGTTAAGAATGAAATGATTTATAAAATAAGGAAAGACTCAACGTATCTTAAGAGAAATGGATTTTTCATCATAAATAATTATGAAGAAACTGTAGACGAATCGATTATTGACTGGAACGAAAAAGATCCATTAGGTAAGAAATACTGGATAAGACAGATTAATAGCAGATCGAATGCACTGGGACAAGTAAAGTTTATTTTTCCTAATAATCATAGTGTTTACCTTCATGATACTCCATCAAAGCGTTTGTTTAAAAACGAAAAAAGAACTTATTCGCATGGTTGTATTCGACTCGAAAATCCCGATAAACTTGCTCAGTACTTAACAAGTAAATATAACAAGGAAGAATATGGGGATTTCAAAAAACTTATTTCTGCAAGAAAACGTCAAGTAATTGATCTTACTGAACAAGTAAAAATCCATATTCAATATATCACTTGTTCAGGTTCAGAAAATTCCGATATGGTATTTTTTAATGATATCTACAATCTGGATAAGAAAGAAATTATGGAAGTTTTTCCAGATCTTTTTGAGATATAGGAATTAATGATGAGTGATAAATAAACAAGCAAGAACCTTCTTTAATCAATTCAATTATTTCATTAGCCTCATCGAAAGATAATGCAGGGCAACCAAAACTTCTACCAATTCTTCCGTTTGCTTTAATAAAATCCTGATTAACATAATTTGCTCCATGAATAACAATTGCTCTTTTACGAGCATTATCGTTTAAGTCTTTGCTCATTCCATCAAGCCGCAACGAAAATCCATGTTTCCCTTCATAGGTTTCACCAGTAACATAAAAGCCCAAGCTACTTTTTCTTGAACGCTTTTTGTTTGAAAAAGATTCGGCAAAATCAAGTCCGGAATTCTTCCCATGAGCAACCAATGTTTGTTTAAGGACTTTTTGATTCTTTAAATCTAAAAGAAAAAATCTCTTCTCAGTTGAAGAAGCACTAAAGTCGATAATTGTAAGTAAAGAATCGTTCTTCAATAAATTTTGACTTTTAAAATCGCTAAATCCATTTAAAGCTATACTTATTGCCG
>Ga0070728_10006202_pt1 | contig 11403 bp, 10 predicted proteins | sample tdDd471_FD_66723 | JGI IMG/M metagenome (GOLD analysis project Ga0070728, IMG submission 66723) | Marine sediment microbial communities from the Atlantic coast under amendment with organic carbon and nitrate - tdDd47.1 | ecosystem: Environmental > Aquatic > Marine > Coastal > Sediment | place...
GACGAGCCGATCCCGTTCGTCGACGGCCCCCCCGAGCCCGCCACGGGCGCGGCCGAGGTGTACTACTCGGCCGAGCACACGATCCCCGACGACGACGAGGACGACGACGACGACGAGCCGATCACGGTGGCCTCGCGGCCGCCGAAGATCGAGTCCGACGACGACGTGGCGCTCGAGGCCTCGCAGATCGACAGCGCGGTGATCCAGCGGCTCCTTCCCGAGGAGGACCGCGCGTCGACGCGCGAGCCGACCGCGCGGCACCGGACCGGGGGCGCCGACATCGAGCCGCCGTCCCTCCCGACGACGGGCGCGGGCACGTGGCTCGCGCGCATCCTCGCGGCGGTGCTGCTGCTCGGCGCGGGCGCGGCGGGCGCGTGGTTCTACGGCTCGATGGCGAACCGCGCGAGCATCGAGGTGCGCACCACGCCGCAGGTCGACGCCAGCGTCCTGCTCGACGGGGTGCAGCGGGGCACCGCGCCCGTCCGGCTCGAGAACGTGGCCGCCGGCGAGCACGAGGTGACCATCGTCGCGGCCGGCTTCGAGGTGGTGCACAGGGACATTCACGTGGACTCCAGCACGACCGTCATGGTCGAGGTCGCGCTCGTCCCCACCCGCGGATCGCCGTAAATTTCTCGCCTCGGATCGGCGCTGGTAGGTTCGAGATCGTGATCCGGCGCAGGGCGAAGGCGGCCGCGATCGTCGCGGCGCTGTGCGCCGTGGCGACGACGAGCGAGGCAGACGGGCCGAGCTACACGAGCGAGCCAGACGTGCGGCTCGGGTCGGCGATGGCGACCCGGCTCGACCGCATCGGGGCCGAGTTCCACCGGCGCACCGGCCGCCGCCTGCACGTGACGAGCGGCACCCGCAGCCCACGCGCGCAAGCCCGGGCGATGTACGACAAGATCCGCCTCGGTCGGCCGCTGACGCGGCTGTACCGCGACTACGAGGCGGCGTCCGAGATCCAGACCGCGTACCGCCGCAACCGGCGCCGCGGCCGCAGCGCGGCGGTGTCGGCGATGGCCAGCGTCATCCGCCAGCAGATGCGGCGCGGCTGCTACGTGTCGCGGCACCTGCGCGCGAGCGCGGCCGACGTCCGCAGCCGCAACCTGTCGCACCGCGAGCGACGCATCTTCCGCGAGGTGGTCCGATCCGTCGGAGGGGTCTCCCTCCTCGAGGAGGGCCGACCCCCGCACTTCCACCTCCAGCTGGAGCAGTGATCGAGATGTCTTTGAAGCTCAGCGTTCGACGGCGACGCCGTTCCAGAAGGCGACGTAGCCGGCGATCTTCTTCGCCGCGTCCTTCGGGTCGGGGTAGTACCAGGCGGCGTTCCGGTTGACCTCGTCGCCGACGACGACGTCGTAGTAGCTCGCGGTGCCCTTCCAGCCGCACACGCTGGTGTGCGCGCTCTGGGTGAAGTGCTCGCGGTTCAGCGACGCCGGAGGGAAGTAGACGTTGCCCTCCACCGTCTCGAAGTCGTCGGTCTCGGCCAGCACGGCCCCGTTCCAAGTCGCTCTCGCCATAATCAAACCCCTGCCCCTGCGCCTGCCCCCTGCGCCTGCCCCCGATCGTTCACGGGCGACCGACCGCCTCACGACACATGGTGCGCTTCAGCTCCGATGGCCAGTCCCAGACCGGCATCTCGAGCGTCGCGGGGTCTCGGATGAGCTCGGAGAACAGCGACGCGCACATCGCCTCCGCGTCGCCGGGCGAGAGGCCCCGCTCGCGGTGCGCGGCGCGGCAGCGCTCGCGGCTCCGGTCGACGATCGCACGCAGCTGCTCGGCGCGTGACGCGCTTCGGGTGGGCGCCCAGCGTCGCCCCAGGTTGAGCGAGCCGAACGAGAGCCGACCGGGCAAGGCCTCGCAGGGCGCCGCGACCTCATGCGCCATGGCGCGGTAGACCTCGTTGGCGTCGTCGCCGTAGATCGCGTGCAGGTACCCCATGTTCTGCCGCGCGCGCGCCGCGACGTCGTCGGCGCAGACGCAGGCCTCCTCGAGCTCCGCCCGCGCCGACGCGTTCATCGCCTCGTTGATCCCGAAGAGGGTCAGCAGCGCGCCGAGCAGCACGGCGCCCCCGATCGCGAGCCGGCGCTTGGTCACGGCTTCAGATCGCGCGTGAGGATCAGGCTGACGGTCTCGGACGTCGGGTCGAACACGATGGTCGCGTCGCCGCGTTCGAGCTGGCGGAGCACCGCGGCGCGCTTGTCCTCGATCGCCACGTCGGCGTGACCGTAGTCGGTCCCCTCACGGAGGATGAAGTCGTCGATGACCCCCGTGAGCGCCTCGTCGCTGAGCCGCTCGCGGGGGACCACGATCGGCTCGGTCAACGGACCTCGATCCGGCCGCAGGTCGCGTTCTGCCCGGAGTCGGTCACGCGGACGTCACCGCCGCCGGGCTGGTTGGGCGCCGCGACCACGAGCTCGGTCGCGCTGCGCCGGGAGATGCGCACGACCTGACCGCCGATGCGCACGGTCGGGCTGCGGAAGCCCGTGCCGCGGATGGTGACCGCGCCGCCGCGCGGCGCGCGCGGCGTGGTGACCGAGCAGGTCAGGCGGACCTGGCGCTGCGCGTCGTCGGCGTCGCGCCCCTGGTTCGGGTTGCGGGTCTGGACCTGCCGCCCGGACGAGGCCGAGCCCTGGGCCGTGTCGCGGCCGCGGGTCGTCACCGCCGGCCGCGCCGACGCGCTGCCCTGCGACGTGTCGCGACCGCGGGTCGTCACCGCCGGCTGCGCCGACGCGCTGCCCCGCGACGTGTCGCGACCGCGGGTCGTCACCGCCGGCTGCGCCGACGCGCTGCCCTGCGCCGTGCCGCGGCCCCGAGCGCTGGGCTGAGCGCGCGCCGGGGTGGTGTCCGGGGTCGCCGGGCCGCCGCGCGTGCGGACGCTGCCGCCCTGCGCCGACGTGCCCCGGCCGTCGCGGGTGCGGACGCTGCCGCCCTGCGCCGACGTGCCGCGGCCACCGCGGGCGGTGACCGAGCCGCCCTGCGCCGTGCTGCCGCCACCGCGCGTGCGGACGCTGCCGCCCTGCGCCGACGTGTCGGGAGGATCGTCGGCGTAGCGGTTGGGGTTGCGCTCTCCGGCCGGCGTCGCCTGCACTCCGCGCTGGCGCGGCGGGCGCGCGGTCGGCTCGACGGGCGTGCCGCCCTGACCGGAAGGGCGCGCGGTCGGCTCGACGGGCGTGCCGCCCTGGCCGGACGGGCGCGCGGTCGGCTCGACCGGCGTGCCGCCCTGCCCTCGCGCGGTCGGGGTCACCACGGTCCCGCCGCCGCTGGACGGGCGCACCGAGACCCGGACGTCACCGGGCTCGCGATAGACCGGGGGCGGCGCCTGATCCGCCCGGCGCCAGTAGCCCGGGTAGTACACGTAGCGGCCCCCCTCGTCGCGAGCGACCGGCGCGACCCAGACCTCGTCCGGGTGACCGGCCTCCCAGTGGCCGTCGACCCAGACCCAGCTCGCGCCCTCGGGCTTGTAGTGGCCGTCGACCCAGACCGCGTTCGGACCCGGCGCGGCCGGGCGGACCGTCACCGCCGCGCGAGGCGGCGGGGGCCGCGTGGCGACCACGACGGTGGAGGGGACCGCGACGGTGGCGGAGGCCGTGACCCGCGCGCGGGTGGCCCGTCCCCGATAGGAGACAGAGCACCCGGCGGCGAGGATCAGGATGGCGAGGGTCTGTGCGGTACGCATCGGCGCGAGTATGACGCAGACGCCGCACGCTTGCTTCAACGCACCAAGGAACCGCCCGCGCGATCGGTCTGACGCGAACCGCCAGAGTTGCCACACTGGGGAGGCGCGCCGATGCCCGCGCACGCGATGACGATGGACGCAGCGATCGAGGACACCAGCCCCGCCGCTCGGGGTCGACCCGAGGCGCAGCCGCGCGCGTGGACGGGGGCGGAGTCCCCCTGGGTGCTCGCGGCGGTGGCCGCCGCGCCCTGGCCGCTGTGGTCGGTGCTCGCGTTCGGCGGGATCCCCGGCGGCGCGCACGTGCCCGCGATCTCGCACGGGGTGCTCGCGCTGGCGGCGGTGCTCGCGCTCATGGGGCTTTGGACGCACCGGCCGTCGGGACGATCTGCCCTGAAGTGGTCGCTGGCCGTGATCGGCACCGGGCTGATGGGCGAGCTGCTCGCCAACGCGCTGACCGACATGGGGCGCGACGCGGGGATCGGCGGAGCGTCCGACGGAGTCCGCGCCGTCGTCGTGTGGTGCATCTGCGTCGCGGTCTACGAGGTCGCGCCGATCGTCGCGGCGAGCGCGCGGATCACCCGGAGCGAGCGGCGACGGTGGAGCCTGGACGTGGTGGCGCACGCGGCGTTCCTGCTCGCGGCCGCCGGGGCGTACGCGTGGGAGCCGACCTGGGGCGACTCCTGGTTCGTCTCGCCGTGGCTCGCGGTGGTCGTCACGCTCCCGCTCGCCGCGGCCCGCTCGGGGCCCCGGCGCGAGGCGGAGCTGCCGCGCCCCCGCCCGCGCGGCGGCGCGCTGTTCGGGGTGGCCGCGGTCGGCTGGGCGCTGCTCGTCGGCTACGCGGCGGCGAACGCGGAGGTGATCCGCGCGTCGCTCCACGAGATGCGCTGGGGCGTCGACGCGGTGGACGGAGTCCTGCTCGCGCTGCCCACCGTGTCGCTCGCGCTGTCACTCGTCGCGGCGGGCGCGCTGCTGTACCGCGCGCTGCGGGTGCGGCGCAGCGCGGCGGGCACGATCACCGAGGTCGGAGACCGCGGGGTGACGCTCGAGCTGCTCGACGACCCGACGTCGGTCGCGATCGACGACGGCCCGCTGCCCGAGGTCGGGCAGTCGGTGACGCTGATCGGCGCGGCGCCCTCCCCGCCCGGGGTGGGGCCCTTCCGCGACGGCGCGCCGCAGCTGCGCGCGCGCCGCGCCTGGGTCGGCGAGCCGGCGGAGCTGTCGCGCGCGCTGCTGCAGCGCGCGGCCGGCTGGCTGGTCTGGTCGGCGGCCTGCGCGCTCGGAGTTCTCTTGCGGCTGCTCTGAGCGTTCGCAATTCTGCCGGGGATGCGTCGACTCGCTTGGATTCTCGCGGGGGCCTTCGCGCTCGCGCCTTCGGCCGCGCTCGCGCGGGTGGACCTCAGCAGCGGAGGGGGGTTCCTCTTCGACATCGCGGAGGCCGAGGACTTCTCGGCCGGATCGCTGAGCAACGGGACCACCGACGCGTACGACACCTGCTATCGGCTGCGGGTCGGCGGGACGGAGTACACCCCGGTCGGCGCGTCGACGATGTCGCTGTCGGGCCGGCAGGTGGAGCTGCCCACCCACTCGATCGTGGGGCTGAACGTGCGGCGGCTGGTCTACGTGCCGACGAGCGGCGGCGACTACGCGCGGTACCTCGAGGTGCTCGAGAACCCGAGCGGCGCGGACATCAGCACGACCGTCGAGGTGTTCGGCAACCTCGGCAGCGACGGCAGCACCGTGGTGACGGGCACATCGTCCGGCGACTCGGTGGTCACCGCGGCCGACCAGTGGTTCGCGACCGACGACTCGACCGACTCGGGCGGCGACCCGTCGCTGGCGCACGTGTTCAGCGGGACCTCGCCGAGCGTGTCGGCGAGCCCGGTGTCGCTGGCGACCGACAACCTGTCGTACTCGTGGAGCGTCACGGTGCCGGCCGGCGGCCGGGTGGTGATCCTGCACTTCGCGGTGCAGGCGACCGACCGCGCGTCGTCGATGGCCGAGGCGCGGCGGCTGGTCGAGGTGCCCGACGACGCGCTCATGGGCGCGGACCCGTACCTGGACGACCTCGTGAACTTCGGCGTGCGGGTCGAGGGCGCGCCGCGCGTCCGCTTCACCGGCCCGTTCGAGGCGCCCGAGGGCGACGCGGTGACGGTCGAGGTGATGATCGAGGATCCCGAGGGCGACACGTTCGACTGGTCGTGGGACCTCGACGACGACGGGACGTTCGGCGAGACGCCGGGCGCGGACCGCTACACGATCCCGGCGGGCACGAGCGACGGCCCGGGCGTGATCCGCGTCGGGGTCGAGGCGACCGACAGCGAGGGCAACGTCAGCCAGCGGTACCGGTCGGTGCGCTTCGACAACGTGGACCCGCGGATCAGCTCGTCGCCGCCGCTGGTGGCGAACGTCGGCGTGGATCTGGGGTACCAGATCGAGGTGGAGGATCCGGGCGGCGACCTCGACCCGCCGACGTACGCGCTGGTGACCGGACCGGCGCGGATGACGGTGACGGACACGGGCGTGGTGCAGTGGACCCCGAACGAGTCCGACGTGACGATCGCGGGCGACGCGCACGTCGTCGAGGTCACGGTCGACGACGGCGACGAGGGCCTCGCGTCGCAGCGGTGGGAGCTCACCGTCTCGCCCAACCGCCGGCCGACCGCGCCGATCCCCGCGTTCCCCGTCGACTCGATCGCGATCCTCGACCAGACGCCGCGGCTCGCGGCGCAGAACTCCGAGGACCTCGACCTCGATCCGCTGACGTACACGTTCCAGCTCGACACGGTCGACACGTTCGACTCCGAGGATCTGCAGGAGTGGACCGTGGACGAGATGGCGGGCTTCACCTCGATCACCGTCGAGGACGAGCTCCCGCTCGACCGCCTGTACTACTGGCGGGTGAAGGCGAGCGACGGCTTCGTCGACAGCGAGTGGCGCGCGACGACCTTCTGGGTGGTCTACGACCCGGCGCTGGGACCGCGAGACGCGGGCATGCCGGACGGCGGAGACGCGCCGGTTGATGCGGGCGTGGACGCGGGTGATGGGGAGACGATGGACGGCGGCGGGTGCTCGGTCGGCTCGGGTGGCTCGGCGGTGCCGTGGTTGCTGTTCGCGATGATCTGGGTGGCGCGGCGGCGTCGGTAGTCGCGCGACCGGGGCGACGGGGGTCCGGGGTCGAGCGCTTCGGCGCTTCGCGCCTCTTTTACGCGCCCGACCCCGGACCCCCGCCGCCCCTCGTTCGGAGGGGAAGCCGACCCTTTGGTGGTGGTGGGCGGTCCGGGCCGGTTCGAGGCGCGCCGAGCGGGATGGCCGCGCGCCTCGAGGAATGGGGCGAAGCGATTTGGGACGCGTCGGTAGTTCACGAAACGAGGGATGGGGCGTGAACTTGGGGACGCGTCGTTTGTTCACGAAACGTGAACTTGGGGACGCGTCGTTTGTTCACGAAACGTGAACTTGGGGACGCGTCCTTGTGAGCGTTTCATAGAGATGTCCGGATCGCGGTCGATGGAGATGTCCGGTTCGGTGTACGGCCGGCTGCATGACCGCGCTGGTGACGATGAGCCGACGAGAACGGGACCGCGCGAGCGTGCTTGCACAGCTCGCCAAGGGCCGCGCGTCGCAGGTGCACGCCGCCGAGGTGCTGGGCCTCGGCGTGCGCCAGTTGAATCACTTGGCGCGTGGGTTAGACGCAGCCGCACTTGAGCGGGGGTAGTGCCCGTCGAGGTGCCGCACGACTCCCCGGCTCCGGCTTGACGCGACGCGGCAGATCACCCCGCATCCGCGCTCCCGAGGCGGCCCGCACGCGTCCATGGCGAGCGAGCCCTGCGCCAGCGCCTGAGCGGACCCGGCACCCACCCGACGAGGTGCCACGCAACCGTCGTCTGCTCTCGCCGATGACGCTGCCGCAAGGAGTGAGCTGAACGACCCATGCCCTCAGGCAACTACACATGAACCGTTAGCGAGAGGTTCTTGCAGAGCGTCACGCCCCGTCGAGTCATCGGCCTGGAGCGAATCCCGCTGTACGACTTCATCACGGGCCGGCCCGATCTCCTGGACCGCCACCGAGAAGGGCTCGAGCGCTATGTACTGCCCTGGCTTGGAGAGCGCTCGCAGCCCATGTCCGTGTGGATCGGTGGCCTCGCGAGTCGTCGGGGTGACGAGTCGTTCAACCGGCGGCTAGCACGGGCTCGGGCCTCGATGGTCGCCGGCTTCGTCTTCTCGCGGACCCCGGCCGCGGGTCTGCGGCACGCCGTGACGGCGGAGTCCTTCGGCGAGACGCTCTCGCGAGACCACACCGAGAACTCCGAATTCTATCGCTCGGTCCTCGTGCTCGTGAACCGCCCGCCGCCCCTGCGCGCGCCCCCTCCTCGGCCTGCTCCAAGTCTGAGTCGAGCGCGCTACAACCGCTTCCGTATCTATTCCTCCGCGCTGCAGGGCCGGTTCGACATCGACAACAGGCATTGATGCAACCCACCTCCTCGTCGCCCCCAGTTTCCGAGCGCGGCCTCCGGGTGTGGTTGGCCATGCAGCCGTTCGTGATGATCGGAGCCATCGCCCTGCTCCTGCTCGAGCTGAGCTCGTCGAGTCCCGCGCCGATATGGTGGTTGGCCCTCGTGATCGGCATGGGTATCGAGGCGGGATTCCAGGCGCTCGCGACGCTCGGCTATCTGCGAGGCCCGTCGCGAGCTAGAGCCTGGATGTCCGCCGCCGCGATCACGAACATCGCCAAGGGCGTCGTGGTGCCCGTGGCGCAGGTCGTCGCCGGCATTGTCGCGTTCGGAGGAGGGATCGCCGTTCAGGAGGTGGTGGTCTTCGCGCTGATCCTCATCGGCCCGATCCTGGGTTGGGTCGTCGGCTGGAGCTGGCTCCTCATCCGAGTGCGTCGCGGAGCGCGACCAGAGGACCGTTAGATCGCCACTCGCACCTGTCAGACCCGCACGCGCGAAGCGGGGCGACGACCCATCGAACGCAGAACCGGACATTTCTATCTTGCTCCGGCAGTCGCCCCGGGGAGATCCGTCCCCAAGTTCATGCGGCGTGAACCTGGGACGCGTCCCTAAGTTCATGCGGCGCCTCTGTGCAAACCAGAGGCGCGTTGGTTTGCGCACAGATGCGTCCCCAAGTTGCAGCGGGTGCTATGAGGCGGCGTGCGGTTGGTCCTGAGCGCGGCGACCATTCTGGGGAGCGCGTTTCTGCTCTTCGCGGTGCAGCCGATGGTCGGCAAGGCGCTGTTGCCTCGGCTCGGGGGGGTGCCGGGGGCGTGGACGGCGTGTTTGCTCTTCTTTCAGGCCGCGCTGCTCGTCGGCTACGGGTACGTGTGGCTGGGGCGGCGGTGGCCGCTGCGGGTGCGGGTGGTGGCGCACGTGGCGCTCGTGGCGGTGGGCGCGCTGGCGGTGGCGCCGTTCGCCTGGCTCGACGGGGTCGAGGGGGTGTCGCCGGCCGAGACGCCGGTCGCGTACGCGCTGGCGTTCCTCGCGGCGAACGTGGGGCTGGCGTTCACGCTGCTGAGCGCGACGACGCCGCTGCTGTCGAGCTGGTACGCGGCCGCCGGCGGCGAGCGGCCGTACACGCTGTACTCGGCGTCGAACGCGGGGAGCCTCGGGGCGCTGCTGCTCTACCCTGCGCTCGTCGAGCCGCTGCTCGATCTGTCCACGCAGGCGATGGCGTTCCGCGTCGCGTTCGGGGTCATCGCGGTCGGGGTGCTCGGCGCGGGGGTGGTGGCGATCCGGTCGGGCGCCCGGACGCCGCGCGCGGCGACCGACGCGCCCGAGGAGAAGCTCACGTGGAAGCGGCGCGCGATGTGGGCGGGGCTGGCCTTCGTGCCGACCACGCTGCTCGCCGGGTCCACGGCGCACGTGTCGACGGATCTCGCGCCGCTGCCCCTGCTCTGGGTGCTGCCGCTCGCGCTGTACCTGCTCAGCTTCATCCTCGCGTTCTCCGACGCGGTGCCGGCGCCCTCGCCGCTGGTCGGTCGCGGCGCCTGCCTCGTCGCCGTCGTCCTCGTCGTGTTCACCGCGACGCACGCCAACGAGCCGGTGTGGCTGCTGTCGCTCCTGCACCTGGCCTTCCTGTTCGCGGGCAGCTGGATCGCGCACCGCCGCCTCGCGTCCGACGCGCCCCACCCCGCCTACCTGCCCGAGTACTTCGTCTGGGTCGCCCTCGGCGGCGTGCTCGGCACCCTGGTCACCGGCGTCCTCGCGCCGCTCGTGCTCCCGGACCTGTGGGAGTACCCGGCCGCCATCGCGCTGGCCTGCATGACCCGCGCGGAGACCGGCGTCGTCCGCCCCGACCGGCCGTGGAAGACCGACGTGCCGCACGTGCTCGCGGTCGCGGGCCTCATGGTCGGGACCTCGTTGCTCGTCCCGCGGCTCGGCCCCCTGCTCGGCGTCGACCAGCCCGAGCTCATCGGACTGATCAGCTTCGGCCCCGCCGCCGTCTGGGCCTACCGCTGGATGCCGCTGCGCCGGCGCTACACCCTCTGCTTGCTCGCGCTGCTGCTCGCGGCGGGCCTCACCCAGGAGCGCGGCGACCGGCGGCTCACGCGCCGCTCGTTCTTCGGCGTCCTGCGCGTGGTCGACAGCGGCGACGAGCGGCACCTGCTGCACGGGACGACCCTGCACGGCACCCAGCGCCTCGCCGAGCGCGGCGAGTGCGTGCCGCAGGCCTACTACCTCCGCGAGGGCCCGCTCGGCGCGATCTTCGAGGCCCACCGCGCGCTCGATCGGCGCGGGCGCACCGTCGCGGTCGGGCTCGGGACGGGCGCGATCGCGTGCTACTCCGCGCCCGGCGAGCCGTGGCGGATCCTCGAGATCAACCCCGAGGTGATCGAGGTCGCGAGCGACCGTCGCTGGTTCACCTACCTCGCGAACGCGCCGAGCGACGCCGTCGAGCCGTCGCTCGGCGACGGACGGCTCGGCCTCCTCGAAGAAGACGACGCGAGCCTCGCGCTGATCGTGGTCGACGCCTTCAACAGCGACTCGGTCCCCGCGCACCTGCTCACCCGCGAGGCGGTGCGGCTGTACCTGCGCAAGCTCGAGCCCGGCGGCTGGGCGGTCCTGCACCTGTCCAACCGCGTGCTCGACCTGCCGGGCGTGGTGGGCGACGTCGTCGCGGCCGAGGGCGCCGCGGCCGTGATCGCCCAGGACGACAACGCGACGTACGCGGTCATCGCGCGCGACGCCGACGAGCTGCGGGCGCTGCGGTCACCGACGTGGGCGCCGCTGTCGGGAGACGCGACGCGAGCGTGGACGGATGCGTATTCGAGCGTGCTGACCGCGTTTTGAGCGCGGTGGAGCATCGCCGCGGGTGTGGGCGCTGCGGCGCCGGAGCTCGCGCGGTGGAGCATCGCTGCGGGTTTGGAGGCTGCGGGACTGGGGTTTCACGCGGAGGGCGCGAAGAGAGCGAAGGGGCGCGAAGAGGGGGGCGAGGGGGTTCGCGCGGTGGAGCATCGCCGCGGGAGTGGGCGCTGCGGCGCCGGAGCTCGCGCGGTGGAGCATCGCTGCGGGCTTGGGGGCGGCGGGACTGGGGTTTCACGCGGAGGGCGCGAAGAGAGCGAAGGGGCGCGAAGAGGGGGGCGGGTCGCGCGGTGGAGCGTGGCGGCGGGTTTGGGCGCTGCGGCGCCGGAGCTCGCGCGGTGGAGCATCGCTGCGGGTTTGGGGGCGGCGGGACTGGGGTTTCACGCGGAGGGCGCGAAGAGAGCGAAGGGGCGCGAAGAGGGGGGCGGG
>Ga0070728_10006204_pt1 | contig 11400 bp, 8 predicted proteins | sample tdDd471_FD_66723 | JGI IMG/M metagenome (GOLD analysis project Ga0070728, IMG submission 66723) | Marine sediment microbial communities from the Atlantic coast under amendment with organic carbon and nitrate - tdDd47.1 | ecosystem: Environmental > Aquatic > Marine > Coastal > Sediment | place...
CGTCTCCGATGCGACCCTGCACATGACCCGCAGCACGGTACGGCAGACGACGGCGGTCCTCGCCGACTACGCCGCCCTGCGATGCACGAACTCCGTGGTCAGCCTCACGAACTGCACGATCGAAGGTTCCGGCCCGACCCCGACCGGTGTCGGCGGGCCGGCCATCCAGCTCGACGCATCCACGCTGCTCGGTAGCGGACTCGTCTTGACGACGGACCCCGCCGCCCCCATCCCGGCCTCGGCCATACGGTTCGCCTCTCCCAGCACCGTGCGCCTCTCGGACTCGGAGCTGATCACGGCCCCGGGCGTCTGCCCGATCCCCTCCCCCGACGCGACGTGCGACCGCTGCACGCTGTCCGCGCCGTGCACGCTCGTGCCCGACGCGACGCTCGCGATGGCCGCGACGTCCGCGCTGCAGGCGGGCGATCCGTGGACCGTCGAGATGCACGGCGCGCCGTTCTCGCTGGTGCTCGTGCTCGCGAGCTACGACGTCGGCAAACTCGAGATCCCCGAGCTGAACGCGCCGCTGCTGCTCGAACCGTCGCAGCTGTTCGTCGCCGGCGCGGTGATCACCGACGCGCTAGGCCTCGGCTCGTGCACGTGGGTGCTGCCGTCCGCGCCGCTGCCGATCGGCGCCGGCATCTGGGTGCAGTCGGTCGCGTTCGACGCTGCGCCGCTGAAGGTCAGCCCGGTCGACGGCGGCGTCGTGCGGCCCTGACGCGACCGCGCGCCGATCAGAACAGCTCGAACTCGCCGGCCTCGAGCTCCCGCTCGCCGTCGAGGTGCATGACGTCGGACAGATACGTGTCGGGCGTCGCGTCGCCGGCCGCCTCATCGCCACGCGCCGGGTCGACGAGCTGCAGGACGCGCCGCAGGCGCTGCGAGACGAGGTCCTGCGTCTGCAGGCTCTCGATCGCCGTCCGCGAGCTGCCGAGGATCGCGTCGATCTTCTCGTCGCCGTCGCGCAGCGCGAGCTCGGCGGTGTTCTGCAGATCGGCCGCGATGCCCTCGACGTCGCGCGCCTGGTCGGCGAACTCGCCGGCGAACGTCGCGGCGCGGTCTTCGATGCGCTTCGTGCCCTGGTTGACGTCGTCGAGGATCGGCAGCAGCGCCTCGATCGCCGACGTGATCTCGCCGTTCGAGCGGTTGATCTGCTCGCTCAGCGTGCGCATGTGGTCCGCGATGACGATCATCGGCTGGCCGGCATCTCCGAGCCGCGCGGCCTCGATCATCGTGTTGAGGCACAGGATGCGCGACGCCGTCGAGATGTCCGTCACCGACTGGGCCGCCTCGGCGACCTTGCGCGACGTCGACAGCATGCGCTCGGCGCCCTGGCGCTGCACGGTGACCGCCTCGCGCAGCTCGGCGACGAACGCGGTGACGGCTTCGCACTGCCGGGTCAGCGTCTCGCCGACGCCTCCTCTGTCGTTGGCGTCGAGCTGCGCGAGCCGCGCGCGCATGTCGCCGATGAACGCCTGCGCGTCGGCGACGATGCGGTCGAGGCTGCCGCCGACGGACAGCGTCGCCTGCTCCGTGCAAGTCAGCACTTCGCCGACCTCGCGCTGCACCTCCCCGACGCGCGCGTCGAGCGGTGACGGCGCGGCGACAACGGGCTCGACCACCGGCGCGCGACCGCGCCGGAAGACCTCGCACAGCTTGTTCCACCAACGTCGCATGCGTGCGGCGCCCTGCGGCTAGACGGCCATCTTCTGCACGGCGGCCAGCAGCATCTCCGGCTTGAACGGCTTGACCATCCAGCCCTTCGCGCCGGCGGCCTTGGCTCGCTGGATCAGCTCGGCGTGGCCCTCGGTCGTCAGCATCACGACCTTCAGGCCCTTCTGGACCCGCCCCTCCTTGTTGAGCGCCTCGACCAGCTCGATGCCGTTCATGCGCGGCATGTTGACGTCGAGGATCATGATGTCGATGGCCGCGTCGGCCTGCACCTTGTTGAAGCCGTCGCGCCCGTCGACGGCCTCGACGATGTCGAACCCGGCGGGAGTCAGCGCCTGCTTGACCTGCTGGCGCATGGTGGCGGAGTCGTCTACGACGATGATCTTGCTCATGGTTGCGAATCTCTCTGGTTGTCGTGTCGTGCGGAATCAGATGCTGAGCGCGTCGGCGTTCTTGGCGACGTCGCTCGGAAACCGGAACCGGAAGGTCGTGCCGCGTCCGGCCTCGGAGTCGGTCTCGATGCGACCGCCGAGCGCCTCGCAGGCGACGCGCACGGCGTTCAATCCGACGCCGCGCCCGGACGTGTCGGTTGCCTGCTCGCGCGTGCTGAAGCCCGCCGAGAACATCGCCGCGAGCAGGTCGTCCTGCGTGTCGCACGGCAGGCCGAGCGACGCCGCCTTCGCACGAACGCCGTCCCAGTCGATGCCGCGACCGTCGTCCCGCAGCTCGACGACCACCTCGCCGTCCTGCTCGTAGCTGCTCAGCTCGAGGCGGCCGCTGTCGGGCTTGCCGTTCTCGACGCGATCGTCCGGCGTCTCCAGGCCGTGGTCGATCGCGTTGCGCAGCACGTGCGTGAACGAGCTCCAGAACGGCGCGAACCGCTCGCGCTCGAGACGCACGTCGTTGGCCTGCACGCAGACGTCGATCGCGCCCTTCTCGAGGCGCTCGGCCAGCGCGCGCGCCTGCTCGGCGAAGCGCTCCAGCCGGTGGTCGGTCGGCTCGAGCGACAGGTCGACGAGGCGCCGCGCGATCTCCACGTGCGGCTGCTCCTCGACCACCCGCCGCAGCAGGTCCTGGTACTCGTCGCCGCTCAGCGTGACGCTGTCGACGGTGTCCTGGCCTAGCATGCGCTGCACGGTCGACGCCAGCTCCTGCCAGCGCCCGGTGAGCGCCTCGTAGCGCTCTGCGGCGCCGCGCTCGTCGTCCTCGGCGATGCGCTCCTCCATCTCGTGGCAGAGCTGCGCGACCGAATCGACGCCGAACAGCGCGGCGTTGCCCTTGAGCGTGTGCACGAACCGCTTGACGTCGTCGAGGTGCGAGGCCGCCGGCTCCGACGCGTCGACGAGGCGCTGCGCCTCCTCGAAGAACTCGGTGAAGCCGCTGCGGTCCTTCAGGATGCGCTCGAAGACCGACAGGATCTCGCGCTGCATCGCCTCGGCGCGCTGCTGCGCGACCTCGCTGGTGACGTCCGAGACGACGACCATGATCTTCTCCAGCTCGCCCGCGTCGTCGCAGATCGGCTGGTAGGAGAACTCGAAGTGGCGGCCGTCGAACGCGGCGGTCTTCGGCAGCTGGTCGAGCGCGACCTCGAGCGGCAGGAAGCCGTCGGTCAGGCTGTCCCAGCACAGGCCGAACCAGTTGCCGAACGCGGCGTCGTGGTTGCCCATGTAGCCGGCGAACGTATCGCCGGCCTCGTAGGCGCCGAACCACGTCTCGAGCACCTTCGAGTGCTCCGACGCCATCTTGCCGTCGCGCGACACCGTCACCAGGCCCTGCTGCACGTTGTCGAGCACCAGCCGCATGTCTTCGTTGCGCTTGCGGATCTCGACCGTGCGCTCCTCGACCTTCTTCTCGAGCCCGATGACGTTGTCGAAGAAGTTGCGGGCGATGAAGCAGGCCGCGAACGTCTCGAGCACGACGAAGCCGGCGTGCACGAGCACGACCCAGATCGGCGCGTCGTAGTTGAACACGCTCTGCGGCACGAGGTACCACAGGATCAGGTGGTGCAGCGCGACCGTCACCGCGGCGACCAGGATCACCATCGGGTTGGCGAACAGCGCCAGCATCGCCAGGACCGAGAAGAAGTAGAAGTGCATCTCGATCTGCACCGGCCCCTGCCCGATGTGCACGAGGATGCCGCCCATGCACATCGCGGTGAAGCCGAACACCAGCGACTTGCTGCGATGGCCCGTGAACGCGCGGCAGCCGAGCGTCGGGATCACCAGCACCGCCGCCGTCAACATCAGCGTGAACAGCGGGTCGGTCTCGTTGAGCCACGAGATCAGCAGGAACACCGGCAGGTGGCCATAGAAGAAGGCCAGCGCGATGCGGTTCATGCGCTCGAGGTACGAGCTCTCGAACGCGCTGACGGTCTTCGGCAGGACGATCGCCTGCCCCATGCGGCGGAAGATGCCGGGCCGCGCGGTCGGTTCGGTGGTGACGTCGGTCATGATGATCGGTGGCGGAGTGGTGAGGATCAGTACTTCAGGCCGAGCGGGTCGAGCGCGTCCTGCAGCGACGACGAGACGCCGCAGCCGAACACCGGCCGCGGCGGCACCGTTGCGCCCTCTCGCAGCTGCGCGAGGGTGGTCAGGTCCTGGTAGTCGAGCCCCTGCTTGCGGTCGGTGTAGCCGCCCGTGTAGCGCGGCTCGCCCAGCGGGTCGCGCACGATGAACAGCGGCGCGGCCTCGATGCCGAGCTGCCGTTCGAGCTGTTCGTCGGTGAGCTTGTGCAGCCCGATGGCGCGCGCGCCGCAGGCGGCTTCGAGGTCCGCGTCGTCACCGCCGACCAGCAGCACGACCTCGTCGACGTCGTCGGGGCTGCTGCGTTCGGCGAGGTAGTCGAACACGCGGCGCGAACAGCGGCACTTCGCGTACAGCACGTGCACGATCGCCCAGCGCCCGTCGGTCGCCGGCGGCGCATAGCGCTGCAGCCCCGCGCGCAGCGCGGCGTCGTCCGTCGGCGGCACGGGCAGCGGCACCCAGTGGCCGGTCATCAGCGACGACAGCACGACGAGCACGCCCGCGCCCCATGCGAACAGCAGGGTGCGCGCGAGCCACGGTCGCCGCTGCTGCGCCGGGTGGTGTTCTGCGGACGGCGTCATCCGCTAGAAGAAGAGGCCCTCGCCTTCGGTGACGGACTCCGAGTCGGCGTCCTCTTCGAGCACGAGGTCGTCGGCCGCGTCGTAGTCCATCCACGCGACCATGCGGCCGGTGACGTCGCTGTGCTGCACCTCGACGCGCTTGCTCGCGCCCTGCGGGCAGACCTCGATGCTGACGCCGCGCACGACGATCGGCGGCGTGATCTCGACGACCTGGCCGAAGCGCGCGAAGCTGCGCTTGACGTGGCCCGCGAGCAGGTTGGTCAGCTCGCCCAGGGCGTCCTCGGCGACCGCCGCGTCCTGTCCGGCGTCGGCGCAGACGCGCGCGACGCTGCCCTCGCAGGCGGTCAGCGCGAGCGTGCCGCGGAGGTGATCCCCGGCGAAGCCGATGATCGCGGCGAACCGCAGCGGCGATTCCGCCCCGGCCGCCTCCCGTGGACTCGGCAGCAGAGAAGCGCACGCGTCGTTCAGGCTGCGCTCCGCGAGTTCCTTCATGTCGTTCATTGTCGCTATCCCCCCGAGACCCGGGAATGCGCGCGTATCGTCGAGCCTTCGAAGGCCGCTTGAGACCCGACGAGGCGGAGGTCGCAGCGCGCGACGCCATCGGGCGCACGCGCCGCGTGTTTTCCCGCAGTTGGTGCCGGTCATTGCGCGCGCTACATTCGCGCCCGGTCACGCTTCGCAAATGGCTCCCCTCCCGCTACGAACGATCGCCCCCGTCGTACTGCTGCCTCTGGTGTCGGGGATCCCCCCTACCGGCGCGCAGCGCGACCAGGACCCGCGGCCGATCGACTACGCGCGCCAGATCCAGCCGCTGCTGCAGACCTACTGCTACCGCTGCCACGGTGAGCACAAGCAGAAGGCCGACGTGCGCATCGACACGCTCGACCCGGCGATGTCGACGCGCACGGACGCCGAGCGCTGGCACCTCGCGCTCGACATGATCCGGGACGGCGAGATGCCGCCCGAAGACGAGGCGCAGCCGTCCGACGACGAACGCCGGCTGCTGGTGCGCTGGCTCGACGAGTCGCTGGCGGCCGCCGCGACGCGACAGCAGGCCGAACGCCGCGTCGTGCTGCGCCGGCTGACGCGCGAACAGTACTCGCACAGCCTGCAGGACCTGCTCGGCGTCGACATCGACTTCACCCGGCGGCTGCCGCAGGACGGCCGCACGAAGCACGGCTTCGCCAACAACGGCGAGGTGCTGCGCGCGTCGCCGCTGCACGTCGAGACCTACGAACAGCTGGCGCGGCAGGGCCTCGCGCAGGCGATCGTGACCGAGCGGCCGAAGACGACGCGCTACCGGGTGACGTTCGGCCGCGGCAAGGGCGAGGGCCAGGTCGCCGGCCACACCGGCGGCTACCAGGCCGTGCCGCTGCCGACCGACGACTTCCGCGTCGAGGTGCTCGGCGACGATCGGCCGACGGACGAACGGGCGCTGCGCGCGCTGCAGAAGCGCATCAGCGTCGGCCTGCGCGGCTCGAGCCAGGACCGCTTCCGCACCGTCGACGAGGGCATGATGCTGCTGTCGGCGCTGCCGCACCGCGAGGTCGTGCCGCAGTCGTGGCAGGGCCCGTCGCCGAACCTCAAGCTCGAGCTGCAGCACTGCTGGCCGCGCCAGGGCGACTTCGTGCTGCGCGTGCGCGCGTCGCGCGGCTACGTGCCGGCGCTGCGCGAGGACCTGCTGGTCAAGCTCGACGAGCCGGCCGCCGTCGCGAGCTGGCGGGACGGCGACCTCGTCGCGCCCGACGGCGCGATCGTGCTGCGCGCCGAGCAGAGCGACCAGCGCCAGAACCTGCGCGGAGACGGCGACGCGCTGCTCGCCGTCGACGTGCCGAAGGCGAGCCGCGCGCGGCTGCGCTTCGAGCTGCCGCGCGAGGGCTTCTACCAGATCGACCTCGTGCACCCGCCGGCGAAGCCCGACGCGATGCCGTCGGTTCGCCTGAAGGTCTCCGGTCAGAACGTCGACGAGCGGCTGCAGCTGGACGACGAAGCGCTGCGGCGGACGCGCGTCGTCACGCCGCTCGGCGCGATCGGCATGCGCGAGGGCCGCCACCACCTCGAGCTCGGCGGGCCGTTCTTCGTCGGCTTCTCGCACGTCGTGATCACCGCGATGGCCGACGACCACCCGCTCGTGCAGCGGCTGCGACAGCGCCGTCAGCAGCAGGACGACGCCGTGCGCGAGCTGACGCCGGCGCTGCGCGCGCTGATCGGCACGCGCACCGACGACGGCATGGACTACACGACGTTCGGCGAGCCGGTCGACGTGCGCGCGCCGCTCGGCGAGGCCGAGACCTTCGAGTTCTTCGGCCGGCTCGAGAACCTGCCGATCCCCGAGCCCGAGTCGGGCGACACCGAGGTCCTGTCGGGGTTCCTGCTGCTCGGCGTCTGGAACGACCACCTCGTCAAGTCGGCGAAGCAGACCGGCCCGCCGCTGCTGGTCGAGGCGATCGAGTTCGAGGCGCCGTGGTTCGCGACCTGGCCGCCGCGCTCGCACACCGACATCTTCTTCGCGCGCGACGGCCGCGACGACGACGCCTACGCGCGCGCGGTGATCGAACGCTTCGCGCAGCGCGCGTTCCGCCGGCCGCTGCAGCCCGGCGAGGTCGACCGCTACGCGGCGTTCTGCGCGGACCTGCGCGGCGGTGGCGAACGCCTCGAAGACGCCGTCGCCGAGGTGCTGGTCGCGGTGCTGTGCTCGCCGGACTTCCTGTTCCTGTGCGAGCCCGAGGACCAGCTGCGCGACGACGGCGCGCTGCCCGACTGGATGCTGCAGAACCGGCTGAGCTACTTCCTGTGGGACGGCCCTCCGGACGACGAGCTGCGCGCGCTCGCTGCAGAAGGACGCCTGCGCGGCGAGCTGCTCGCGCAGGTCGACCGCATGCTCGACGACCCGCGCGCGCAGCGCTTCCTGCGCCGCTTCACCGAGCAGTGGCTGCGCCTCGACCGCCACGACGGCATGGCGATCCACGTCGGCGAGCACCGCGACTACACGCGCTTCGTCAAGCGCGACATGCGCGACGAGACGCACGCGTTCGTGCGCATGTGCTTCGCCGAAGACCTGCCGCTGACGACGTTCGTGCAGGCCGACTTCGCGATGCTCAACCAGAACCTCGCCGAGTTCTACGGCCTGCCCGACGCGGCGCGGCGCGTGCCGGGCGCGCGGCTGCGCGCGGTCGCGCTGCCCGACGACATGCCCGAGCGCCGCGGCGGGCTGCTGTCGCACGGCAGCTTCCACGTCGGCCACTCGGACGGCACCGAGCCGCACCCGATCAAGCGCGCGGTCTGGCTGAAGGGCCAGCTGCTCGGCGACCACCCGCCGCCGCCGCCGCCGAACGTGCCCGACCTCGACCCGTCGACGCCGGGCTTCGCCGAGATGACGCTGAAGCAGCGCATCGAGGCGCACCGCGACAACGACTCTTGCCGCGACTGCCACGCCGGCATCGACCCGTACGGCTTCGTGTTCGAGCGCATGAGCGCGGTCGGCCGCCTCCAGCCCGAACGCAAGGGCCGCGCCGTCGACGCCACGTCGACGCTGCCGGACGGCACGCCGGTCGACGGCCTCGTCGGCATGCAGCGCTACCTCGTCGAGCACCGGCGCGACCAGCTCGCGCGCGCGTTCGCCACCCACCTGTTCGCCTACGCGCTCGGCCGCGACGTGCACTTCGCCGACGACGACGAGCTCGACCGCATCGTCGAGCACGTGCGCATCGCCGGCTACCGCACGCGCAGCGTCGTGCGTGCTATCGTCTCGTCCCCGTCGTTCCTCTCGAAGTAGCCCATGCACCGCCCCTGGCACCTCGACCGTCGCACGTTCCTCCGCGGCACCGGCGTCGCCGCCGCGCTGCCGATGCTCGACGCGATGCGGCCGCTGCTGCCGAAGCGCGAGCCCGTGCGCCGCATGTGCTTCGTCTACTTCCCGAACGGCGCGGCGATGCCCGCCGAAGACGACGAGCAGTGGGGCGACTGGCGCTGGCTGCCGCGTGCGCCCGGCCGCGACTACCAGTTCACCCGAGTGCTGCGCTGCCTCGAGCCGTTCCGCGACCAGCTGTCGCTGTTCGGCGGCCTCAGCCATCCGCTGTCGCGCGAGCTGCTCGGCCACCTCGCCGGCGACACGTGGCTGACGGCCGGCGACCTGCGCGGCGACGTCTACAAGAACCGCGTCTCCGTCGACCAGGTCGCGGCGCGGCAGCTGAAGAAGCACACGCGCTACCCGTCGCTGGTGCTGTCGACCGACGGCGGCGTCGGCTACAAGTCGCGCACGTCGACGCTCAGCTTCGACCACGCCGCGCGGCCGATCCCGTCCGAGCACCGCCAGCGGCTGATCTTCGAGCGCTACTTCACGGCCGGCGGCGCAGCCTCGCTCGCCGCGCGTCGGCACACGCTGCAGCGCGGCAAGAAGATCGTCGACCTGATCCACGAGGACGCCAAGCGCCTGCAGAACCGCGTCGGCGAACACGACCGCCGCAAGCTCGACGAGTACCTGCAGTCGCTCGACTCGGTCGAGGAGCAACTGCGCCGCAACGAGCAGTGGCTCGACCGGCCGCTGCCGGCGTTCGACAGCAGCCACGTCGAGCTCGACGCGGCGGCGAACGTCGACCCGGGCGCGTACCTGCGCTCGATGTACGACCTGATCGCGCTGGCGCTGCAGCTCGACCTGACGCGCGTCGTGACGTTCATGACCGGCCGCGAGGACGGCATGGGCTTCGCCGACCAGTTCCCGAACCGGGCGCTCGGCATCCCGCGCGGCCACCACACGATCAGCCACGACACGCACGACGGCCACTGGGAGCAGTGGGGTCGCTACGACCGCTGGCACGCCGAGCAGTTCGCGCACTTCCTGAAGCGGCTGAACGAGACGGTCGACGAAGACGGCCCGCTGCTCGACACGACGCAGGTGCTCTACGGCAGCTGCTGCAGCACGACGCACAACGCGCGCAACCTGCCGCTGCTGCTGTGCGGCGGCGCGGCGCTCGGGCTGCGGCACGGGGCGTACACGAAGTTCGACGAAGACACGCCGTTCAGCAACGTGTTCGTCGGCATGCTCAACGCGGTCGGCGTCGAGACCGAGGCGTTCGCGGACAGCACCGGCACGCTGCGCGGAGTCTTCCGCGCATAGGCACGCTCACCAGATGCTCTCGGCGCTGCCGTTGCGCGCGTCGAACCGGAACCCGAAGCCGACGGTGCCGCGGTCCTCGTAGAAGTGCGCGAGGTCGCTGTTGTAGCCCGTCTGCCCCCAGACCGTGAACGGCAGGCTCAGCACCGGCAGGAACGGCACGTGCGGCATCTGCCACTCGACGCGCACCGTGCTGCGCTGGCCCGCGGCGCTGATGCCGGTCACGTAGGTGACGTCGAGCTGCGACGGCGCCGCGAACACCGGGGCGAGGTCCACCAGCTCGGTGCGCAGCGTGACGCGCAGGCCGTCGTAGTGCGTGCGCTCCTCGTTCGACGGGTCGACGCCGGCGACGAACTCCTCCTTGCGACCCTGCAGCGGCCCCTGGTCGAGGAACAGGCGGCCGCCGGCCTGCACCGACCGGAGCCGGAGGACGCCGCCGAACGTCGCCTCGACCGGCACGTCGAACGACAGCCCGACGTAGTCCCAGCCGCGCGAGATCTTGTCCAGCTCCGCGACGGTCAACGGCGTCGCCGGGTCGCCGTCCGGGTCCTCGGTGCCACTCTGGCCGTTCGACTCGTGGCCGAACGACAGGTCGACGTGCGCGCCGCTCGCGTGGTTGTGGCGCAGGAAGAGCTCCGGGTTGAAGCGCCGCGCGACCACCGGCGACGACTCGCGCGTGCCGATGTACTGCGACGCGCGGATCGTCGCCGCGCCGAACAGCTCGAACTGCGGCCGCGGCGACGCGACGCCGGGATCGTCGCCCACCCAGTGCGCCGTCGTGTCCGCGCTGGACGCGAACATCAGGTACTTCGGCGACACCTGGAAGTCGAGGTGCGGCTGGTTGCGCTCGTCCTTCGCGTAGCCGACGTAGGTGTGCTCGTGCGCCAGCACCCGGCGGTCCGGCGGCAACGACGCGCACGCGGCAGCCAGCGCAGCGAGCCCGAGCGAGGCGCAGGCCCGCGCGGCGGGCACGTTCACCCGTCGTTCCTCCGCGCGTCGACGGCGAGCCGCACCATCGCTTCGCGCACCTCGTCCGCGGTCGCACACGAGCCGTCGAACGCGACCCACAGCACATCGCCGTCGGCGCGCACGTGGAACCCGTCGACGTCGCAGGCCAGCATCTCGACGGCGGCTGGCGTCACGCCCGAACGCCGCGCGACGATCGCGCGCAGCGCGTCGCCGTGGTCGTCGTTCATGTGCGCGACGATGCCCGCCTCGTCGTCGCGCCACTGCGGCGCGGGCTGCGACCAGTGCGCGGGCTCGACCCAGAAGATCCGGCCGAAGCCGCCGATGAAGCGCACGCGCTTCGGCGTGATCCAGAAGAACGAGAAGTCGTGCGCGCTCGCGTAGCCCTGCGCCGCCGGGAACAGCCGGAAGTAGCGCCGCTGCACGTCGTCGAGGTGCGGCGGCGGAACGGCCTCCGCGTCGCCGACGACCGACACGCGGCCCAGCGCCTGCTGCTCGCCGTCGCCCTGCTCGGCGGCCGTCAGACAGACCTTGCGATCGGCGAGCA
>Ga0070728_10006207_pt1 | contig 11397 bp, 10 predicted proteins | sample tdDd471_FD_66723 | JGI IMG/M metagenome (GOLD analysis project Ga0070728, IMG submission 66723) | Marine sediment microbial communities from the Atlantic coast under amendment with organic carbon and nitrate - tdDd47.1 | ecosystem: Environmental > Aquatic > Marine > Coastal > Sediment | place...
CGGTTGCCGGAACCGAACATCAGGAACACCCGGTCCTCGGGCTCCAGCGTGACGCCGTGCAGCTCGTAACGCTGCGCCACCCGGCGCGGCGACATGCCGATGGGCGAAATCCAGCGCGCGTATTCCTCGAAGGCGCGCAGCCAGCCGACCTGTCCCGCCTTCACCTGCTGCAACTGGTCGGGGTGGGTCAGCAGGGCCCAGATGGTCCCGGCGATGGCGTCGCGCGGTTCGTTCTGACCGCCGGAGATCGCCAGTTTGACATTGGCCCGCACCTGATCGTCCAACAACCCGGCCTGCCGCTGCACCGACAGCAGCGAGTGGTTCGGCTCCGCGTCCAGCACCGGGATCATGCCGTCGATATGGCGGTCGATCGAGGCGGTGCAGTCGTGGCAATTGGCCTCGATCGCCGGATCGCCGGCGTAGTTGGCGCAGCCGTCGATCATACCCTGGCTGACGCGGTTCATCTCATGCGCGGTCATGTTGGTCAGCCCGGTGATGCATTTGAGCGCCTCGCCCGACACCGGCATGGCATAATCGGCGACCAGGTCGCAGGCGTCCCGCGGCGCCAGATCGTCGAGGATACGGGCGGTGTGGCTGCGGAACTGATCGGTCCAGACCTGTTTCACCGTCTTGGGCGACACGGTGGGAAAGATCGCCTTGCGCTCTGCCATATGCGCCGCGCCGTCCTTGCGCATCATGTTCTGCCCCATCAGCACGGTCATCAGCCCCTCGGGCTGGTCGGAGGAGAACACCTCGATCTTCTTCTCGTTGACGAAGATGTCGTCGCGCCGGGTCAGCAGCGTCGCCCCCAGTTGCGGCACCCGCAGCACCGGCCCCTGCGCGCGCATGCGTTTGAGATCGGGATAGGGATCGGCCCAGAACGCGGCCGGGTCGATTTCATAGACAGGGGCATCTGACATGGCGGCTCTCCTCCCTGCCCGGCAGACCAGAAAGTCAGCACGCCGCCCGCCCCCTGTCAACGTGGCGAACGGCCCGGTCAGTAGATCTTGGGCACGTAAAGCTCGTCGGGCAGCACCCGCCGCTCGTAGTCCGGGTTATAGACCCGCTCGGGCAGGTCGACCTTCTCGTGCTCCACATCCTGATAGGGGATCTTGGTCAGCAGATGCTCGATACAGTTCAGCCGTTCACGTTTCTTGTCATTGCCCTCGACGATGTACCAGGGCGCCTCGGAGATGTTGGTGCGCGCCAGCATGTCCTCTTTGGCCTTGGTGTAATCCTCCCAGCGGATGCGGGATTCCAGATCCATCGGTGACAGTTTCCATTGTTTCATCGGATCGTGAATCCGCATCAGGAACCGCAATTGCTGTTCCTCGTCGGTGATCGAGAACCAATATTTCAACAGGATGATGCCGGAGCGGACCAGCATGCGCTCAAACTCCGGAACGTCCTGGAAAAACTGCTCGACCTGATCGTCGGAGGCAAATCCCATGACCCGCTCGACCCCGGCGCGGTTGTACCACGAGCGGTCGAACAGCACGATTTCACCGGCGGCCGGCAGATGCGGCACATAACGCTGAAAATACCACTGGCTCTGCTCCCGGCGCGAGGGCGCGGGCAGCGCAACCACCCGGGCGACGCGCGGATTCAGGCGCTGGGTGATCCGCTTGATCACCCCGCCCTTGCCGGCGCTGTCGCGGCCCTCGAACAGGATGCAGACCTTGGCGCCGGTATGCTCGACCCAGTCCTGCACCTTGATCAGTTCCGCCTGAAGCCGCAGCAGGTTATGGAAATAGACCTTGCGATCCAGCATCTCGGGATGCGCCTCGCGATAGATCTTGCGAATCTCGAGCGACAGCATCGGCTCGGCGAACTCGATCTCGATATCCTCGTCGAACGTGTCCTGCAGCTCGGCTTCCAGCCAATCCAGCGAATGCTTGTCACTCTCTTCGGTCAAAATCGGATCCTTTCTGAAGTGTCATCGCGGGGGCTATCCCCCGGATGTAAAAATCTGGTGTCATCCTCCGCCAGACACAAGCCCCCCCACCAAAGGCTGCGCCGCCCCTTAAACCCGATGCGGCATTGCCAGACGATGACGAGGATCACACAGGCAGGGCCGTGGTGCGGCAGACCGTGCGCAGCGCAAAGCTCGACTGCATCTGCGCCACCCGCGGCAGGCGCGACAGGTACTGGCGATGGATGCGGGCGAAATCCTCGGTGTTCTCGGCGACGATCTTGAGGATGTAATCGGCGGTGCCCGCCATCAGGTGGCATTCCAGCACCGCCGGGATGCGCGCCACGGCGCGTTCGAAGGCGTCCAGCACCTCGTCGGCCTGGGCCTGCAATGTGATCTCGACGAAGACGGTTGTCGGCAGACCCATCTTGCGTTCGTCCAGCAGCGCCACGTAATCTCGGATATAGCCGTCGGTTTCCAGCCGCTGGACCCGGCGGTGGCAGGCCGACGGCGACAGGTTGATCTGTTCGGACAGCTCCGCGTTGGACATCCGTCCCCGTTTCTGGAGCGCCCCGAGAATCCTGCGATCTACTGCGTCTAGCGTCACTTGCGCACATCCTTTGCGGGCATTCCTGAATCCTTCGAAGACTATTCGATGATACCCCCCATTGACGAGCCAAGTTACACAGAAATTGCGTGGCAGATCGCCTATTTTTTCATCAGGTTCCACGCCCTCAGGGAGGTTGAGGCATGAAAATCGGTTGCCCGAAAGAAATCAAACCGCAGGAGTTCCGCGTCGGCATGACGCCGAACGCCGCCGGTGAGGCAGTGGCGCACGGCCATCAGGTCTTCATCGAGACCCTCGCCGGAGTCGGGGCGGGGTTCGACGACGCCGCCTATGAGGCTGCCGGCGCGACGATCCTGCAGACCGCGGCAGAGATATTCGACACCGCCGAGATGATCGTCAAGGTGAAGGAACCGCAGGCCGGCGAGCGCAAGATGCTGACCGACAAGCACCTGCTGTTCACCTATCTGCACCTCGCCCCCGACCCGGACCAGACCCGCGATCTGCTCGCCTCCGGCTGTACCGCGATCGCCTATGAGACTGTGACCGACGACCGTGGCGGCCTGCCGCTCCTGGCGCCGATGTCCGAGGTGGCCGGGCGGCTGGCGCCGCAGGTCGGCGCCTGGACGCTGCAAAAGGCCAATGGCGGCCGCGGGGTGCTGATGGGCGGCGTGCCCGGCGTCGGCCCGGCCAAGGTTCTGGTGATCGGCGGCGGCGTCGTGGGCACCCATGCCGCGCGTATCGCCGCCGGCATGGGCGCGGATGTCACCGTGCTCGACCGATCGTTGCCGCGGCTGCGCTATCTCGACGACGCCTTCAGCGACGTGTTCAACACCGGCTATTCCTCGGCCGGGCTGCTGGCCGAGCACCTGGGCGAGGCCGACATGGTGATCGGCGCGGTTCTGATCCCCGGCGCCGAAGCACCCAAGCTGGTGCGCCGCGCGCAGTTCGCGGACATGAAACCCGGCGCGGCGCTGGTCGATGTGGCCATCGATCAGGGCGGGTGCTTCGAAACCTCCCGCGCCACCACCCATGCCGACCCGATCTATGAGGTCGACGGGATCATGCATTACTGCGTCGCCAACATGCCCGGCGCGGTGGCCCGGACCTCGACCATCGCGCTCGGCAATGCCACCATGCCCTTCATGCTGGACCTGGCCGACAAGGGCTGGAAAGCCGCCTGCACCGACGACCCGCACCTGCTCAACGGGCTGAACGTGCATGCGGGCCAGCTGACCTATTACGCCGTCGGCAAGGCGCTGGGGATCGACGTGGTCTCGCCGCAGCTGGTGGTGAAAGTCTGAGATCAATCGGGATTGTCGGGGCATCCTCCCGCCCCTTCCGACGTCCGGCCGGGTTCGCCCGGCCGGATTTTTCAGGGCTGAAGCGTACGGTCGCCCGATCGCTCAGCCCTGTTTCCGGACCTCCACCTGGTGCGGATAGGGGATCGAGATGCCACCCTTGTCAAAGGCCTCCTTGATCGCCTTGGTCAGGGTGAACTTCAGATCCCAGTAGTCCGCCGCGCCGCACCACAGCCGCGCGGTGAGATCGACCGAGCTGTCGCCGAGGTTGGTCACCCGCACCCAGGGTTCCGGGTCGGCCAGCACGCGGCCATCTGCCCGCGCGGTCTCGAGGATGATCCGCATCGCGGTGTCGGCGTCGTCGCCATAGTCGATGCCGAAGGTCAGATCGACGCGCCGGGTCGCATGCGCCGAGTAATTGGTGATGATGGCGCCCCAGGCCTTGCCGTTGGGCAGGATGATCTGCACGTTGTCCGGGGTGATCAACTCGGTGGTGAACAGGGTCAGATCCCTGACCGTCCCCGAGGTGCCGCCGATATCCACATACTGGCCCAGCTTGTAGGGTCGGAAAATCACCAGCATCACCCCCGCCGCCAGATCGCTGAGCGTGCCCTGCAACGCCAGGCCGATGGCCAGCGACGCGGCACCAAGGATGGCGACGAGGCTGGTCGCCTGGATGCCGAAGATACCCAGAACGGCGACCAGAACCACCGCCAGGATCACCCATTTGACCGTGCTGGCCAGAAAATTGCCCAGCGTCGGGTCGATCCGGGGGGTGGCGTTCACCCGGCGCCGGACCAGCCCGGCGATGGCGCCGGCGGCGATCCAGCCCAGAACAAGAACGGCCAGCGCCTTTGCGGCGCTGAAAAGCATCGGCGTAAACGGGCCGAGTTCCGCGATCAGGTCTTGCATGTTGCCTCTTCGTTATCTCTGTGCAGACAGGGCAACCGGGGATGTCCGGTGCCCTCCTGTCTGTTCGTCCCGGCTGTCGCGGGCGCAATCACGCCTGTTTGAGCGAGTCCCGGATCTCCAGCAACACGTCAAGCTCGCTGGGCCCGGCCGGTGCCGGCTCTTCCACGGCCTCCTCTTCGCGGGCGGCCATGTCCTTTACCTTGTTGACATAGCGCACCAGCATGAAGACCACGAAGGCGATGATCAGGAAGTTGATCACCGCCATGAGAAACGCACCATAGGCGAAGACAGCCGCGCCAGCTTCGCGCGCGGCCTCGAGGCTGGCGCCCGAGGGCACGTCGCCCGAGAGCACGACATAAAGGTTGGTAAAATCCACCCCGCCCAAGAACAGCCCGACGAAGGGGTTGATGAGATCGCCCACCATGGATTTGACGATCGCGGTGAACGCGGCACCGATGATGATGCCGACAGCCATGTCCATGACATTGCCCTTGGCAATGAAGTCCTTGAATTCTTTTAACATATTTTGATTTCCTCAATCAGAGGCCGTTTCAGGCCAACGCCGCGTTAAAGAGCATTCGGGGATGCATGTTTCCCATGAAATCGGATGTTTTCCAACCCTCTTTCGCTTTGACGCATGGCCCCTTGCGCCAAAACCGCTATCCTCGCCGCACCTGAAAAAGGACCCTGCGATGCCCAATCTTTCCGACTTTCCGATCACCCGCCGATGGCCTGCCGCCGACCCGGAGGTGATCCAGCTTTATTCCTTTCCCACGCCGAACGGGGTCAAGGCCTCGATCATGCTGGAGGAAACCGGCCTGCCCTACGAGGCGCACAAGGTCACGCTGGACGACGCCGACGTGAAAAGCGCCGCGTTCCTGTCGCTGAACCCCAACAACAAGATCCCGGCGATCATCGACCCGCACGGCCCCGACGGGGCGCCGATGGGCCTGTTCGAAAGCGGCGCGATCCTGATCTACCTTGCGGAAAAGACGGGAACACTGCTGGGCAACACGGCAACCGACCGGATGCAGATCCTCCAGTGGCTGATGTGGCAGATGGGCGGGGTCGGGCCGATGTTCGGGCAACTGGGCTATTTCTTTGCCTTCGGCGGCGCCGAGATCGACGATCCCCGCCCGCTCGACCGGTATCTCGCCGAAACCCGCCGGCTGCTGGCGGTGCTGGAGGGGCGGCTCGCGGGGCGCGACTGGGTCTGCGATGCCTATTCCATCGCCGATATCGCCATCGCCCCCTGGCTGCGGGTGCTGGAACGATACGGCGCGCGTGAAGAGGTCGGCTGGGCGGAGTATCCGCGCGTGGTCGCCTATCTCGACCGGTTCCTGGACCGGCCGGCGGTGCAAACCGGGCTGGTGACCCCGCCGCGCGACTGAGGCGGCGGGGCAGGCGGCGATCAGCCCGGCCAGCGGAAACCGGTCAGATGCGCGGGCGGCTCCACCCCGTCGAGGTTGCGCGCATCCGGCACCAATGCGCCCACCCGGGTCTGAACCGGGATCACCCCGGCCCAGATCGGCAGGGCGTAATCCTCTTCATCGTCCAGCGGCCCGCCGCCGCGCACCTTGGCGCTGCCCTCCTTGATCTGCATGCCCAGCACGGTGGTCGCCTTCAGCTCCTGCGCGGTGTTGGGGCGCAGATGCGCCGCCCGACCGGGCCATAACCCGTCGATAAAGGTCGTTAGCCGCGCCTCCTTCTCCGCGTCCGGGACCACGAAGGCGGGGCCGAACAACATGACCGAGCGCGAGTTGACCGAATGGTGCATCCCCGAACGCGCCATCACGAAGCCATCGAGGATTGCCACCGTCAGACAGACCTCGGCCCCCTTGCTGGACCGGATCGCCCGGCTGGCACTGGACCCGTGCCAATAGACGTGATCGCCCTCGCGCCATTGCAGGGTCGGGGTGACATAGGGCCTGCCGTCGATCACGTATCCGACGCTGCACATCGGCTGGGCGTCGAGAATGACTTCGATGGTCGCGCGGTCGAAATGCCCCCGCTCATGCGAGCGGCGCAGGCGGCTGCGGTCGGTGATGTCGAGTGTCATCGCGGGTCCTGTTTGGCAGTAAGTGTTGTCGCCGCCTCTTTCGCATGGCATTGGTATGTTCAAAATGACCAGTTTAACGATTTCGAAACAGACCAATTTGCAGGCCGCCCTGCTCGCCCTCAGCCTCGACCGCGACAGCCCCCAACCGCTGCACGCGCAGCTGACCGAGGCACTGCGGGCCTTGATCCTGACCGGACGCGCGCACCCGGGCACGCGCCTGCCCGCGAGCCGGCAACTGGCGCAGGATCTCACGGTGTCGCGCCAGACCGCCCTGACCGCGCTGGATCAGCTCATTGCCGAGGGCTACCTGGAAACCCGGATCGGCGCCGGCACCTTCGTGGCCCGCGACCTGCCGCATCTGGCGCCGCCGACAACGCTCGCACCCGCCGGCCCGGAGCCGCAGGGCAGCCGCCCCTTGCGCCCCTTCCACCCCGGCCAGCCCGACATGGCTCTGTTTCCCCATGCCGCCTGGGCGCGGCACCTCGACCGCGCCTGGCGGCACCCCGATCCGGGGCTGCTGGCCCTGCCCGACCCGCTGGGCTGGCCGCCGCTGCGCGCCGCCATCACCGCCCACCTCTCCGCCTGGCGCGGCATCGCCTGCGGGTCCGGCCAGGTCGTGATCACCTCGGGCGCGGCGGAGACCTTCGAGCTGCTGGCACGGGCCGCGTTCCGCCCCGGCGAGACGGTGCTGACCGAAGAGCCGGGCTATGCCCCGATGCTGGCCGCGCTGGAGCGGGCCGGGCTACACGCGCAACCGATGCCGGTGGACGGCGACGGCGCCATCCTGCCCGACGATAGCGCGGCGCGCGGCGCCATCGTCACCCCGTCGCGGCATCATCCGCTCGGCGTGACCCTGCCGCTGTCGCGGCGGCTGGCGCTGCTGGACTGGGCGCGGCGCAAGGCGGCCTGGGTGATCGAGGATGATTACGACAGCGAGTTTCGCTACTCCGGCGCGCCGCTGCCGGCGCTGGCCTCGCTCGAGGCCGGGCGCACGATCTATGTCGGCAGTTTCTCCAAGCTGCTGTCTCCGACACTCCGGCTGGGCTATGTGGTGGTGCCGCCCGCCCTGCTGAACGCCGTCCGCGCGCCATTGGCCGAGACCGGCCCGCGCGCCTCTCTGGTGCCGCAACCGGCCTTGGCCCAGTTCATGGACAGCGGCGAATTCGCCACCCACCTGCGGCGGATGCGACGCATCTACGGGCAGCGGCAGGCCGCATTGCGTGCCGCGCTGGAGCGGCACCTGCCCGGGCGGCTGATCGCATCGCCCGATCCTTCGGGGATGCACCTGGTCTGCCGCATCGGCCCGGATCTGGGCGGGTTTGCCGACACCGAGATCGCGGCCCGCGCCGGCGCGGCGGGGGTCACGCTCCGGCCGCTGTCGACGTATTGGACGGACGGCACCGGGCCGCAGGGCCTGATCCTGGGCTATGCCGGGTTCGACGCCGAAGCCCTGGAGGCGGCCACCCTCCGCCTGGCCCGTGCCCTGCCCGCCGGTCAGCCCGGCAGCGCGCCGGTCAGAGCATAGCGCAGGATCTCCACCACCTGGCGCGGCGCTTCGGCCACGGCAAGCGCGGCGGCGTGCACCTCTTTCAACGCATGCTGATGCACCGGCGGGTTCAGCACGATGATCGACTTGCCAAGCGCCGCGGCATAGCCGGCATCAAAGGCGGCGTTCCATTGCTTGTACTTCTCGCCGAAGCGGACAACGACCACATCGGCCTCCTCGATCCCCTTGCGGGTGCGGATGGCGTTGAGCTTGGCGCCCTTGTGATCGTGCCAGAACTTGTCCTGTTCCGCACCCAGGATCGCCACGCCGCAATCGTCGCTGGCGGCATGGTCGGTCACCGGACCGCTGAACGCCAGGTCAAGCCCCTCGGCCCCGGCAATGATCTGCTCGCGCCAGTCGGTGTGGATTTCGCCGGAAAGGTAAACGGTCAGGGTCATCGGCTCGCTCCTTGGTTTGTCCCCGGTGCACATAGCGCGCAGAGGCGACTGACGCCACTACCTCTGATCGAACTTCCGCAGACAGGCGATCACCTCGTCATCATCGACCTGGCCGAAATTCCGGTAGTGCGCGCCCACCGCCCAGAACTCCTGCGGGGTTTCCAGGCAGATCAGCCGGTCGGTTTCGGCCTGAAGTTGCGGCACCATGTCGGCGGGCGCCACCGGCACCGCGACCCAGACCGCCGCCGGCCCCTGCGCGCGCAACGCCTTGATCGCCACCCGCACCGTCGCCCCGGTGGCGATGCCGTCATCGACGATGATCGCCGTCCTGCCCGCCAACGGCACCGGCGCGCGCCCGGGCAGGTAACGCGCGCGGCGCGCCTCGATCTCTTGCTTCAGCGCCTCGATCCGCCCGGCAAAATCCGCCTCGCTCAACCCGGCGGCCCGCAGGATCGCGGTGTTGAACAGTGTCGTCGGGGCCGGTCCATCCACAATGGCCCCGGCGGCCAGTTCGTCATGCCCCGGCATCCCGATCTTGCGCACCAGCACCAGATCGAGCGGTGCGCCCAGCGCGCGGGCCACCGCCGCCGCGAGCGGCACGCCGCCGCGCGGCAGCGCCAGCACGACGGGGTTTTCCGGCGCGGCCCTGGCCACCGCCCGGGCCAGTTGCTGTCCGGCGTCGTCACGATCCTGGAACATGTCGCGGCCCTCCCGCTCCCTACTATGCCGCGCCCGGCCGCATGAAAAAAGGGGCGCCGCCGCGCCCCCTTCTTCTCGTTCGAAAATACTCCCCCCGGAGGGGGACCGGCCTCAGCCGCGCAGCACCCCGCCGGTGGCCTTGGCGACCTTGTCGACGATCTTCTTGCCGACCGCCTCGATCTCGGCCTCGGTCAGGGTCTTGTCGCGGGGCTGGATCCGCACGCTCAGCGCCAGAGACTTCTTGCCCTCGCCCAGCGCGCCGCCGATGAACTCGTCGAACACCCGCACTGCCTCGATCAGCGCCTTGTCGGCGCCGCTTGCCGCATTGACCAGCGCCAGCGCCTCGACCCCGGCATCGACGACAAAGGCGAAATCGCGCTCCACCGCCTGCAGGTCGCGCAGCTCCAGCGCCGGGCGGGTGGCCCCGGTCTTGCGCGGCATCGGGATCTCTTCGGGGAAGAGGGTAAAGGCCATCGCCGGCCCCTTCACGTCCATCGCCTCGAGCACCCTGGGGTGCAGCTCGCCAAAGACGCCCAGCACCTTTTTCTGCCCGAGGCAGATCCTGCCGTGCCGCCCCGGATGCCACCAGCCCTCGGCGCCGCGCAGGATCTGTACCTTGGCCGGTGCGCCCATGGCCGCCAGCACCGCCTCGGCGTCGGCCTTGACGTCAAAGACATCCACAGGGCGCATCGCGCCATGCACGTCGCGCGGGCCGGTGCGACCCACCAGAATCCCTGCGATCTGCTCGTGCTGCTGCTGCGGCTCACCACCGTGAAACGCCGGTCCGACCTCGAAAAGCGCCAGATCCATGAAGCCGCGCGCCTGGTTGCGCGCCGCCGCCTGCAACAGGCCCGGCAGCAGAGAGGGGCGCATGTGGCTCATCTCGGAACTGATCGGGTTCTCGAGCATGCTGGCGTCATCGCCGCCACCGAACAGCGCCGCGCCGGCCTGGTCGATGAAGGAATAGCTGATGCACTCGTTGTATCCCAGCGCGGCCGAGGTGCGCCGCCCGGCCTGCTGGCGGCGCTGCATCGGGGTCATCACCGGGCGCGGCACGCCGTCCGTGAGACGCGGCAGCGGCCGGCCCACAAGCCCGGTCAGCGAGGCGATGCGCGCCACCTCCTCAACCAGGTCGGCCTCGCCCTGCACATCGGGGCGCCAGCTTGGCACATGGGCGATATTGCCCTCCAGCCGGAAACCGAGCCGGGTCAGCGTCTGGCGCTGCTCGCTCTCCGGGATCGCCATGCCGACCAGCGACTGCACCCGCGCCGGGTCCAGCTTGAAGGCGCGGGCAGGGTCCGGGATCGCGCCCGCCACCACCACTTCGGAGGCCTCGCCGCCGCAAAGATCGAGAATCATCTGGGTGGCCAGTTCCAGCCCCTCCTGCGTGAAGGCCGGGTCCACCCCGCGTTCGAACCGATAGCGCGCGTCGGAATTGATCTTGAGCGCGCGGCCCGCCAGCGCGATCTGCACGTGATCCCAATAGGCGCTTTCGACAAAGACGTTGACGGTCTCCTCGGTGCAGCCGGTCGCCTCGCCGCCCATGATGCCGGCGATGCTTTCAGGGCCGGTGTCGTCGGAGATCACCATCATGCCCGGCGCGAGGGTATAGTCCTTGTCGTCCAGCGCCGTGATCGTCTCGCCGCCCGCGGCGCGATGCACCCGCAGGTTGCCCGAGACCTTGTCGGCATCGAACACGTGCAGCGGGCGGTTGCGATCGAAGGTGAAGAAGTTGGTGACATCGACCAGCGCCGAGATCGGCCGCAGCCCGATGGCGCGCAGCTGATCCTGCAGCCATTGCGGGCTGGGGCCGTTCCTGACGCCGCGGATCAGACGGCCGGTGAAGACCGGGCAGCCGTCCTGCGTGTCCTCGTCGATGGTCACGTCGATCGGGCACGGGAACTCGCCCGGCACCGGCACCGTCTCGCGCGGCTTCAGCGTGCCCAGGCCGCGCGCGGCCAGGTCGCGGGCGATGCCGCGCACGCCCAGCGCATCGGGGCGGTTG
>Ga0070728_10006208_pt1 | contig 11397 bp, 5 predicted proteins | sample tdDd471_FD_66723 | JGI IMG/M metagenome (GOLD analysis project Ga0070728, IMG submission 66723) | Marine sediment microbial communities from the Atlantic coast under amendment with organic carbon and nitrate - tdDd47.1 | ecosystem: Environmental > Aquatic > Marine > Coastal > Sediment | place...
CATATTCAAAAGAAGGCCCGCTATTGAAGCGGGCCTTCTTTTTTCTTTACCAAGGAGCATGATCTCAAAAAGAGTGATGCAATAAAGCACATTCATTAAATCCATGAGGAGTTGAAAATCCCTTCCTCTTCAATGTATCTCTACCTCTCTTGCATAGTATCTCAATGCAAACACCCGCCAGGATACAACGACGTACTTTTCTTTTTTTGCACACATTAAATAACTATTACTAAACGCCCTGTATTTATAACAATACCTATTTACAGACCAGCCTCCTATACGTCACGCTTTCCTCCTTGTACAATCTGTAACTATACTCGGAGGTTTTATGCTTAACAATTTAAAACTCGGTATCAAACTCAGCTTTGGATTTGGACTCGTCCTGCTTTTAACAGCCTTGGTCGCCGTCATTGGAATCAATGGAATGCAGAACGTACAGGATCGTGTTGATAAGGCGGATGACGTAAACCGACTTGTTCGTTTCATTCTTGAAAGCCGTATTCAGGAAAAAAACTTCATGCTCAAACACACGCCTGAAGCGGTGGAAAAGCATGCTGAAACCCTCAAAAATCTCTTGGCACAGACGCAAGCTACAAAAGAAAAGTTTAACCATCAGATAAACAAGGATCAAATGGCCCAGGTTGCCAAAGCCGTTAAGGAATATGAAAAGGCTTTTGCGACGTATTTAAAACTTGATGAAGACAACAACCTGGCTCTGAAGGGCATGGTTACTACAGCTCAAAAGGCTCTCACCGAAACTGAAGAATTACGCGCCGAGCAACAGGCTCAACTGTCCCAGCTTATCGCAACGGGCAACACATCCTCAGAAGTACTTAAGGACAAACTCGCGAAGACAAATGATGCCAACGTCATGGTCAAATGGTTTCTCAATGCGCGAATGAACGCAAAGGATTTCATGACCACCCGTAACGGCGCATATCTGGAACAAAGCCGTGAAAATCTGAAAAAGATCCTCGACCAAGCCAAAACGTTAAAGACTCGTTTCAGAAATCAAACCAATATTCGTCAAATCGACGAAGTCGAAAATGCTCTGGAGGGATACCTCAAGGCGTTGAACACATTCGCAACAGACAGCAAACTGCAGAACCAAGCCGAAAAAGACATGGTTTCCACCGCCCGCGAAGCAGATGAAATCTGCCGTGCAGCACGTACGGACCAAAAAACAAAAATGGTCAATGACATCCACAGCGCAAACATCACGAGCATCATTGCTGCGGCAACCGCGCTCGTCCTCGGCATTCTGGCTGCCTTCTTCCTCACCAAAGCCATCACAAAGCCCATATCCATGGGCGTCAGCTTTGCGAAGGACATGTCCGACGGGGATTTCACACAAACATTGGATATCAACCAGAAAGACGAAGTCGGCATGTTGGCAAAAGCCTTGAACGACATGGTCACGAAACTGCGCACTGTGGTTGCGGACGTTGAAATGGCCACCAATAATGTTGCTGCGGGAAGCGAAGAATTGTCCGCATCATCTGAGACCCTCTCACAGGGAGCGACCGAACAGGCTGCCTCGATTGAAGAAGTCTCTTCTTCCATGGAACAGATGGCTTCCAACATCAGCCAGAATGCAGAAAATGCCGTGGAAACGGATGCCCTTGCAACCAAGGCCGCTTCCGATGCCAAGGAGAGCGGTTCCGCCGTCAATCAAACTGTTCACGCAATGAAAAGCATTGCTGAAAAGATCTCCATTATCGAGGAAATAGCCCGTCAGACCAACCTGCTCGCGCTCAACGCGGCTATCGAGGCCGCCCGCGCCGGTGAGCACGGAAAAGGTTTTGCCGTTGTTGCTGCCGAAGTACGCAAGCTTGCAGAGCGCTCCGGCGCAGCTGCGGCTGAGATCAGCGAACTCTCTTCCTCCAGTGTGAAAATTGCCGACAAGGCAGGCGAGATGCTGCAATCCCTAGTCCCCGACATCGAAAAAACCGCATCACTTGTCCAAGAGATATCCGCATCAAGTAATGAACAAAATGCCGGAACCACTCAAATCAACCAGGCCATCAGTCAGCTGGATATGGTTATTCAACAAAATGCTTCAGCCTCAGAAGAAATGGCGTCAACAAGCGAAGAGCTCTCTGCACAAGGGCAAGCACTCCAGATGACCATGTCATTCTTCAAGGTGACTGAGCAGGGACAACACCGGTCTACACAAACCATCACCAGGGTTTCCAGCCCAACACCCGCCCTGAACAGATCTTCCCGACACACAGGGGAAGTGAAACCGGAATCGACCGGCATATCCATAGCCATTGATTCCAACGAGGACTATGAGCGCTTCTAGCTCAGTCACTGTAAATATCCCCTAACTAATGAGGCCCGGAACCCACAGGATTCCGGACCTCTCAATATTCAGGCCCCCGCTAGGCGAGCATTGGCTGCACCCGGACTTCCCTTGGCTGGGAGGAAGAAGCTACCGATGTATCCTCATCACCGCCGTCTGCCATATCACTGGCTGAAAGCATTTCACGCATACCAAGGCGCAACTCTTCGGACAAGTCCACAAGATCAACCACGGCAGTATGGGCGTGTTCGACACCTTCAGTAAACGACTTGGCAATCTCCCGCACTTCTTCCGTGGCCTGGGATATCTGTTCTGAAGCCACACTTTGTTCCTCGGATGCCGAGGCAATACTTTCCACGTTCAAAACATTTTGTTCCACCAGGGAGATGATGGAATCCTGTGCTTCCCCGGATGCACGCGCTTGTACTGCGCTGTGCTTCACGACTTCTACGACATCACGGAACCGTTCAATATTACGGGCTGAGGAATCCTGAATGGATATGACATGCTCTTCCACTTTCTTGGTAGCTGCCATGGTTTTTTCGGCCAACTTACGGACTTCATCTGCCACGACCGCAAATCCCCGGCCAGCTTCTCCGGCACGAGCGGCTTCAATGGCGGCATTCAATGCCAACAGGTTTGTCTGGTCCGCGATTTCATTGATGACATCCATGACCTGTCCAATGGACTCCACCTGCACACCAAGTTTTTCGAGCCCTTGACTGATCTTGTCAGTAAATCCATTCACGTCCTCAATAGAGGTCACAGCATCCTGAACAAGCCCGGCTCCCTCGACAGCCTTATCACGAGCATCCGAAGCCCGTCCTGTGGCTTGAGAGGCATTCTTACTCACTTCGCCAACGACAACATTCATCTGCTCCATTGCAATAGCTGTTTCCATGATGCGTTCATGCTGATTATGAGAACCGTCACGTATCTGAACAAGCATGGCCGCGACTTTTTCTGTTGCGATGCCCACGCGGTCCGCAATACCTTCCGCCTGCTTGCCGGTCTCTGACATGCAATCCCAAAGCTCTCGAACTCGGCGTTCCTGCTCCTGCGTCGCCAACATGGCTTTTCTTGCAGCTTCGGCCTGTGCCAGGGCTTCCTCCTCCTTGAGGCGCACAGCCTCCAATTGATCTCGCAGCATGGACACCATCCGCATCAGATCATTGCACAGGTTGCCGAACTCATGGTTGAAAGAGCCCTCAGGCTGAGCCTCAAGATTGCCGTCGGCTACATCGCGTGAATAATGTTGCAACGCAGCAAGCGGTCGAGTGACTGAAAACAACGTCCAAAGAATACACAAAACGATCAACACACAGGCTGCTACCTCCATACTAATCACAGCGACATCAACATAGCTGGCAATCTGTGCGCTCTTTTTCATATAGTGATCACGAATATCTCTAAGAACCGGTTCCAATGCCCGTGCAGATTGCACCAGTATCGCTGATGCCTCCTCTGCCGATTCAAGGCTCGTGCGGTACCCATCAAAAGCTGACAGATAGATATCAAGCTTTTCCTCAAATGCCGCGCGCTCTTGCGGACCAAACAGCGGCGAAACCGCCACGGCCTCCTTCATGGCGTCGATCCAACCATTCATTCGTTCAATATATTTATCTTCACGCCGCATAATGTAATTTTTCTCCTGCCTTCGAATTTGCAGAAGCAGGATGGTTATATCCTGACTGTGGACTTCCTTGAAAATACCCTCAAGTCCACGGGCAGACATAATGAACCTATTGCGCCAACCAGTATCAATGGTCAGGCCTATGTCGGTTTCGGCGGTGGCAAGCGTCTGAAAACTTGTATTGTATTCAGTAAGAAGGCCTTGTGCATTATCACATGTCGATTGCATTTCAGGATCAGCTTCGACAATGGACTGTAGGGTAACACGAGCCTGGTTGACATGCTTGGCGACCTTATCGACGTATTCGGACTTCTTGCGTAATTGAAAATTCTTCTCCTGCCGACGCGATTGCAGCAATTCGCCATAGGCATTTCGCGCCTGTTTCATGAGGACTGTATAATGATCGGAAATATTTCTTCCGATTTTCGTCGCCCCAAAGACCAGAGCAAAACAGACAACGCAAACCAGAAGCACCAGAACGAGCTTGTTTCTCACCGACATGTGTTTCCTCCATGCATATTTATCGCGCTCATTGAGCGGGAAAAACAAAGGAAAGCAATGGGCATGCCAGTAGCAAGATAGAAATAAAACATTATATTTCAAACGTATAATCAACATTGCGCTATTGGGAAAAGCCTCTTGCCAAGCAGCAAACACGCAATTCGCTTTTGCAAGAAAGTCGCAACCTTCTAAAATCACATATTTTATCTCATTGCACGAAAGGCAAAAACATCGAGACCTCATTCAATAACAATCAGCGACAAAAAAAAGATATTCAACGGAAAAGCCCTCACGAAGTCTTCTTCGTAAGGGCTTGATTTCAAAAAAATGCTCAGAGAGGCTTTTCGATTTGCTCAGTTTGGTGAGGCCAAATTCATAATAAACAGTTCAACTAAAAATCAGTAAACATGCAAGCTAGCTTTTTCACATCGCAAAAAATCATGACATTTTTGGCGGTGTAGGTTCTTGAAATTTCGATAAATTTTCTCGGACCATTTGCAGCACCCGAGTTGCCGCATCCGCATCTTCAGACTTTATATCCGGAAATGCACTCCGAAGAATTTCATATTCTGCCTTCTGAGCGGTGTTAAACCGGGAACACCCAAGATCTGTTACGCGCAAGAGCTTCGCACGTTTATGTCTGGGGTTGTCTTCAAAACGAATATAGCCACTTTCAGCCAATGCACTGACGGCGACCTGAACGGATTGACGGGAAACGCCCCGATCAAACGCCAAATCTGAAATCGTCATGGGTCCGCTTTTCAATAAGTGCGATATATTTTTGCTTTGTGCACTGGTCAACCCGCTGGATCGATGTACCGATTCCTCTACCTTTTCGATTTCCTTCCATGCACCCTGGAGCGTTTGGAATAACGTATGAATTTTTTCGCCGTCTGCATATTTCATCATGAAAGAATAACACGCACACCTCCTTCTCGCAACCAGAATGACAAGTTGTCAATGCTATTGACAACTTGTCATTCTGGTTGATAACGATTCCTTCAATGAAACTGCATGGAGATATTTTCATTTTTTATTCATTTCAGAATCAAACGACGCGCGCCGTCGGGAGGAAAACCAATGAAAACTTCCAAAAAAACACCTGATTCAACTGTTCGAAAAGTACGGACATATTGTGCGCAATGCTTCAGTAACTGCCCGGTTGTGGCCCATATAATCGATGGCAAGTTCGTTAAGGTCAGCCCAGACAAAGATCACCAATTTTTCAGACCGCTTTGTCCTAAAGGATTTGCCGGACCGGAATTGGTATCAAGCAAACAAAGGCTGACACATCCTCTCAAACGGACGAACCCCAAAGGGTCGAGTGACCCGGGCTGGGAGCGTATAAGCTGGGATGAAGCCTTGGATGTGGTCGCTGGACACATGTCACAGATAAAGGAACACCACGGCGCCGAAGCATTTGTCTTTTCGCAGACCAATGTCTCCTCTCCCTTATGGGAAATAACGCCTTTTATTCGTCGGTTAGCAAACATGTATGGCACCCCCAACCACATGACCACCACACATATCTGCAACTGGCATCGAGACAACGGTTCCGCCCTGACATACGGGAAAATGGGTGATGACTTTACCGCGGGATGGCCAGACTTCAATCACACACAGTGCATGCTGATATGGGGACATAATCCGGCAAACACTTTCAACGCCTATAATCAACAGATCAATTCAGCCTTGAAAAAAAAGGCCAAGCTTATTGTTGTCGACCCTCGACGCACGCAGGTCGCAGCCAAGGCGGATGCGTGGCTTCAGGTCAAACCAGGCACGGATGGTGCCCTGGCGTTGGGCATGATTCACGTGATGCTGGAACACACGCTGTATAACGCCGACTTCGTCACCGATTGGACCAATGCGCCGTTATTGCTTCGGTGCGACACCGGGGACTTACTCCGTGCTTCAGATTTTGATCCATCGAACAACGACAACACGTTTGCGGTCATCTCTCCAAAGACGGGTCGACCAGAACTCTATGTCCCCGGAGAAAAAACTTCTTTTACGCCAGAACTCGAAGCAAAGCTCGAAGTATCATTAGCGGATGAACAAACAATATGGTGCGAAACCGTTTTCAGTGCCTTGAAAAAATCTGTTGCACAATACACGCCGGAATATGTGGAAGAAAAAACGACGGTCCCGGCTGAAGACATCGTCAAGACGGTTCATTTGATGGTCGAAAACAGCCCCTCCTGCTGGTATTCATTCAACGGCGTAGAACAGAACCTCAATGCAACACAAACCAACAGGGCCATATGCCTATTCTACGCGTTGACCGGAGATTATGACCGACAGGGCGGAAACCATATCAACTCCTTTATTCCTCCACTGAATTACCCTTTCGGTTTTGAATTTGTAACGCCAGAGATGTTCAAAAAAAATATAGCCTTGTCAGAGCACCCACTCGGACCAGCCGGAACCATCATGTCGGTCCCACCGCACCTGATATGCAAAGCAATCGAAGAGAACGATCCCTACCCGGTAAAAGGATTGATCGTCTTCGGTGCGAACACGATATCATCAAATCCCGACAGTAAAAGGACATCGGAAGCCCTGAAGCAACTCGACTTTCATGTTCATATTGATCACTTCCTCAGCCCGACGGCGGAGTTGGCTGACATAGTCTTGCCATCGGCCAGTTTCTGGGAAACAGGAAGAATCGGCTACCCATTGGCATTCCAGAAGAACAAATGGGTGGTCCAATGGCGCGAACCTGTCGCAGCTCCCCGCGGTGAAAGCAAAGACGAGTTGTGGATTATTTTTGAAATAGCAAAAAGGCTCGGCTTCTCCGACCAATTCTGGAACGGAAGTATTGACGCCGCCTTTGATGACATGCTGAAGCCTGTCGACATATCTCTTGAGACTCTGAAAGGAAAAGAGGGAGGCGTATTTCTCCAAGGGCCTGTTGCCTATGAAAAATACCAAGAAAATGGATTCAACAGCACCACAGGACGAGTTGAGCTCTTTTCACAGCAACTCAAGGATATCGAACAGGCTCCTTTTCCTGAATGGAATGACCCACGCAGTATTTTTGAAGATGCAGGCATCAGTACCGATGAATTCCCCTTTGTGTTGATTACCGCAAAACTCCGCGAATTCTGCCAATCACAACACAGGGCTTTTCCCTCTTTAAGGAAAAGACACCCTCAGCCCTTTCTGGAAATCAATACCAACAAAGCTGAAGCCCTCGGGATTACAGAAGGAGACACCGTATCATTGGAAACGGTGCACGGTAAAATTCTCCTTCAAGCCAAATTGACTCAAGGGCTTGCCCCGGATGTTGTCTGCACCCAACATGGATGGTGGCAGGCATGTCCTGATCTTGGTCTCTCCGGGCATGATATCTATTCTACCAAGGGCGCAAACGTGAACATGCTCGTCCACACCGATTTCACCGATAAAATAAGCGGTTCTGTCCATATGCGAGGCTTCCCCTGCAACGTGAAAAAAAGCGACGACTAATCCGGTTACACGCCCACTACATCTGCGTTGCCTCACTGAGGAAACACGACACGGTTCTCCCGCCTCACGAGAATCTCATAAAACAAAGAAAAAGCCCTTACGAAGTGACCTTCGTAAGGGCTTGATTTCTAATGCTGCCCGGAGGCAGACTTGAACTGCTGACACAAAACCTTTCAACGAAAACAACATATTACACCTGTAATGCATGAGCTAATGATAGCTTTTGGTGAAGAAGATAGTTTATCCTTTTCCCTAGGAAGAATCGTCGTTTCCCCAATGCAAAACATTGCGCATGATGGACCAACGCGGAACGACGTTATCAGGACGGTTCCCATGAATCCAATAGCCTGCCAACCGCTCCAATGTACCGTCGAGCTCTCGCAACTCGATCCAGTGGTTGACGTAGCGCCTCATCTGGTCCGAACCTGGAGGCAGGAAGTAGCCAAACACCATCACTTCGTTCAAATCATGGGGCTTGACCGCGGTAAAGCCGTCATTGGTTGAGGCAAAACTGCGGGCCTGACAATAGGTCCAGACAGCAGCGTCGATATCCGATCGATTTGACAGGACATCATAATCCGACACCACACCCAAATCGGCAAAGGGAAAAACCCGCTTAATGAGCGGCAGAAGGACCGGATCCTTGAAACTGACCACGCTCAGATCTTCCATATTTTCGACCAAATCCATATCCACGAATTCTTGCGCTCTGTCGGATGGAACAATCAAGGCAATCGGACTCTGGAAATACGGTGTGGAGACCTCAGCCCAACGCAACCGTTCGGGGGTGATATATAAACCTGACATGGCAATATCGAATGCACCGCTAATCAAGTCCTCGTGCATTCTGTCAAACCGGAAGGGAACAAAGACCAGACGCACGTTGAGGCTGCGAGCCAAATCATAGGCACTGGCCACATCATAACCCACAAGATTCCCCTGATCGTTACGGTAACAAAATGGGATGACAGTGGGAGTATACCCAACACGCAGGGTACCGGTACGCAAAATGCGCTCAAAAACAGACTCCCCTTTCCTGACCGGGCCATGGCTCTGGTGGCAGTTTTCCGGGGAACTACAGATGGTGGCGACGACGCCTCTCGTGGTTTGCGGAGTGAGCTCAAAAGCTCCATTATCAGCAACACGCGATGGCAGAGTTCCCGGGGAAAGTACGGCCCCGGCCAAGGTCAGTACGCACAGCGCGACTACGGCCAATGCACAATGTCCCAACACATGCCAAAGTCGGATGCGCAGTTTACCGAAATAGCTCTGGGTCATAAGTATGGTCAGGAAGGCAAAACCGGTCACGGACAAGGCCACCTGACCATAACGGGTGATCACCATGGTTTCGATATAAAGTGGCAACGCGCTGCTGTGCAACCCGAGCCATGAGCTGAGAAAATCCACGGCATTGACTGTGGAGGTTGGCGACCCAACGCAGGAGAGCAAGGTCATGAAAGGCAGGGCAATGGATTTGAACAAACTCACTGTCGCCCCAAAATTCACCGCAGCAAAGAGCATGAAGAAATAGACAAAGAAATTTCCGAGCTGGCCCAACGGATAGTTCACGGCCAGACAGGTGCCGATAATTTCTTCACGATTTTCAGCTTCGATGCCACTCTGTTCGGCGAGTTTGGACGCGGCCTGCTGAATAAAAGGCAAGGCCACCACAGACAGCGTGGTCACCATGGAAAGCAGGAATGCACCGCGCAGGTCGTGCATGATCTCCCTATACCGCCCCGGTACCATGCAGGCCACCAGTCCGGGTAAGGCCCAAAAGGCCAGGAGAAAGGTGCCGACCATAAACAATCCCAAATACAACAGCATGGTATCCAGGGCCTGAAGGCGAATAGTCCCGGCAGTTTCGGCAAACATGGCAAAAACAGCGGGCGGGGCCAGGTAAACGATCCACCCCCAGATGCGCACTCCAGCCTTGCGGATCAGGTCCAAAATGCTCATGAGCCCTTCCTTTTGGGGCAGATGCTGTAAAGCAACCCCAAACAGAATGGAGAGCACAACCACGGCCGGAACATGATTACTGGCCAGGTCCTGAAAAATATTGCTCGGCAGAAGGATCTTGAGCAATCCGGTCGCACCATGGGTTGCCTGCGTGCCATCAATAAAATCAGGCGCAGGCACACCGGGCAGGGCCAGACTGAGCAGGTAGGCCGTGGCCAAAGGGAAGCCCCAGGCCATAATATAAAAGGGCCAACTCCGCTTGAGTAGCTTGAAAGCCATGGCCGGGGACAAACTACCCAGCCCATAGAGCAGCGAGCTGATGATATACGGATACACCACGGCTTCCAGCAACATTACATAGGCCGTACCCACAGGCTGCAACACAGCAGCTTCATCTCCAAAGAACACTCCGGTGGCAACCCCCAAAACGGCCCCAACCAAAATCCACCCGGGCAGACCTATATTGGGAATCTTGAATCCTGAGTGCTCATTCATGGACTGAAACCCTCGGCTGAAGTGTAAAGATTCAACTTCAGTTCATACGCCAACCAGAGAAATCCGTCGAGCCCAGCAATATTTCATCCCCCAAAACTACATGCCCACGACATCTCAGGCCGCGACTTCAATCGCGTGCGGTTCAAAATCCTTTCGATATCAAACAGCGTCCCTTCAAGCGCGACATCTTCAACAACGAGTCCTGTCCAGCCCATATAACTAAACGGTTTGCCCATGGTTTACATAAACAGACGGGCTCTGATAACAGTCTTGGCATCATGAGCGAACTCCCTCTCTCTCATTCGGACAGGCCCCCCGGCCCATCGATCCGTCGACGCTGGTCTGTATTTGCCGTAGTCTCGCTTATCTATCTACTCGTGTATTTCCATCGTCAGGCACCGGCCGTACTCGCTCTGGACCTGATGCGTGACCTGAAGCTCAAGGGCTCTTCGCTCGGGTTGCTGGGAGCAGCCTATTTCTTCCCCTATGCACTGCTCCAGCTGGTGGCTGGACCGGTCACTAAAACGCTCGGACCCAGCAGAACCCTTTACATTTTCTTCGGATTAGCGGGTGTCGGGGCGGTCGGATTTTCCTTTGCCACGGACCTGCCCACGGCTCTTGCCTGTCGTTTTCTGGTCGGAGTGGGTGCGGCCATGGTGCTTGTGCCTGTACTCGAAATAATGTCGGCTTGGTTCAGACGGGAAGAATTCACCACAATGGTCGGCCTGCTTATCGCTGTGGCGGGCATCGGCGTATACGCCGGGGCCGCTCCCCTTGGTCAACTTGATCATATTATTGGCTGGCGCGGCAGCTTCATGGTTGTTGGCGGGCTGTCCCTATGCCTTGTCGGCTGTGCCTGGTTCATAGTACGCGACCATCCCCAAAGCCCTGCACTCGGACACCAAAAAGATCTCAAGGGCAGCTCCGGTTGCAACCGGACCTTGAAAGTGCTGTCTACTTCCGCATTCTGGCCACCGGTCATCTGGGCATTCCTGGCCCTGGGGGTGTTCATCTCTTTTGGTGGACTCTGGGG
>Ga0070728_10006212_pt1 | contig 11392 bp, 7 predicted proteins | sample tdDd471_FD_66723 | JGI IMG/M metagenome (GOLD analysis project Ga0070728, IMG submission 66723) | Marine sediment microbial communities from the Atlantic coast under amendment with organic carbon and nitrate - tdDd47.1 | ecosystem: Environmental > Aquatic > Marine > Coastal > Sediment | place...
CAGCAGGTAGGCATAGGTCACGCCCCACACTCCGGTATACAGATACTGCTCCAGTTGATCCGTCAGCTCGTTGAGGCTGCGGCGAAAGTCCCGGGCCGGGGCTTCCGGTGCAGGCGGCGTATATGAGGCCACTGACCCCATGTTTTCATCGATAAAACGGTTAAAGGTTTCTGCGGCATGCAGCCAGGGACTTTTACTGCGGCTGAACCGCCACAGGGCTTTGATAAGATCCATGGGCATGATAAGCCCGGCCCGCTGATTGATGCGGTCCCGCATATCATCGGGGAACATTTTCAGAAAATCTTCGGTCAGGGCCCACTGGGGCACCAGTTCCACCACGGATTCCAGGGCGGTGAGATTTACAAAAATATGATCGTGTATCAGCGTCAGATACGGTGCATTTGAAACATACTGCTCACCCAGTGAAGCAGCGGGTTTGCGTATCATGGCCCGCTCGATGGCGGTGCCCACAACAGAGAACATGGCCGGGGTAACGGTGCCGCTCCAGAACTCTTCGCCCAGCACCCGGGACCACATGATGTCATCATGTATGGGCGCATCCTCTCCGGTATCGGCGGTCAGGGGACGCCCCTGCAACACAAAAAAGCCGTCATCGGTCAAACCCCATTCAAAATCCCCCAGGTCCATATCATGACCAATACTCACAAGCTGCCGCGACTGCGCTGCTATGGTGCTGCGAAAGCCTTCTTCCATGACATATCCCGCCCCTTCCGGGGCCTCGTACATGGCGATTTCGTCGCTGTTTTCCTCGATAATCAATCGATGGGGATCGCTGTGGCCGCTGACCACACCGGTGGTGTCGCGGTGTACCGCCTCTACCACGACTCCCTGCTGGGTGGGCACCGGAGATTCCGCAAAGAGCACCCCGGACCAGTGGGGGCGCAGCATTACCTGCACCAGTACGCCACCGGAACTGCCGTCCATCATGCCCCGCCGGGCGCGATAGGCCAGCGCAGTTTGACTCCACAGGGATGTCCAGCAACGGACAATGGCGTTGGCCAGATCCTCTCCGGCGTGGATATTCAAAAACGAGGCCATCTGCCCGGCAAAGCTGGAGACTGCGCTGTCTTCGCCGCTAAAGCTGGACCGCACGGCAAAGGACATGCCCCGCTGTTCGCCCATCAGGGTTTCTGCCGCCTTTTGCACCTGCTGTTTGAGCTGCGCAGGCCACAGGGCTTCGTCAAATATCCCCCGCACCTTTCGGGCATGGCGGTGCAGATGCTCCGGGTTGCCACTAACCTCCAGCCGTGAAAGAGCCTTCTGAATGTCATTTTCTTCAATAAAGCGTTCCATGGCCTCTGCGGTCACCACAAAACCCGAGGGCACCCGGGCTCCGGCCCGATGCAACCGCATAAGATTATAGGCCTTGCTTCCCACCAGGTGCTCGTCCCCATCCTGTATATCGAACAGCGGTATAATATATTGCCGCATTATCAGCACTCCGTTTGTCGGTTTACATACTGTACAACTTTTCAAGTGTATCCCCATGCAGCCGGATTGACAAGTCTCGCGGCAGCGGAATGGCGCTCCTGTTCCTTGACACTGAACCATCATTAGATATATTGAATCCTGATTCGAAAAAGGAGACAACCATGGCAACCACACCAAAAGCACACCGCGACCTGCGGCGGGAGCGACAAAAGGAACTCATACGCGAGAGTATACTGGAGGCCGCCCTGAGTGAATTTATGGCAAAGGGATATCATGATACCGGCATGGAGGCCATCGCCGCCCGGGCGGGTTATGCCGTGGGTTCCCTGTACCATTATTTCAAGGGCAAGATGGATATCTACATGATCCTGCACGAACGGATCAGCGATAACATAGAAGCCGCCATACGGGGCATCGCGGTTTCCGATGTGAGCTTTGAGGAAAAGCTCCAGGCACTGGTTGAGCAACATTATGTTTCCTGGGATATCCATGGCTCTTTTATCATGACGGAACTGGTAGACCCGCCCACCTACAACCGCGCCGAGGCAGCCCGAATGCGGCAAAGCCACCACCAGCGTTTTTCCGATCTGGTAGACCTGCTCTCAGGTATCATGCAGGCGGGAATCGACAGAAAACTACTTCGCCCCATGCCCCCCAAACAGCATACCATCGCCCTGGTGGGGCTGATCCGGGCCATGACCATGTACTGGGAGCACAACCCTCCCAAACCATCGGTTGCACAGCGAAGCACTGAAGTACTGGACCTTTTTTACCGGGGCGCTGCCGCCCCCTCCCACACTGACCACAGGGAGTCAACCATATGAGTTTACGCACCTATCTTATCATCATCGTTTTTATTGTTTTGGCCGTATTTGTTTTAGTGCAAACCGGCATTATTCCCATGGAGGAATCTTCGGACACAGTCTCCGAAACCTCCGCCACCACCGAAGAATTAAAAGAACCCGCAGACCCCAAAAGCCTGCCGGTGGTTCAGGTGGCCCGGGCCACGGTCCGCAGCTTCCCCAAACATCTGGACTTAAGCGCCCCGGTGGAGGCATACAACACCGCCGTGCTGACCCCCAAAGTAAGCGCCACAGTGGCGGTGAACTATCGCGAACAGGGAGACAAGGTTACAAAAGGCGAGAAACTCGCCAGGCTGGATGATAGCGATTACCGCATCGCCCTGAGCAGCGCGCAGGCACAGAAAAACGTCGCCGATGCCGGGGTTGAGCAGGCCCGGGCGGGATTTGAGGCCGCTGAAACCAATTTCAAACGATTCCAGACCCTGCTTGATCAAAACACCGTGAGCCAGGCAGACTTCGACAATGCAAAAAACGCATACGAGCAGGCCAAAGCCGGTCTTACCATGGCACAGGCCCAGCAAAGCGCCGCCGCCGCAGGCTTGCGCAACGCCCGGCTACGGATGCGGGACACTGTTATCAAGGCTCCCTTTGACGGCTATGTGGTGGAGCGCTTCAGGGATGTGGGCGAAATGGCCTCTCCCCAGACTCCGCTGTTCACCGTGATGCACACCGACAAGCTCAAAATCAATGTGGGCATTACCGAGCTTGAGCAACAGTATATTACGCCGGGGATTACCGCAGAGATTCGTCTGGACGCCCTGCCGAAGCAGAAGATCACCGCCACGGTGGAACGGATCAACGCCCGGGTTGACATGGCAACCAAGTCGGTGCTGGTACAACTGGTGATGGACAATACCGACCATATCATCAAGCCCGGTATGACCGCACGCATCGATTTTGAACTGCCGGAGCACGAGTATCTCACCGTGCCCCGGGCCGCTGTGCAAACCCGGGACAACGAAAGCGGCATCGCCTATGTGCTGGATAGCGACAACCGGATTGCCACCGTAGAAATCATTATGGGCGGCAGCTCCCGGGGCTATGCTCTTATCCTGTCCGGCCTTGAAGAAAGCCAGCGGGTGGTGCTTGCCGGTGGTATCCGCTTTGAGAACGGCCAGAAAGTTACCCCCGTTGAACAGGAAACAACACCATGAATCTGCCACGCTTTGCCGTCTCGCGGCCGGTGATGACTGCGGTGATTTTCATCGTGATGATCGTCTTCGGCATGCTGAGCCTAAAAATGCTCCCCCTGGATCTGTTTCCGGAAATCGAACCGCCCTCCATAAGTGTGGTGACCATTTACTCCGGTGCCGGTGCCAAGGAAATCGAAGAAAAGGTATCCAAACCCATTGAAAACGCCCTTGCCAGCGTGCCGGATCTCAAGGATCTGCGCTCTACCTCACAGGAGGGCGTCAGCCAGGTGATATGCCTTTTTGAATTCGGCACCAACCTGGACGAAGCGGCCAACAACATCCGGGACAAACTTGAGTTTGCCAAAAAGCGTCTGCCCGATGATGCGGAACAGCCCATGGTTATCAAGTTCAACCTGGCAATGTTCCCCATCATGTTCTTGTCCCTCACCAGCGATGATGTGGATGTGCGGGGCTATGAGAATGAAATCGAAAATCTCATCATCGAGCCACTGCAACGTATTCCCGGCGTGGCTTCCGTCATTGCCTTCAACATCATGAACAAAGAGGTGGCGGTAACCATCGACCAGAGCCGCCTGAAGGCTCTAAACCTGAGTGTGGCCGATGTATCCCGGGCCATACAAATGGACAACTATTCCCTGCCTGCGGGCCATATGGAAATCGGCAGCTTTGACTACACCATCCGGGTGCCCGGGGAATACGACAATATCAAACAGGTGGAAAACACCATTGTCGCCGCAACACCCAAGGGCCTGGTGCGTATCCGGGATCTTGGCCGGACCTTCTGGAGCGCTACGGATATCCGTCAGGTATCCACCCTGGACAACCGCGAAATGGTCTTTTTGATGGTGCAGAAGCAAAGCGGCTCCAACACCGTCAGCGTGGCTTCCCGGGTCAATGACAAACTTGCGGAGATGGAAGGGCATCTGCCCTTTGCCATGAAACTAACCATGGTGATGGATTCCTCGGAGTTCATTGTCAATATGGTTAACAACCTGACCCGCACCGTGTATTTCGGCGGCTTTTTTGTGCTGCTGGTGGTGATCTTTTTCCTGCGGCGGCTGCGCTCCAGCATTATTATCGCCACCTCCATTCCCGCCTCCCTGATCATCGGGTTCGCCTTTTTGTTTTCCTTTGGCTACACCCTGAACATGATCTCCCTGATGGCCCTGTCTTTGGCCATCGGCATGGTGGTGGATAACTCCATCGTTGTGCTGGACAGTATTTCCCAGCATCTAAGCTGGGGAAAATCGCGGCGGGAAGCTGCGGTCACCGGCACCGTGGAAGTTGGCGGTGCTATTCTGGCCTCCACCCTGACCACGGTGATGATTTTCGCGCCCCTGTTTTTCATCAGCGGATTTATCGGCATTATGTTCAAGCAGCTTGCGGGCGTGATTATCCTGACCCTCTTTGCCTCGCTGCTCAGCGCTCTGCTGCTGACTCCCATGCTCAGCTCCCGGCTGCTGAAGCCCGTGGCCTCTTCAAAGGAAGAAGGGCGCAACGGAAACGGCGACAGCTTTAAGTACACCCTGATCCGCTTCAGCGAAAACTTTTTCAACAGCCTTGAACGCCGCTACAGCCGAACACTAAAATGGACGCTAACCCACCGGGGAACCACCCTTGCCATTGCGGCAGGTATATTTATAGCATCCCTGTTCCTTGTGCCGGTGGTTGGCATGGATTTCATGCCCTCCGAAGACAGTGGCGATATCCAGATATCCTTTGAAACGCCCCTTGGCACCCGGGTGGAAGAAACGGAAAAAGTGGCCCAGGCCATTGCGGATGTGGTGAAAACACACATTCCGGAACGTCGCTATGTATATTACCGTTGCGGCGAATCCAACGGCGGCATGAGCGGTCAAATCGAAGGCACCAGCACCGGACGGGTGGGCGTTAAAACCCTGCCGCTGAACCAGCGGGATCGCTCCACCCAGGAAATGGCCGCAGTGATCAGGCCCCTCATCGAAAAAATTCCGGGCATCTATAAGCTGGATATCTCGGCGGACAACCCCATGAGCAGCATGTTTTCCGGCGGACAGAAACCAGTGACCGTGCAAATACTGTGCAAGGATGTCAAAAAGTCCGAAAAAATCGCAGATGAACTGCTGCAGCACATGGAGAAAATCCCCGGGCTCAAGGACATCACCACCGACACCATAAACCTGAAGCCGGAGTTGCAGGTGGCCATTGACCGCACCCGGGCCAATCAGGTGGGGCTCAACGTGTACACCATTGCCTCTGCGGTGCGTTCCAGCATGTATGGCAACCTGACCTCCATTTACCGCGAGGGCGGCGACGAATACGACATCTATGTACGCCTGCGCAAACAGGACCGCATGACCGTGGAGCAACTGGAAAACCTTGAGCTGAAAACTCTCACCGGTTCCACGGTGCGGCTGAAGAACGTCGCCACCATAGCCGAAGGCATGACCCCCCTGAGCATCTCCCGCCTTAACAAGCAGCGGGTGCTGACCATCGGTGGTCGCAATGAAGGCGTGGCTTTGGGAAAAATCCAGGAACAGATTGACACCATCATCGCAGGCATGGATGTTCCCCCGGATGTGTCCATTGAGTATGGCGGCAACCTGGAGCAACAGGCGGACGCCAACAAGGATCTTGGCCTGCTGATGCTCATGGGCATCTTCCTGGTCTACCTGGTAATGGCCGCCCAGTTCGAGTCCTTTGTGGACCCCCTGGTGATTATCTTCAGCATTCCCTTTGCCATCACCGGCGTGCTCACCGGCCTGCTGATCGCCGGGCTCCCCCTGTCGGTGCCCGCCATGCTGGGTATGATTATCCTTGTGGGTATTGTTGTGAACAACGCCATTGTGCTGGTGGACTATACCAATATTCTGCGGCGGACTGAAAAAATGGGTGTGCTGCGGGCATTGAGAACCGCAGGCAAACGCCGTCTGCGCCCGGTGTTGATGACCGCCCTGACCACCATCAGCGGTATGACCCCCCTGGCGCTTTCCCAGGGTGACGGCCACGAAAGCTGGCAGCCCATGGGCATGTCCGTGGTCTTTGGCCTCATGGTATCCACCCTTGTCACCCTGGTGGTAATCCCGGTGATGTACGCCATCGCCGAACCCCTGCGCCGGAAAATCCACGATATTTTCGGCAACGAGGAAGACGACGCCATGCCCGAGGATACCAACGGCGAAATGGCCTGAACCATCCTTTACAACTCATAAAAAAAACGCCGCGTCCCGTTGAGGATGCGGCGTTTTTACTATTATAAAATAAAGCGGATTATTTTCCGGGGCACTGCTTTGCCACTTCCGGGGCAATGTGTTTGTTGCCATAGGCTTTGTCAAAGTGGGCGGCGAACTCGCTTGCCAGCTTCCGGGCCCGCTGATCAAAGGCGTCTTTATCCGCCCAGGTGTTCCGGGGATTCAGGATGGTCACATCGGCAACGCCGGGACAGGTCCGGGGTACATGCAGGTGGAAGACCGGGTCCACGTCGTATTCTACGTCTTTAAGCGAGCCATTGAGAGCAGCGTTGACCATGGCCCGGGTCAGACGGATATCCATGCGTTTGCCCACGCCGTAAGGTCCGCCGCTCCAGCCGGTGTTAACCAGATACACGTCGGTGTTGTGTTCTTCCATCTTTGTGCCCAACAGCGAGGCATAAACATCCGGGTTGCGGGGCATAAAGGGTTCGCCAAAGAAACGGCTGAACACTGTCTTGGGCTCAACAATGCCGGTTTCCGTGCCCGCCAGCTTACTGGTGTAGCCCATCAAAAACCACAGCATGGCCTGATCCCGGCTCAATCGCGCCACCGGAGGCAGCACGCTGTTGGCATCGGCGGTGAGGAATAAAATGGTTTTGGGATGGTCGCCCACCGGCAGGGGTTTGATGTTGGATAAAAACCGCAGGGGATAGGAGGCCCGGCTGTTGGGGGTCAAACGGTCATCAAAGAGATCAAAGTGACCGTCGGGATACATCATGGTATTTTCCACAATGGCGCCGTGCTTCAGGTAATCGTCGTGATGGAACACGGCGTTATGGATTTCCGGTTCCTTTTCCGGATCAAGGTCGATGAGCTTGGCATAGCAGCCGCCTTCAAAGTTGGCGATACCGTTGTCGCTCCAGCCGTGCTCGTCGTCGCCCAACAGCGCCCGGTCCGGGTCTGCCGAAAGCGTGGTTTTGCCGGTGCCGCTCAGGCCCAGCATCAGGGCGGTGTCGCCTTCGGGGCCTTCGTTGGCAGAACAATGGATGGGCAGAATGCCCTCGTCGGGCAGATAGTAGTTCATCACCGTAAAGATGAGTTTTTTCACGCTGCCGCAGTAGGCGGAACCATAGACAATACCCATGCGCCGGTCCATATCCATGGCCACCGCCATGGTGGAGGCTTTGCCTGTGGCGGGATCGGTGCGCAGGCGACCTTCGTAGCGGGCCGGGTCCAGCTTGTCATAGGGAAGCACCAGCAGGGTAAAGGGCTTCTCGGCAAACACGCTGGTTTCAATATTCTCCGGTACCGGGCGGAACATGTTGTCTGCAAACACCTGATACAGGGCGTGATCGGAAACCGTGGTCACCGGCAGGGCCATGGCCGGGTCCGCTCCCACTACGCGATTGGTGACATAGACGTCTTTTTTACCGCCCATAGAGGCGATGGCGTCTTCCAGAAGCATATCAAAGGTAGAGGCTTCGATGGGCAGGTTGTTGGGGCTGTCCCAGTCGATGGTGTCCTGGCTCTCGGCCCGTTTGACACACACGGTGTCTTTGGGGCTGCGGCCCGTGGATTCCGGCGGTGTCCAGGTGACCAGGGCTCCGCCGGGGCTCAGCACCGCTTCCTTATTTTCCACCGACAGGCGGATCAGGGTTTCGCGGTCCGGGTCAACCAGCAGCGTGCCGCTGTAATTGGAGTAAAATGCTTGTACGACATCATTGAGTTGCATGCGCTGCCTCTTTGGGGCTGAAGGTTGGCGGCGAGGGTATCGTCGCATACAGGGTAACAGGATATAAGCACAGGTAATATTAATACTCTATTTGTGCCAGAGTTTTCACGGTCCGTCAATAGGATAAACCGCCACAACCGCTCTCAAACCCCCATTCCGCAAGGGTTTACCTGTATCCGGTATTTTTTTCGCGCATCTTCTGGCTTCCCAACTACTTGACATTGCTTATCTTTATGTTAGGGTTTCCCACACATTGGCATTCTGTTTACGCATCCTGGATTATCATCCGGCATCAGTATTGATGGCAGGCCGGAGGAGCCTGTAACGAAGCATCGTCCTTCGGCTGCGTGTTACCTGTTGAGATTGTTTCGGGTTTGGTAGCGGCAACACCTGTCTTGCCGTCATCACAAATCACTGAAACGCAAAACGAGACCATAAGGAGTAACCGTGAAACTGAACCGACTACTACCATTAGTGCTTGCACTGGCAGCGATTCTTCTCACCAGCAGCCCTGCTTTGGCCGCCGACGATGTCTCGGTCTATGTTGCTCCCATCGGCTTCAAAGGAAAAATTTCCTCCAAAACCGAGAAAAAAATCGAAAAATACATCAACCAGTACATCGGCAAAACCGATGGCTTTAAGGCATACGACAAAAAAAGCCTGAAAAAAGTGGTGCGGAAAAGCAAAACCCGCAAAAAAATCATCCGCTGCAAGGGCAAGTACAAGTGTCTGCTTAAGGCTGCCCAGGGCAGTGGTCTTGATGTGGTTGTCACCGCCTATTATAAAAACCGCGGCGGCAAGATAAAAGCCACCATCAGGGTCATTGACGCCCGCAACGGCAAGGTGCTGACTAAGGAAAAAGCCACCTACAAAACCGAGAAAAAAGCCCGCAGCAAAAAGAATGTCCGCAAGCTGGTGGCCGCCTTTATGCCCAAAGCCTCCATGTTCGCCGACGAAGATGAGGATGAGGACGAAGAAGACGCCGAAGGCATTGTGGTGCTGTACATTCCTCCCATGTTCAAAGGCGATTTTGACGATGAGGAAGAAGAGCTTCAGGAAGCCTTTTTCAAGGCCCTGTCCAAGGCCGAAGGCTATCGGATTTACACCTATAAAAATCTGAAAAATGTTGTTAAGAACAAGAAAAAACTCCGCCGTATCAAAAAATGCAAAACCAAAAAGAAATGCCTGACCAAGGCTGCCCGGCGCACCGATCTGCGGCTGGTGGTTTCCGGCCTGTTCAAGCTCACCGATGACGACGAAGTCTTTGTCAAACTGGTGGCCATGGACCTGAAGGAAAACAAACTCTGGGGCAAAGCGGAAAAAATCTTCGGCTCCATCAACAAGGCAGGCAAGCGCAAAAGCCAGCAGCGTCTGGTAACCAAACTTCTGCCCTCACAGGAAAAAGCCTCGGCCGATGACGAGGAAGAAGAAGAGGAAGACGAAGCTGAAGAGGAAGAAAAGCCGAAACCCAAACCCAAACGGGTAAAGCGCTACAGCTCCAAGCAGATCCGCAACGAAGTGCGGGAAGCCCTGAAACTGGCCATCATTGGCAGAAGCGCCGAGGCCATCAAAGGACTTAACCGCCTGAAGGACACCAAGCGCTGCGAATGCAACGAAGACGGCAAGGCCACCGACGTGCTGGTGCTGCTGCGTGATCTGGGCAAAGCGGAAAAGGACGTGGAAATCGCCAAGGCGAAAAACTCATCCAAAGACATGCTTGAAAACTGCGAGCGGGTGGAAGCCATTGTGGCGGACCTTAACACCCGGCTTTCCGACTACCGGATCAAGGGCAAACTCGGCACCCGCCTGGACCTCACCATGATGCGGGCCGAGGCCTATTACCTTAAGGGACGCGGCGAAGAATCCCAGCAAAAATATCTGGACGCCGTGGAAAGCTGGAACAGGGCCATTGAGCTGTATCCCGCCCACCAGCAGGCTGCCAAAAAACTGCAACAAATCCCCATGATGGCAAAACGTATGCTGGCCCAGGCCCGGACCCTGATGGTCTATGACGCCAAAAAAGCCCGCATCCAGATTGCAGCGGTCATGGCCCTGATTCCCGATGAGGGAAGCGACATTCATCAGGATGCCCTGGATCTGCTGGAAGACCTGGAAAGCTACGAAAACAGCTATTGATACTCAGTTCATACCCTTATACAACAACGGCCCCCCTGCCAGGCAGGGAGGCCGTTTTCTTTTATAGCAACAGGGAAACGCTCAGGAGGCGGTCCAGTAGCAGCGCTTGGGCGAAACAATGCGCTCGTCCTTTTTCAGGGCCTTCATGGCCTTGTCCACTTCTTTGCGGTCCGCGCCCAACAGGTCGGTGATTTGTCCGGCGCTCAGGGCGTCGCCATGCTTTTTCATCAGTTCAAGAATTTTTTCTTCCATTGCTGTCACTCCACAAACAGGGGTTATCAATCACGCATGGGAAAAACAATGGGCCGCAATCAATATTTGTCAAGGGGGCTGCGGGTACTGTGGTCATTCCCTTGCATCTGCCGCTATCAGAAGTATACTAAGGCCATGAACACACTGCTAAAACGTATGATGCGGGGTCACGGCAGATTACTGCTGATGGCGGTCTTTGTGGGTGCAGCCCTGTATTTCACTGCATGCGCCACGTCTCCGGCCATTGATCAGGCCGTGCCCGCCGCTGCCCAAACCATGTGTCCGGATAACGATCCGGTGCCCTGCCCCAGCCATCAGGAATGTGTCTGGGATCAAGAGCGCCAGTGCAGCCTTTGCCACTGCGTGGACAACGGCGACCCCCTTGCCCCCAAAAGTGACGACGCTGCTCCCCTGTCAGTGCCCTGAACAGGTCTTGACGCGTCGCATTATCTCCTCTAATATTGCAGGAAATAATCACCAAAACATCGTAATTGACTTCGTTTCCTCGGGACGCACTTTGCAAATCACGGGCCATTTCGGGTCAAAATTTCGGTTTTCACGGGCCCGCCTCGGTCAATGACGCAGCCAAAAATGGCCTATTATCAATATAAAAACGATTCATAGTAAAAAAAC
>Ga0070728_10006214_pt1 | contig 11389 bp, 8 predicted proteins | sample tdDd471_FD_66723 | JGI IMG/M metagenome (GOLD analysis project Ga0070728, IMG submission 66723) | Marine sediment microbial communities from the Atlantic coast under amendment with organic carbon and nitrate - tdDd47.1 | ecosystem: Environmental > Aquatic > Marine > Coastal > Sediment | place...
TTTTGATTATTTAATAGCTTGCTCTAACCATTTTGATTGGCGTATGAGCAACATTCAATTTTAGTATGGAATCTTCTTCTGCCATTGACCCAAACGATGCTACCCAAGATGAAAAACCACCTATTTTCAAGTCTTGGAGCCACTTATATATATTTGTCCTCATCTCACATACCATCATAATTACATTATTCTTCTTATTCACTAGGGCGTTTTCTTAAGCTATAGACCCTACATTCCTTAACCAAATTACCATTTGGGGTAGTTTCGAAATGACTTTTTACTGATGCATTTACTCGACTGGACGATCATGTTAGGCACACTAATTGGAATTGTGGCCTATGGAGTTTACAAGACTAGGAAGATCAATAATGTTCAAAGCTACTTGTTAGGAGATAGAGACCTAAAATGGTGGACCATTGGCCTTTCCGTCATGGCGACCCAAGCTAGTGCGATCACCTTTCTATCCACACCCGGTCAAGCTTACAATGATGGAATGGGTTTTGCGCAATTTTATTTTGGATTGCCGATCGCAATGGTGATTATCTGTATATTCTTCCTCCCCATCTACTATAAATTAAAGGTGTATACCGCCTATGAGTACCTGGAAGGGCGATTTGATTTAAAAACCCGATCGCTCACTGCCATACTTTTTCTGGTACAGCGAGGTTTGGCGGCAGGTATTACCATATACGCACCGGCTATTATCTTGTCCACCATTTTGGGGTGGTCACTCAATATCACCGTGTTTTCTATTGGTATTATTGTGATTTTCTATACCGTAATGGGGGGGACAAAGGCGGTCAGTGTCACTCAAAAGCAGCAAATGATTGTGATACTCTCGGGAATGATTTTCGCTGCTTTTATCATTACCAATCAATTACCGGCGGATATCAGTTTTATGGAATCACTGGGAGTAGCGGGAAAAATGGGTAAACTGAATGTTGTAGATTTTGAATTTGATTTATCCAATCGTTACAATATATGGTCGGGCATCTTTGGAGGTGTTTTCCTCTTTCTATCTTACTTCGGTACCGATCAGTCTCAAGTTCAGCGATATTTATCTGGGAAGTCATTGAATGAAAGTCGCTTGGGTTTACTCTTTAATGGTATACTGAAGGTTCCGATGCAGTTTTTAGTGCTATTTGTCGGAATCATGGTCTTTGTATTCTTCCTCTTCACGAAACCACCACTGCACTTCAATTCTGCCAATATTGATAAACTCGCTGAGAGCAGTTATTATTCCGAATACCAGGCGCTCGATGAAGATCATACTAAGGTATTTGAAGCCCAGCAGCTAGAGATAGATCAATTGGTGAACGCCATGCGGGCAAAAGATGAAGCGGCCATCGATGAAGCCCAGGAAAAGGTGATGGCCTTGCACCAACAACAGAAGGACCTTCGTAAAAAAGCGGGTGAAGTTATCGAGAATGCTGAATTGAATTTGCATGACAATGACAAAGATTATGTTTTCATCACCTTTATCATCAACTATCTTCCAATTGGGTTGGTCGGTCTGCTGCTGGCTGTCATCTTTTCGGCAGCGATGTCTTCTACGGCCTCCGAATTGAATGCCTTAGCCACCACCACCGTTATTGATCTCTACAAACGGTCCTTTGCCAAAAATAAAGATGACCGGCACTATCTCAGGGCTTCGAAGTTTTTCACCTTGATGTGGGGCGTGATCGCGCTCATATTTGCGGTTACCGCCAGTCTATTTGAAAACCTGATCCAAGCAGTCAATATCATTGGCTCTTTATTTTATGGTGTAATTTTAGGGATTTTCCTGGTTGCTTTTTTGATGAAGAAGGTAGGCGGCAATGCTATATTCATAGCAGCAGTCATTGGTGAGGCTTGTATTTTAGGTCTATTTGCCTTAAATACTTATGGCATTCTATCTATCTCCTTTTTATGGTTAAACCCGATAGGGTGTTTACTGGTGATGCTGCTGGCTTGGTTATTGCATGACCGGAACGGGACGGCTAGTACTTATGGGTAAGATTTAGCCCGTTTCAGGGCATAACAAATGGGCTTGATTAACAGCCATGAAAAAAGGATTTCACTTGTAAAAGCGAAATCCTTTTTTTTGTTTTTTTAAGCAGATTGGAATTTAAATGTCCACTTAAAATGCCTCGTTTACTACATCAAATTTGAAAAGTAGTAAAACGATCAATAGGATGAACAAAATGATCATGGGAATTGAGATTTAGTTTAATTGCATAGGGTAATAAACATCACTCGGTCGTTCATGGTAATTTGCTTACTACCACTAAAAGAGGAGGTTATATACATAAAAAAATATTTTAATATGAATAAAACCTTATATTATCCCCATTTTTAGATAGTAAGCTTATTCGGGATTTTACTGGGTATTTACATTGGCAATATACCAGATTATGGTCAATTTATCAAATAAATAGGGCCTAAAGAAGTTGGGCTTTGAAGACAAATTGTCTTCAAAGCCCAAAAAACATTTATTTTATACGTATATAAAATAGAATTACTTCTTGGCAGCCCATTCTTTTATGGACTTTTCATTCATACGTACGTAATCTTTGTTACCTGCCTTTTCTGCCAATTCCTTGGATTTGGTAGCGGCTTCAATAGCAGCTTCTTTTTTACCGAGATCAGCTAGGATAAGTGCCTCGCGACGTACTTGCCAAAAAGCTGGTTTTTCAACCTTGGTTGCTTTTTGGATCATTTCCAATGCTTTGTTGAGATCTTTACCTGCGTCGTGATAGTAAGAAGCAGCTGCATAGTAATCATTTGCACTAGGTCCCGCCATTATTTTGTCGATGCTAGCCATCACTTTTTTGTCCACCTCTGCTTCGATAGGAATACTTACAGAAGTCTTATCCCACATCGCATAAAGGTTAGCTGAAGTAGAAGTCAAATCTCCCAACATCAACGTAAAGGACTCTACAGAAAAAGGAAGTGCTTGTACATCTGCTTTAGCCGTGGCCGCTGGCGTTTTCTCCACATAACTTCCCCAGTTACCGCCTTCATATGGGAAAAACATAACTTCCCAACTTTTATCGCTAGGCTTAGCCAAAACAGCGTAATCACCGCCTTTAATCGCTTTTCCTCCCACTTTCACGTCGTCACTGAAAGAGATCTTGGTCGCTTGATTAGCACCAAATCGCCATACATCGTTGTGAGGTACCAATCCATCTGCCGAGAAGATGGTACGTCCTTTCATACTTGGACGAGAATAAACAATAGAAACATCAGTTAGACCCACCGTCTGCTTGATCTGAGAAGTAGGGCTTGGTTGAGGGGTCTGAATTTGACCAAAAACTTGTCCAGCTAAACATGTGAATACAAATAAGCTTAAGAACAGTTTTTTCATTATAGCTTGGTTTTAATGACAGAAATAGTAAACTTCGTGGCGAAGGTATAGCTTTAGGGATAATTTGTGTCTTATTTTCATTTTTTTAAAGCTTTCTTAAGACCTAAGTGCTCATTTTTGGCTAAAATGAACACTTAGGTATGAAGTTGTTTAGTAATGATCAAAAAATAACTTCCCGATTTTGCATATGATCTTTTGGCGCTATACTGCGTTATTTTTTTCAGCGATAGCGCTGCTATCACTTCAAAAAATGCCTTGTCTAGCACCAAAATCTCTATCTCAAAATGCGAAACTTATTCTTTGTCCATTACTTAAAAAACTTATTTGTATGAAAATCCCTCCCCTTTTATGCCTCATGGGCTTACTTGCTGTCGGTTCCTTATTTCATTGTAAAAAGCAAGCAGTTGAAACTTCGCCCTCCCCCAATTCAACAGACGACGACATTCTCAAAGTTTTATTGCTTGGCAATAGTCATACCTATTACCATGATTTGCCACAAACCATCAAGGAAATTACCGCCTCCTCTGGTTTTACGGATAGCATTCTAATTGTGGTGGTTGCACCGGGTGGTTATAGCCTGCAAGAACATTCCATTAGTCAACAAACACTGGATGCAGTGCAACAAGAAAATTGGGATTGGGTCATCTTGCAAGAAAATGCCAGCTTAGCCGCCTTACCCACTAATGAAGCAGCGGCAAGTTTTTACCCTTTCGTATCGACATTGAAAAACCTGGTAAGAGCTAATAATAAGGAAACAGAACTACTCCTCTACATGACACATGCCTACAAAGACGGAGCCCTTGATTGCTCTGCCCATCCTACTATATGTACCTATCAACAAATGCAGAATCAAATAAGGCGAAATTATATAGCGGTAGGTGATCAAGTCGGTATTCGGATTGCGCCAGCAGGAATTATGTGGAAAATTGTCTTACAAGAAATAGATGTGATTTTATGGGATACGGATACTATTCATCCGAGTCCTTTGGGTTCCTATATTTCGGCCTTAACTATTTACGCGATGATGCAGGATCAAGCCATAGAAAATCAAGTTTATGCCCCGGATATTCTAGATGATGACAGCCGAATGCTTATTTTCCAGCTCATTAATCAATCCATTTTTGAGAATAAGCCAGACTGGAGAATCTTTTAAGGGCAAGCTAAACCTAAGGAATGAAAAATAAATAACTAATGCGTGTCCAAATCTAGGCTCGCAGCTGTATAGCATGCCGCTCGATGGTTTGATAAAGGTCTTTGGGCTTAAAAGGCTTGGTCAGGAAATCATTCATTCCAACATCAAAGGCCCGCTTCCGGAAATCGGCCAAAGCAGAAGCCGAGAGGGCGATAATGGGTAAAGATTGATATTTGTTTTCGCCCCAACTACGAATCGTTTCCGTCGCCTGATAACCGTCCATCCGTGGCATTTGAAGGTCCATCAAAACGAGATTGTAGTCTTTCTCTTTCACCTTTTCCAGTGCTTCATAGCCATCTTTGGCAATATCGATTTCCATATCCCAAAATTTCAAAATTCGTTTCACGACCTTGATATTAAACAGGTTATCTTCCACAATCAAGATTCGCTCCACGCCTTTAATGCCTTTTTGTTTCAAGACATTTTGCGTTTCTGTCAGTAACTCACTGGGCGCTTCTCCAATCGTATAGGTCAAACTGAAAGAAAAGCATGAACCTTTTCCTACCTCACTTTGCAGTTTTATCCATCCACCTTGCAGCTCCACCAAGCGTTTGGTAATGGCTAGTCCTAAGCCCGTCCCACCAAATACTCTAGTGGTATGCTCGTCCGCTTGTGAAAAGCTTTCAAAAATTTGTTCTTGTTTCTCCTTTGGGATACCAATACCCGTATCCTTGACTTCAAATGAGAGCTTAGATTCCCCCTGATTAGGTTTGCTCTGCTGTCGTACTACTAGGCTAATTTTCCCCTCTTCCGTAAATTTGATGGCATTATTCAATAAATTAATCAACACTTGCGTCAAGCGAGTTGGGTCACCCAAAAGATACCTTGGTACATCCTCTTCCATATCCAATTGGAAAATCAACCGTCTAGCCTTAGCCTTAGGAGCCAGTGTTTTATAGATGTTGTTGATGACTTCTCGAATATCAAAGTTGGTGCGCTCAATGACCATACGCCCGGCTTCCATTTTACTGTAATCCAGGATATCATTGATGATCACGAGCAAATTTTCGGCAGAAAACATAACCGTTTCCAAGTGTTCTCTTTGATCAGTTCGAGGGTTTTCTTCTAAGAGAACATGTGTCATCCCAATCACAGCATTCATCGGCGTCCTGATCTCATGACTCATGTTGGATAAAAAATTCGATTTAGCCAAAGTGGCTTCCTCTGCTTTCTGTTTGGCAATGGTTAGGTATTCAATCTCTTCTTTAATTTCCCCCGTTTCTACCACTAATTGCTCCTTTTGATTCAATAAATCTTGATTGATTTGGGTTAGTTTTTCGTTTTTCCGATCCAGTTTTTTCAATACAGGTTGAATCAATAATAGAACACACCCGATCATCAAAACCACCAAAAAACCAGCAATCATCATACCCGTCTGCTGCAAATGCTCAATTCGTCCTTGCGCTTCTCTTTCATAATTCCCTACAATGGCATCCATCAAGGGTAGGAATTTTTGTTCATAAGTTAGTATATCCGCGATGATATCAGGATACGCCAAGGGGTCAGTACCATTCAGTAGGCGCCGACTCGAAGAGGTTAGGCCATGATAGGCGTCTTGCATAGAATCGAAAAGAGATTGGGCAACAGGACTGTTTCCCCAACTCCCCGACAAGCCAATTTCTTCACTGCCATGCAATAGCGCCCAATGTTGCATTTCGAGCTGATCCAAAGTCTCCTCGAATACAAAACGCCCTTTGGATGCATCATTGTCATCGATAAACAAAAGTGCTGTCTTTGCCAGTTTTTGACTATACATACGCTGGCTGCCAGCTACATTAATAATGCGAGAATCCGACAAACTTTTCTGCACAGAGGAATAGATTATCACCTGAGAAAGCAAAACACCTAAGACAAGGGTTGCCAGAAAGAGATATAGAGTTGTTTTATAATTCACTGGGGGCATATTTTAAGCTTCAAAGCTATATATTTATCTTTTTACAAATTGTTTTATTTTCAATATTTGTGACAGAGTAAAATTATAGCCATCATATAAGTTCAATTTTAGCTCTAAAAAAGCGCCTCCTACACAGGGTTTTATCCCAAAACAACTGCAAAAATCCGCTAGTTTTATGCGCTTTAAAACTTATCTTCCCCACTATATTATTGTGAGTCCTAGCCTGTGGTGAGATGATCAATCTTTACTTGCTCAATTTCCACAGTGTCTATCTGATGATTACAAGTCGTCTACCACCATTTTGGTTGCTGTTGGTCAGGAAGGTGAAATCATGGAAAATGATGCTATCGCTTTAGCAGCTAAACTGCAAAAGAAAAAAGCAGTAACGTAAAAACATTTTTTCAGTACATGGATGATCAGGATCATGCCAATATTCTTCATTTAGCCATCTACAAAGCCTTTGAAAGGCTTCGTCCCTATTAGACTTTATTCTAAACTAATTTGTATGAAGCAAAAAGCGTCTTTTGCTACCGATAGCTATCGGTACTGCGTTCCGTCCCCGTCTGGCCGCCGGACAGGTTCCCCTTAAGAGCTATGGCTATTAGGGTCCGGGCGGGCCTTGGGCAGCCACAAAATTCATCTTTTTTCTCCTATAAAACCATTTCAGAAAGTCTATTATCCAAAATAAAATGTGAGTTATCCCTTATTTTTGAGCTTGAGCTAAGTCGCCACTCAGAATCAAAGGATCAATTCCATACTTCTAGACAATTTATATCACAAGCACCATTATCACATGAAAAGATTTGAAAATCAAGTTGCCATCATTACGGGGGGCGCAAGGGGCATCGGACAAGCTATTGGTCATCGTATTGCTCAGGAAGGAGGTATCGTTTACTTGTTGGATGTCTTAGCCAAAACCGTAGAAGCTACAGCTCATCAACTGAGACAGGAAGGCTATCCCGCTACTGGTTTGGAAGTGGATATTACGGATGAGGCAGCGGTTAAACGAGTAGTACAAGAGGTCATGAAAGAGAATGGGCGGATAGATATCTTGGTCAACTGTGCCGGCATCATAGGCCTCACCGCAACTAAAATAACCGATTATGATCTGGCTACTTTCCAACAGGTTCATCAGGTTAATGTAATCGGGGCTTTCTTAATTACTAAATATGTGATTGGTCATATGGAAAAGGCTGCCTATGGTAGGATTCTCCATATATCATCCATCGGCGGTAAAGAAGGTAATCCGGGAATGGTCGGCTATGCAGCCAGCAAATCGGGCTTAATGGGCTTGGTCAAAGGGGTTGGAAAAGAGTTTGCAGACAAAGGAATTACGGTGAATGGCTTGGCTCCTGCCGTCATTGCTACCCCTATGAATCAAGATACAGATAAAGCGATGCTCGATTATATGGCGAGTAAAATCCCCATGGGGCGACTCGGGACGGTGGATGAAGCTGCTGCCATCTCTTGCTGGATTGTGTCAAAAGAAGCCAGTTTTAATACCGGATTTATTTTTGATTTGTCGGGCGGGCGGGCTACCTTTTAATGATTAGACCTCATGATGAAATAACTTGCAAGGTGCTAAAGGAATATCAACATGAAAGATAAAATACTTTTAGTCAGTTTTGGATTACTCCTACTTATCAATAGTTGGAGCTGTCAGCGATCAGGTAGCCATAACCCAACTCAGGGCCAACCGCCAAATGTATTGCTGATCTTGGTCGATGACTTGGGCTGGACCGACTTGGCTTGTTACGGTAGCTCATTTTATGATACTCCGCGCCTCGATGCCTTTGCCAAGGAGAGCCTCCGCTTCACCAATGCCTATTCTGCTTCCCCAGTCTGCTCTCCGACTCGTGCGGCCCTCATGACAGGGAAAAATCCAGTTAGAACAGGTATCACAGACTGGTTGAAGGGCCAAAACCCTCCCAATAAGAAGCTCGTCAATCTACAGGATCGGGATGAACTTGCCCTAGAAGAGTACACCTTGGCCGAAGCTTTTAAAGATAACGGCTACACCACTTTTTTTGCTGGTAAATGGCATTTGGGAGAAGAAGGCCATTACCCCGAGGACCAAGGGTTTGACATCAATATAGGAGGACATCATAAGGGTTCTCCACCAGGCGGTTATTACTCTCCTTATAAAAACCCAAAATTGGAGGATGGCCCGGAAGGAGAATACCTCCCAGATCGTTTAACGCAAGAAACGCTTTCATTTATGGAGGCACAAGGGAAAGAATCTGTTCCTTTTTTCGCAATGCTTTCCTTTTATACCGTACATACTCCTATTCAAGCCAGCAAAGCTCATATGGAGCCGTATACGCGTAAGATGCCCGCCGGCCAACCTCCGCTTCATGCTGACGAAGGAGATGGGCATACCTTATTGTATCAAACACGAGGAGATTATGGTTCGATGGTGACTGCAATGGATGATAATGTAGGCCGATTAATAGCGCAACTCAAAGCAAACGGGCAGTGGGACAATACGATCGTGATTTTCACTTCCGATAACGGTGGACTCACTACATTGGGTAAAAAGCGGAAGCCTCCTACCGCTGTTCGTCCCTTACGAGCGGGGAAAGGTTGGTGCTATGAAGGAGGAATAAGGGTTCCCATGATGGTACATATCCCGGGTAAAACCCAAGCCGGCACGATCAGCGATGAACCTGTCATTAGCCATGATATCTTCCCCAGTTTAGTGGATTTGCTTGACCTTGATCTAAAAACTAAAACAAGCTTTGATGGGCATAGTATCCGACCTGTATTGGCTGGTAAGCAGATAGAACGTGATGCTTTAGTTTGGCATTACCCGCACTATCACGGATCCACCTGGAAACCCGGAGCCGCTATCCGACAAGGCAAATGGAAACTGGTCAAACACTTCGAAACGGAAACAAGCGAACTCTACGACTTGACTACAGATATTGGAGAGCAGCAGGATCTCTCTGTCGAGGAGCCAGCGAGAAAACAAAGGTTGGAGAAATTATTGATGGAAAAGCTCACTCGAATGGGGGCTCAATTTCCGGCACCCAACCCCAATTATAAAGAGTAGATTGAAGCTTTTTCTACCTTTCTGCGTACATCTAGAAAAAACCATGGCGAATCCCCTGATTACTATCACCGAACTACAAGTACTTTCTCCGGAAGATCATCAAGCTTACTGCGAATTACTACCGCAGCTATCCAGTCACGTCAAAGTACCAACGGAACAAGCGCTGGCGGAGGTACTGAGGCTTCCCCATATTCATGTGCTCATTGCCAAAACCGATCGGATTGTTGGGGCATTAACCCTGGTGATCAATCAACTAAGCACGGGCATCAATGTAAGAATTGAAGATGTGGTGGTGGATAAAGCAGCAAGAGGACAAGGTTTAGGAAAAAAGTTGATGTCTGCGGCTATTGAAAAGGCTACAGCCGCTGGGGCCACGGCCATTAACCTGACCTCCCACCCTAGTCGAGTGGCTGCTAATCAGCTGTATAGAAGTTTGGGATTTCAGCCGAGAGAAACGAATGTTTATCGATATACGATCACCTAAAACATTCTTACAATTGCGCTAGTACATTTTCCATTCCTTGCTGAAACTCGGCTTTTATCTTTGTTTTTAGATCCTCAAAGCCTGTTTTCTCAAATGAAGTTTCAATTTGTCCAGCCTTCAGCCAACTAATATGATCACAAACCTCGGTGAGTGTAGGTAGTACATGGCTCGTCAATAAAATCGTCTTGCCCTGTTTACGCAAGTGATCCAGGATAATATAGATGGTCTCCACCGTTTCAAAGTCGACGCCATTAAATGGTTCATCCAGAAGCAGTATCGGACGTTGTTGTCCAATCGTGCCAAGGAGGGCCAGCTTTTTCTTCATTCCTGTAGAATAATTCTCCGCCAATTCCTCTAAAGGCAGATCAAAAAATTTATTCCAGGCATCAATATCAAAGTGTTTATTTTGTAGGGTGGTCAGCTCTAGGTATTCCCGTCCCTTGAGGAAGGGGTAGAAGTAATTGTGTGTTTCTAGATAGGCGATCATGCCATTTTCAATGGGTTGGCTGTCAAAGCTCAAAAGACCTCCACTACGTGCTCTCAGCCCATATAGGCATTTGAAAAAAGTCGTTTTGCCCGCTCCGTTGCGCCCCAATATGCCATGGATGGTTCCCTGCTCACATTGCAGGTTGAAATCATTCAGGACTTGTTTTTCCCCATAGTGGGCACTTAAGTGTTCAATTTTGAGCATGATAGAAAAAATCTAGGCGCTTTTTAGCTTTGAAATAATAATATACCCATAAACCCAAACTGGCCGGGGCCAGGAAAGGAACCAATAGTCCCAAGGCGAAAACGCTGAGGATCGTTTGTCCGCTATGTTGTCGCCGATGGGGTAACCAATTGGCGTATTTTACTAAAATTGAAAAGCTGAGTAGCAACTGAACCGCCACCATTACCAGGACAATGATCCACCACAAGGCCGCATGACGAAGGAAGAAGACAAGATAGGGCACCGCAAAAAGGAGATGAAAAATGAGACTATGCAATCCTATCTTTTGCCAAATTATGCGCCGCACATCAAAGGGGCCTTCCAATAGTTCCTTCGGCTCTAATAACTCATACATCGAAGTACAGAAAAAAGAGCAGATGATCACCGTACCCGGAATCGCCCACATCCAATGACTGGCTACCAAACCTATCAGCCAGAAGAAGGCAATAAAAAAACCTAATCGTCGCAAGCCCGCCCGCCATTCAAAGGCCCTGAGTGGCACCCAATTCAGGGATAAAGTCTTCCACTTAATTTCCGGTGTCCACTTCTGATCTACGGCAGCAATTAGCAAACTTCCGACCACCAATCCCAGCACCAAATCGATACGTTGATACCAAAGTAAGGCCAACCAGAGTGGCGTTAAGACTAAGATGTACTCCATCAAAAAAAGACCTGTCCGCCAAGCATAACTAGCGATCTGCTGTAGAAAAAG
>Ga0070728_10006215_pt1 | contig 11389 bp, 7 predicted proteins | sample tdDd471_FD_66723 | JGI IMG/M metagenome (GOLD analysis project Ga0070728, IMG submission 66723) | Marine sediment microbial communities from the Atlantic coast under amendment with organic carbon and nitrate - tdDd47.1 | ecosystem: Environmental > Aquatic > Marine > Coastal > Sediment | place...
CGTCTACCACAAGCTCGGCACCGAGGTGCGCGTGCTGGAGTTCATGGACCGCGTGCTGCCGGGCATGGAGGCCGACCTGTCGAAGGAGATGGGCCGCTCGCTCAAGAAGAAGAAGGTCGCGGTGCACACCAAGACCAAGGCCGTCAGCTACAAGAAGGTGAAGGGCGGCCTGGAAGTGACCGCCGAGGTCGACGGCAAGAAGCAGACGTTCGAGTGCGACGTGATCCTGTCGTGCGTCGGTCGCTTCCCCAACGGCAAGGACCTCGGCCTCGAGGCCGTCGGCGTCAACGTCTCCGACCGCGGCTTCGTCGACGTCGACCACAAGCGCCAGACCAACGTGCCCGGCATCTACGCGATCGGCGACGTCGCCGGCCAGCCGATGCTCGCGCACAAGGGTTCGCACGAGGGCCTCGTCGCGGCGTCGGCGATCGCCGGCGACAAGGGCGCGGCGTACGACCCGGCCTGCATCCCGGCGGTGATCTTCACCGACCCGGAGATCGCGTCGGTCGGCCTGTCCGCCGACGAAGCCAAGGAGCAGGGCTTCGAGCCCGTCGAGGGCAAGTTCCCGTTCGGCGCGTCCGGCCGCGCGATGTCGCTCAACGAGACCGAGGGCTGGGTGAAGGTCGTCGGCGACAAGAACACCGACAAGCTGCTCGGCGTGCACATGATCGGCCCGGAGGTGACCGAGCTGGTCGCCGAGGCCGCGCTCGCGATCGAGATGGGCGCGACGGTGTCCGACATGGCGCAGACGATCCACGCGCACCCGACGCTGCCGGAGGCGCTGATGGAGGCGGCCGAGTCCGTGCACCAGATGGCGGTGCACATCTTCCAGAAGCCGAAGTAGGCGCGTCGGCGCCCGCGCGATGGGCAAGGTGACGCCGGTCCTGATGTTCGCGGATCACCTCGCGGAGGCGATTGCGTCCTACACGGCAACGTTCCCGGACTCCGAGGTCCGCCAGGCAGCGCGCGCCGGGGACGACGGGCCGGTACAGGCCGCCGAGTTCGTCGGCGGCGGGCAGGTGTTCCGGGCCTTCCAGGGCGGCTCCCACTTCCCGTTCTCCGAGGGCTTCTCGATGCACGTTGAGTGCGCCGACCAACGGGATGTCTACGAGTACTGGGACAAGCTCGTGGCCGCCGGCGCGAATCCGACGCAGTGCGGCTGGATCACCGATCCCGTACGGCCTGTCGTGGCAGATCGTGCCGCGGCGCTTCACCGAGCTCATGCGCGACCCCGACCCCGCGAAGGTGCGCGCCGTGACGGCCACGACGATGACGATGCAGAAGCTCGACGTCGCGGCGCTCGGGCGCGGCTGGCGCGACGCCTGAGTTCGCGGCTGACCGTCGAACCGCCGATCGTCGCTCTTGACGACGCACCGGCCACCTCGGAACGTCTGCAGCCCCCCCCGGGAGCGCCCCTCCCCGGGACGCGAAGGAGACGAGCAGAGGACCATGCAGCCAGAGGGAACAGGACGACACCCAGCCATTCCGCGTTCATGGCGCGACTACCGCGTGACGCTGGCGAACGCACCCGATATCGCCACGGTCTCGGAACTCGAGATCGAGCAATACGGGGACGAGAGCATCGGCGCGGACCGGCTCACGGCCTGGTGGAACACCTACAAGTCCGGCATCCACCTGCTCGTCCACGACGGCACGATCCACGGCATCGTCGGTGTCTGGCCGCTGACGCGCACGGCCTTCCTGCGCCTGCAGCAGGACGGCACCGAAGACTCGATCACGAGCCAGAGCCTGCAGCGCGGCCCGATCCAGAACCACGAGTGGTGGTACATCGGCGACGTCTATCTCGTCGAACCGCTTCGCGCCAAGTCGCTCGGGAACAACTGGCACCTCGACTTCCTGACTTACCACGTCCTGAGATCGTGGATCACGGAGCGACCCGAGGAGATCGGCGATCGCACGATCCAGATCGCAGGCGTGATCCTGACCCCCCACGGGCAAGGGCTGGCGCGGAGGTTCGACTTCACGCGCCACGGGGACTCGAGCATCTGGATCAAGACGACGAGCCGAGCACGCATCGCCGAGCGAATGCGCGAGCTGGAGCAACACTGGCACGAGAAGGGGCCTGGACGCGCAGGCCCTGCCGCGCGATGGGCGCGTCCGACCCGGATCGTCTTGGCCGCGCTCCTGCTCGCGGCGACCGCGGCGACCCCGAAGATGCTCGACGGCCAAGCGGCGCAGTGGGTGCAGGCGCACGCATCCGGGTTCCAGTGCGTGTGCTGCTACGCGCTCTGCGCCGTGTTCACGGCAGCGCTCATCGGCTTCGCCAACCGCAAGAACGGCCTGCTGCTGGCGGGGCTCCTGCTGACCTCCATCGTCGCGATGCTCACGATGATGAACTAGCCAAGGGGGCCTCACATGACCGACCCACGCATGGAGCTCCGCGACCTCGAGCAGCGCTCGCAGCGCCTGTCGCTGAAGCCGCCGCTGGTTGCCAAACTCACCAACGGCACCCTCTACCTCGAGCAAATCCGCGTATGCACGACCACCTCGCTGGACGCGACCGCGAAGCGACTGGAAGGCCTGAACATGTACGCAGACGATGAAGGCGTCGTCTCCGAAGGTCCCGAGGCATACAGAGCCCTCCTCGATCCCGACCTGCTCGACGGGAACGGTTGCTTCCTGGTCGAACGCCGAAGCAGCGGCGCAGACGTGGATGTCGGCTATGCCCTCTGGTACGACGTCCGCAACGAAGATCGCACGGGGCTTCCCTCACACTTCCGACAGTGCTCCGAACGCGCCGACTGGACAACCGTGCGCAGACACGTCCGCGAGACGTGCGCATCGAGTGCCGCGCGCTTGCTGCTTCACCACTACGACTACGCGACGCTACCTACCCATCGCCGCCTCGGCATCGGCCGACTGCTGCTCGACTGCGGCCTCTCCCTGTGGCCCGACGACGCCATGGCGGTCGGGTTCATCGACTCATCGTCATCACGCGTAGACTCCGTGCTCGCAGCAACTCGTGCGGGCTGCGTCATCGGGCGGGAGGTTGACTCTTCCCCCGACGGGCCGCACGCGTCCTTCCTGGAGATCTACAGCCAGCGTGGCTTCGAGCTCGACTGGAGCTCAAGGGTCATCCATCGAGCCGGAGATCCGCTCGATGGCCTGGCCGAGCGAATCCGGCACGCCGTCGCGTCGGGCATCGTCGCCTACCGCACGGATACGGAATGCCTGGAGCAGGCGCTGGCGCGGCAACACGATCCCGACAACGCTACCGCGTCTCCTTAGAATGACACGCGCACCTGGCCGGCGCACATCCCGGCCGAAGGATGCCTACGAGCAGCGGCCGGCCGGCGAACGGTAGCCCTCGACCAGCTCGAGCTGCTCCTCGCTGAGCACGTGGCGCAGCTCGTCGAACGAGATCGCGCCGGCGCACAGCAGCGCCAGCGCGCTGTCGCGCATCGTGCAGCCGCCGTCCGCGATCGAGCCGAGGTCGTGCGGCGCCACGCCGCGGCGCAGCGCGCGCCGCGTCGGCGGCGACATCGGCAGGTACTCGACGATCGGCACGACGCCGTCGAAGCCGGTGCCGCGGCACGCCTCGCAGCCCTTGCCGGCCTCGGTGACGAGCTGGTTCGGCGCGTCGTCCCCGAACAGCGCCTCGCGCTGCGCGAAGGAGAGCTCGACCGGCTGCCGACACTGCGCGCAGTTGCGGCGCGCGAGCAGCTGCACGAACACCGCGTTGACCGACGTCGCGATCGCGTGGTGCGACAGGCCGTGGTCGACGAGCTGCTGCAGCGCGTCGATGCCGTCGTTGGCGTGCATGCCGGCGAGCACCAGGTGGCCGCTGCGAACGGCGCGCAGCGCGGCCTGCACCGTCGCCGTGTCGTGCAGTTCGCCGACCATCAGCACGTCGGCGGCCTGCTGCGCCGCGACGTCGACGGCGTCGGCGGTCGCAGACACCGGCGCCGCGACCTGCTGGATGCCGGCCAGCGCGAACGACGGCGCGTCCTCGATCGCGACGACCTTGCGCGCCGGGTCGTGCACGAGCCGGCGCAGCGCCGCGTAGGCGGTCGCCGTGCGGCCCGAGCGCAGCGGCCCGCAGACCAGCACCATGCCGCGGCTCGCGCGCAGCTCCCTGTGCCACGCGTCGACGATCGGGGCGTCGAAGCCGAGCTCGGTGATCGTGCGCGGCGACGCGGTGACGTTCATCAGGCGAACGACCGCGGCGACACCGTCGACGGTCTGCTGCCGGCCGACCAGCAGGCCGAGCTCGCGGCCGCCCGACGGCCAGCGCAGCGCCCACGACGCGTCGTGGTCCTCGTCGTCGCCGACGGCGCGCCGCGCCATCACCTCGAGCATCGCGGTCAGGTCGTGCTTCGAGATCGTGTGCCGGTCGACGTCGCGCAGGCAGCCGTGCACGCGGAAGCGCAGCCGCACGCCGCCGGGGCGCGACTCGAAGTGTACCTCGCTCGCCAGCTGTTCGAGCGCGTCGGTGAGCACCTCGTCGAGCAGCGTCGACGCCTCCGAGTCGGAGACGATCGCGCGCCGCGACCCCACTTCGACTTCGTCCGCCGCGACCGTCACCGCGCGCATCGCGCCCGCGAGTCCGAGGTCGATGGCCGCCCAGACGCGGTCGAGGTCACTCGGCGTCAGCAGCTCGGCCTTCACGTCGTCTTCGTCGAACACCGCGCGCAGCTCGGAGAGCGGCAGGTCGACGTCCGAGGTCGCGACCAGCAGCTCACCGGCGCCGCGCCGCACCGGCAGGAAGCGGTAGTGGCGCAGGTAGGTGCGGGGCAGCGACGCGACCAGGTCGGTGTCGAGGCGCGGCAGCAGCTTGCCGGCGTTGGTGAACGGCAGCTCGCGCTGTGCGGCGAGCACGCGGAACAGGTCCTGCTCGCGCACGGCGCCGCGCGCCAGCAGCTCTTCGCCGAGCCTGCGGCCGCTCTGCTCGGCGGCGACGACCGCCTCGGCGACCTCCTGGCGCAGCGCCACGCCGGCGTCGACGAGCATGTCGCCGAGCAGCGGCATGTAGTGCACGAGGTCGAGGTCCTCCTCGAGCGTCGCCGCCTCGTCGAGGCGCAGCAGCCGCCGCACGCGGCGCGGCGGGCACGCGCGGTCGAGCGCCCAGACGGCGCGGCCGTGCACCGCGAGCTGCCCCGCCAGCACCGGGCCGAGGCGCTCGTTCGCCGGCTGCATGACGACGATGCGGTCGAAGCCCGGCTCGTGCTCGTGCTCGCGATCCTGCAGGAACGCGTGCACGACGGCGTTGTCGACCGCCGCCTCGCGCAGCTCCTTGCGCAGCCGCTCGGCGCGTTCGGGCTGCGAGCAGACGACCACGACCTCGTTCGCGAGCCGCGCCAGCAGCACCGGCAGGTTGGCGCTGAACGGCTCGACGACGAGCACGCGCGCGCCGTCGTAGACCTGCAGGTCCTCGAGCAGGCGCACCATCGCGTCGACCGACAGCTCGCGCCAGCCCTCCTCCAGCGGCGCGAACGCGTCGATCATCGCGCCCTCGACGGCGACGACGACGCGCGGATCACGCGGCGTGCAGGTGCTCTCGAGGTAGCTGCGATCGGTCGCCGGCGTCGATGACATGCGCGCCCTATCGACCATCGCCGCGGCCGCCGCACAGTTCCGGTCGAACGCGCGGTGGCAGCGCCGCTACGCTTCGTCGCGCGGCCGCATCTGCTCGGCCGACAGCACGTCGTAGAGCTCGGACATCGGGATCGTGCCGTCCTGCACGAGCCGCAGCGCGCTGTCGCGCAGCGTCATCATCTCGCTCGAGTGCGCCAGCTCGCGCAGATCGTCGAGCACCGCGTTGCTCGCGATCGCCCGACGGATCTCGGGGCCGACCGGCAGCATCTCGACGACGGCGACGCGGCCGTGCGTGCCGTTGCCGCGGCAACGCTCGCAGCCCGTCCCCTCGAAGCAGCGGAAGTCGCGCGGCGCGCCGGCGGGGAACAGCTCCGCGAGCATCTTCTTGTCGGGCATCGCCGGCCGCTTGCAGCCGGTGCAGATGCGGCGCGCCAGCCGCTGCGCGATCACCGCCGTCAGCTCGCCGGCGATCGAGTTGGGGTGCATGCCGAGGTCGGTCAGCCGCTGCACCGCGTCGACGGTGTCGTTGCTGTGCAGCGTCGCCAGCACGAGGTGGCCGGTCTGCGCGGCGCGGATCGCCTCGAGCGCGGTCTCGCCGTCGCGCACCTCACCGACCAGGATGACGTCCGGGTCCTGGCGCAGGAACGCGCGCACGGCCTCCGCGAAGCGGAACCCGACGGCGTTGTTGACCTGCGTCTGCTGGATGCCTTCGAGCGTGAACTCGACCGGGTCCTCGATCGTGATCACCTTGCGCGACGGGTCGCGGGCCAGCACCTGCAGGCCGGCGTAGAGCGTCGTCGACTTGCCCGAGCCGGTCGCGCCGACGACCAGGATCAGGCCCTGCGGGTCCTGCAGCAGGCGGCGGTAGCGGTCGGCGACCGCCGGCTCGAAGCCCAGCTCCTCGATCGTCGGCGGGCGGCGGTCCTGCGGCAGGATGCGGATGACGACGCTCTCGTCGTGCAGCGTCGGCTGCGTCTGCACGCGCAGGTCGAGCGCGTGGCCGCCCACCTTGCGGTGGATGCGGCCGCCCTGCGGCGCGCGCCGCTCGGCGATGTCGAGGTTGGCCGAGATCTTGACGACGTTGAGCAGCGCGACGAAGTCGTCGTGCGCGAGGTTGTAGCGGTCGACGTCGTGCAGGCTGCCGTCGATGCGGAAGCGCAGCCGCGAGCCGCCCTGGTAGCTCTCGAGGTGGATGTCGCTGCTGCGTTCGGCGACCGCGTCGAGCAGGATCGCGTCGAACAGCCCGACCGCGCGCGAGTCCTCCGTCGCCGGCGGCGCGTCGTCGCGCGCGACGTCGACGCGTTCGCGGCGCTGCGGCGCGGCCTTCGCGCGGTCGACAAAGCCGAGCTCGATCGCCGTCCAGACGCGGCGGATATCGGTCGGCGTCGCCAGCTCGGGCACGACCACCGCGCCGTCGAACACCGCCTGCAGGTCCCAGATCGGCAGGTTCGGATCGGACGTGATCACGCGCACGCGGCCGGCGCGCTGCTCGATCGGCACGAACTGGAGGTGGTCGAGGTACTTGCGCGGCAGCTGCTTGACCAGTTCGAGGTCGAGCACCTCGAGCACTTCGGACGTGCGCGCGAACGGCATGCGGCGCTGCTCCGCGAGGATGCGGAACAGGTCGTCCTCGCGCACCACGCCGCGCTCGAGCAGCTCCTCGCCGAGCTTGCGGTTCTGCTCGCGCGCGCAGAGCACCGCCTGCGCGATCTCCTGGCGCAGCACGCAGCCGGCCTCGACGAGCATGTCGCCGAGCATCGGCATGTACTGCACGAGGTCGAGGTCCTCCTCGAGCGTCGTGTCGGCGTCGATGTGCATCACGCGGCGCATGCGACGCGGCGGCATGCTGCCGTCGACCGCCCAGATCGCGCTGCCCTCCTCGTGGAGCAGGCCGTCGAGCACCGGCGCCAGCGTCGCCTGCGCCGGCTGCAGCACCAGGATGCGGTCGAAGCAGCGTTCGCTGTCCGACTCGCGGTCCTGCACGAACGACGTCACCCAGACGTTCTGGATGCTCGCCGCCGACAGCTGCGAACGCAGCACGCTCGCCTGGTCGGTGTCGCTGCAGACGACCGTCACCGCCGCCGCGATGCGGCTGATCACCGCCGGCAGCAGGCCGCTCAGCGGCTCGCCGACGAGCACGTGCGCGTCGCCGCGGATGCGCAGGTCCTCGAGCACGCGCACCAGCGCGTCGTCGCCGAGTTCGCGCCACGAGCCGCGCAGCGGCGGGAAGGCCTCGCGGGCGACCGTCTCGAGGGCATCGGCGATGCGGGCGTCGCGCACGGCGCACGACAGCGTCGGCGGGGTCTGGCTGGCTGCTTCGGACACGAGGCATCCATCGACACCATCGGCCGGTGCGGTGCACGCCGGCCGCCATCTGCCGATGCGAACGCCCGGCCGACGCCGGCGCGCGGCGTCAGCGCGCCAGGTAGTCGCGCACCACCGCCTGCGCGTCGTCGAACGAGAACCCGCCGGAGCGCTGCTGCATGTCCTGCGCGACGCGCACGAACAGCGCGAAGCCGACGCGCAGCACGCGCTCCATGTGCTGCTGCGCGTACCCCCGGATGCGCTCGACGTCGTCGGTCGACGCCGGGCCTTCCTCGGGGAAGCCGTGCGCGACCGTCGCCACGTGCACGAACTGCTGCGAGGTCCACTCGCGGTCCTTCACCTTGCCGGGGTTGGCCATCCAGATGGCGACGAGGCCGCCGAGCACCTTGCGGTCGAGGTCGTCGAGCGGCTGCACGAGCGCGCGCATCTCGTCGGGTTCGGGCACATGGTCCATGTCCACCATCGTGCCGTCAGCGCGGCAGGCACCGCAAGGCATCGCCGATCGCGACCAGCAGCAGCACGAGGCCGAGCGGCACCAGCAGGATGCCGACGCCGGGGTCGCCGCCCGCGCCGCCGAACGCGCCGAGCAGGAAGCCGCCGGGCAGCGCGACCGTCGCGCCGAGCAGGCACGCCGACGCGAGCGCCGGTCGCCGTTCGTCCGTGCGCGCCGCCGTCACCGCGAACGCGACGTGCACCAGCGACAGGAACGTGCCGTGCGCGTGCGCCAGCCGCCACAGCAGCCGCTGCGTCTCGTTGCCGACGGCCAGGTACCAGTCGACCTTGAAGCCGTGCAGCGCCTCGAGCACGCCGCCGAGCAGCACGAACACGAACAGGCTGCGCCACCCGAAGCGCAGGTGGCGGAGCTGCAGAGACGTAGGCGTCGGTGGCGCGGTCATTCGGCGAGGTAGACGGGGCGGTCGTCGCGGCGGGCGTAGAGGCGGTCGAACGCGGCGCGCACCAGCCCCCGCTCGTCGAGCAGCAGCTCGGGCCGCGCCGCGCCGCGCGAACGGCGAGACTGCCAGAGGCCGGTGACGTTGTCGACGTACACCTTCGCGCGTTCGTCCGCGGCGAGGAAGTCGTAGCGCGCGACCAGGTTGCCGTAGCCGATCGAACGCAGCGAGCGCGCGGCGTTGAAGCGCACGACGTAGTACGGATCGTCGAGCAGCCGGCCGAGGAACGGCGGCAGCCAGTCGTCGCCCGACGCCCGCTGCGCGTCCGGCTGGCCGAACGCGTAGGCTGCGAGCATGCGCTGGCCGGCGTCGCCAGTCAGGATCCAGCGCACGCCGGCGGCGACGTCGCGTTCTTCGTCGGACAGCGGCGGCGCGGCCTTCTGCCAGCCGGCCATCAGCTGCTCGCCGGTCCACTGCAGCGTGCGGTCGAGGTGGCACAGGTTGCACGCGTTCGGCCTTCCGGTGCGCAGCTCGACGCCGACGTCGGGGCTGGTGATCGCGTGGCTGCGCGACGCCTTCATCAGACCGATCGACGTGCGCGGCATGTGGCAGTTCATGCAGCTGCTGCCGCTCGAGGTCGGCGCGTGCCGCGTGTGCCGCGCGAGCGCGTCGTCGTCCACGAACGCCTCGTGGCACTGCGTGCACGCCGCGTTGCCGCGCATGCCATCCGCGAGCTGGTCGTCGCGCCAGTCGCCAGGCTGGTCGGGGCCGCGCCGCTCCTCGTGCAGCGCGTGGCACGACGTGCAGTCGATCTGCCGCGCGGCGTCGCCGTGCTGGTAGCAGGGCGAGCGCCGCAGGCCGCTGAACTCGCGGCCGGACAGGCGGACCTCGCCGTCCGACCAGAAGTTGCTGCGGAAGAAGTTCGGGTTGCGCCGCAGCTCCTCGCGCAGCTCCGGCGCGTCGCGGTCGCCGAGGTCGATGACCAGGTGGCTCCGCTGCAGGTCGTCGCCCGGCTCGAACGGCGACCCGTCGCTGCGCCACGAGTCGAAGTGCTGCCGGCGCAGGATCGACACCGAGTGGCACTGCCCGCACGCCTCCGCCGAACGCGCCGGCGGCATCGTCGCCGGGTTCTCGATCGTGTCGTCGCCGACGCCGCGCAGCCGGAAGCGACGCAGCGGGTCCCTGTTGGCGGCGACGTGGCGCTCGCCCGGGCCGTGGCACGACTCGCACGCGACGCCGAGCTCGCCGACGTGCGTGTCCGGCGCGCCGTCGCCGACGCGCGGCCGCGCGTCGGTCGTGTGGCACATCGTGCAGCTGCGGTTCCACGCGCCGGGTTCGGGCGGGTCGCGGAACTCCGGCGGCAGCACGAACACCGACGTCAGCGGGATCCACTTCGCCTCGGCGATCAGGAAGCACATCGGCACCGGCGCCAGCTCGCGCCCTTCACCGGTCGAGTACCACAGCACCTGCAGGTGGTGCGAGCCGGTCAGCTGCTCGACCGGGCGGTCGACGGCCGCCGGCCGCGCGCCGCGCCGTTCGAACGTCGTCCACAGGCGATCGCCGCGCCACTCGAGCGCGACGGGCGCGCCGAACCAGTCGAGCTCGACGCGCTCGAACGACGCCTGCAGCGCGTCGCGCGTCGCCAGCTGCGTCATCGTGCGATGGAACGACGCGTGCCACGAGCCGTGCTCCGACGGATGGCACGACCGGCAGCTCGCCGAGCCGACGTAGCCGTCGACGTGCTGTTCGAGCGGCCGCGAGGCGGTCGCGAACGCGGACGGCGCCGGCGACCAGGCAGTCGCCGCGGCGACGACGCCGGCGGCGAGCGCGCCGAAGACGACCTGCCAGCCGCGCGCGACGCCCGCGCGCATGCGCACGACGGGCACGACGGCCAGCCCGGCGAGCAGCGCGACGACGACGATCAGCATGCCCGCGAGAGTCTACGTGCGGACCGGCCGCAGGCACGAACGGCGTCCACGCACAACGCCGCGTTGGCACGCGGCGTGCATCACGGCGCACGTCCCCGACCTGCCCCCCGGGGACCTCCTCTCACCGCAGCCCGCCCTCGTCCACGTGCCGTCATCACCCCGTCGGGATCTCGTCGCGAAGTACCCCCGGCCGCGCTGCCCCCATCGCACAACCTGTCCTTCGCCCGGGGTCTCCGCCCCGGCCGCGGACCGTTCGAAGAAGTGGAAGAAGGAGAGTCACCCTGACACTCCATGAAGCGCCGTGCCCGGCACGGCATCCGGTAGCCTGACGCGATCGCGCCTTCGCGCGCGGCCGCGTCGGGCGGCCGCCTACCCGTTCTCATCCGTCGAGCAGCCCATGACCAAGCTCCAGACCGTCGCCGTCCTCGCCGCGCTCGCTTCGACCGCCACTGCGCAGACCACGCACCTCGTCGGCCCGTCGGGCCTGCCCGAGATCCGCGACGCGCTCGCGATCGCCGCGCCCGGAGATCGCATCCACGTCGAGGCCGGCAGCTACGCGCACTTCGAGGCGACCGTCGGCGTGACCATCCGCGCGCTCGTGCCCGGCTCGGTGCAGGTGCGCTACGACGCGGCCTTCGCGCCGCCGAACTGCTCGTTCTTCTGCCAGCTGCTCGAAGGCCCGACCTACCT
>Ga0070728_10006217_pt1 | contig 11387 bp, 7 predicted proteins | sample tdDd471_FD_66723 | JGI IMG/M metagenome (GOLD analysis project Ga0070728, IMG submission 66723) | Marine sediment microbial communities from the Atlantic coast under amendment with organic carbon and nitrate - tdDd47.1 | ecosystem: Environmental > Aquatic > Marine > Coastal > Sediment | place...
CAACAGTTAGGACGCCCATCACTTTACACTCTCGTGCCACTTTTTCAACAGGAATTTCAACTTTTTTCACTATCTCCATTTCTTTACGCATAAGCGTAAGCGTGATATGGTTTTAGGTTATGCAGATTTAGACGTTTAATGCAGCCTGGAAGTACCTTGACCGTGACAGTCGGAACTGCGAAATGACGATGAACGTAACACAGCACAGCGGGGCAACAGGCATCCTCTGGATGATTTGTATCCTGTTGATTACGGGGTGTGGTAATAATACTCCAAGCTGCCCGGAAGACCGCCACCTTGAGGGAGGTCGCTGCGTATGTAATGACGGTTTTGATCTCAATGGCGTTTGCATAGGCTCTTCGCAGGATGGGGACAGCGATGAGCTTCCCACCGAAGAGGAACTGGAAATCGACGCTATTGATGCAGACCCTGATGAGCTCATTGATGGTGATGATAGCGATACGGAAGACACCGAACCGGAAGCAGAACCCGATCCGGAGCCTGATCCTGAACCTGAACCGGATGTGATTGATGAGCCTGACAGCGATGAAGCTGTAACCTATTATTCCTTCCCGCAACCGTCCACCGTCTTTGACCTTGCCGTTGTGGTAAATCTCAAATTCTCCTCAGACCCGAACCGCATTCTCATCGGTGCATCCCCCAATGGCACCATCGGAGAAATAGACGACTACAATTTTTATACAACCGGGACTGCCGGTGAAAATCCGAATCTCTTTGCCACGGTATCCTGGCTTACCGGCGACCTTGACTGGCTGGATACAGCCGTCACCCAGGACGGAGTGAACATGATATACTCCAATTACCAGGACGGCAGATATGTGCTGTTTTATAAAAATATCATCGATAACAACAGCTTCATGATCGAGAACACCAATTATTTCCCGGGTCATCAGGCTGTTTCGCCGGATGGCAAATGGCTTGCCTTTGGCAAAGGAAACCCACGGCAGCACAATGGCCTGTACCCTGCCCTGTTTGTGCGAAACCTCGAAACCATGGCGGAGACGCGCCTTATTGCCATCAACGCGGTGGCAGCCTCATTTGCCTTCACCACCGACAGCCAGCGTTTGATAGTGGGATACAGCCCTCTTGAAAGCAACCGGAATTACATAATCAAATCCACCGATCCCCAGGGCACCATGTCTCAGGTTATCGCCACCGAGGTTGCGCATCCCCATTTCTCGCTTGCAGCGGATTGTGACAACGTACTGTATTTCAAACGCCAGTCATTCAGCGAAACCCAGCTGACGCTTTTCGCATCAAGCCTTGATGGAGACGTTTCCTCCGAGCTGGCCACGGTCAACTGGCAGGAAGAAATATTCAACAGCACGGATATCCAGCATTCTCCCTCCTGTTCCCGCATTCTGTACGCCATTGCCTCTGGAAACGGCCAGCGCACCTGGCGCATGACAGACAAAAACGGGAGAACCGACACACTGGTCTCCGAAGCCATCCCGGAAGACCTTTTTCTGTCGCCCGACGGAGAATATGCCCTGCGCATGGACAGGGAGACGGGCCTTCTGACCATTTTGGACATCAGAAACAATCATGAACTGTACCGGACCACTACCCTGCTCTCCCGCAGGCCGGTTTATTCAACGGATGGCAAGCATGTATATTGGGCTCAAACCATGCCCGCCGACCACCCCCAAAACAGCCATTCCATGGTGATGGGCTTCTCATTTGACACACACACCGCCAGTATTATCGGTGATAACGCCGATGGCGTTGTCATCAAGCCCAACGAAAGAAACGGGTTGCTGTATTACTCCCTGCGCAACGGCGACCTTGCAACCGTACCGCTAAGTTACTCCATCACATACCCGTAGCCATCAAAAGCAACAGCAATGCCATAGGGAACCCACTGATCCTTTACCGGGGCATCATCTTTTGGGATACCGATAACCGTCACTTCAACAGCCAAAGGAAGTCCGGTTCCGTCATCAAGGGGAATATCAAGCAATGTGCTGCCGCCAAAGCATCCCGGACCGGTAATCAGCTGTCTGCCGTATTCAGGATAATCCAGCACCGCAAGCAACACCGCCCGCATATTTTCTTTTTCGGATAATACGCCGGTGGTCACCCGTTTAATGCTTACCTGTGTGGCCGTTTTCGGCACTGCAAAACGATGGGTGACAGCTCCATAGGGGCGCACAGCCCCAAAGCGCAAACCAGCCATGGGAGGCGGTCCGGGGTCAGCAGTCATAAGAGCATAGATCATTGGCTGTGCATCGGCGTATAGCGCCATGGCTGCTTGAGCTACACCACCGGGGTCTGCGGCCAGTTCAACCATGGTCAAGGCCCCCAGGGTATTATGCCGGTTCAGACCATATGATCCGTGCCATCCAAGCAGGCTGTGGGGCGTTCCCTTTTTGTTTTCAAGGGCCAAACTCCCCTCGCCGGTTCGGGCCACCAGCAGTAAACGACTGCCGTTTACATCCGCCACATGATCGCGGCGACATACCGTGTGCTCCCGTTTTGTTGCCTTGGGAACACCCTTGTGCTCCGACATCTGCCACATGACCCCTGCGGGATTTTTTGTTTCATCAAGCTGTTTCCATCCGGCAATCCCATGCCCCATATCCACACGATATACCGATGCATCCCCCCGAATATCCAGCGGCGCCCCGGCATCAAGACATGCCTGCAAAAAGCCTTCCTGACTGCACAACTGGACATCACCGACGGTAATACTACCCGATGCGCCACAGCGGGCAATGACACAGATTGTGCCATCCCCGGCGGGCAACAACCCTGCGTTATACCCGAAATCCACCGATACACCGGTAGTGTCAACCGGTGATGCAACCGGCGTATACTGCATAATGGAACGCCGGTCGGTCGGATTCAGTTCTGTGGCGCTGGTTTGCATATGGGCCATATAATCGCAAAACAGGTCGCCAAATGACGATGCGCCGCTTACCTGCCGTAGAACCTGCCGTTTATCGGTTTTCGGATTGCTGCGAAATGCTGCCAGAGCATCCACGAAAAAGGTTGCGGCTTTCAGGGGTTCCAAAACAACAGAAGAGCCTTTGATGGCTGACACAGACCGCTGCCGCTGGGTGTACAGCCCAAACCTGGAAGCCAGAAACCCCCAGAAAGCACTGTGGCGGTACGCTCCATCGTACAGACCGGGAATCATGGACCGGGGACCGAAACGGGCAGCCATGCCCTTTTCCTGCTGTTCCGGCGCATCAACAACCGTGGTTTCCATGGTTACGGCCATGCCCTCGTTAAACCACGGAGGTCTGTTGTTTGCATATCCACGGCATACCCGGTGTCCGAATTCATGGGCCGCCACCCTGGGCCGCACCTGGGTTCCGTTGCCGGAAACCCGAAGCCAGCGGCCTCCGCCCCGGGACTGTCCGCCGCCGCCGCTGACAAACACCTGCACCGGATGTCCCGGCGGGTTGAACAGCGTGCCTGCCATGCGGTTGGGATATTCCTGTCCTCCGCCAAAGTAGAGTGTATCCAACAGATAAAACACCTCGGCCTGCCGGGTGATAACGTCGCTATTGTGCTGTTCCCCAAAGGGACCATCGGCATAATCAAACCATACCGTCATGCGATCCGAGCCGGTAACGTGACTCCATTGTGCCGCCGATGCCGGAACATTGTTCCCGGTCACACACCAGCCCTCTGCCCCGGGACGGGGAAAATTGGGATTGGTCGCATCAAAGCGGTATCCGATTTCAATGCCCCAGCCCTGCAACCAGCCATTACTCTGTGGCGCATCCACCAGCAAAAGCCATTCCCCACGGGGGCTTTGGGAGGCAAATTCCTGAAGATCAATAAAGCCGGTGCCATCTGCCGGAAGTGTAAGAGGCTCTGTAAGAATCAGCTCCTCAGCCCGGTCATACCGGGCACACCACTCTTTGGCCCGGGGATGAGCTTCCTGTGGTGGACGTATCCATTGCCGGTGTGCAAGGCGAACCGTTAACCCTTTGGCGGAAGCATGCTCCAGGGCGATGTGCAGTCGCACCACACCAATACCGTAACCACACAGCAAAGCGTCACGGGGAACCTCTCCATGGCAACGAAAGGGCTGCTCCAATGTAAGTGAATGCACCGAAGACCCCGCCTCAATGCTGTGGACTTCAGAATCCGTCAGCACATCGGCGGCACCGGCGGGCATAGTCATTGCCAATACTACCCCAAATACCCCAACCGACAGGTATTTACATATCCGCGTCAGCATGGAGATACACCACGGAAGGTTTGCTCAGGACAACGGCTTTCCCACGATACATGGCGGCAAACACGATTATTTTTATGACCGGGGCCTGCACCGCCGGGGGTATTTCCGGAATCACCGGCAAATATGTTTTCGGGTCCGGCTCCCATGCACCTTCAGAAATGGGCGCATAAAAAATCAACGGCACCGCATCTGATTCAAAAGAGGCCTGCAAAGCAAAACCAAGGGGACGCGCTTGGGTTAAAGCACCAATATGGGCATAACCGGCATCCGCAGAAAGATTGCGGGTCAGTATCCGGCGTTCTTCGGCCCACAACTCCACCCTGCTGATCTGCGGAGCCTCCGTTGCAGTAGTAATGACCTCCGTACCGGTATCCAGCATCATCCGGCGGTGCAAAGCCATTGGATATTGAGCCCGGATGCCATCCAGTCTGTGTAAAAAAGCATCGGAACGCAGCAATGCCGTGGCCAGGCCGTTTCCATCAGGAACCTTCTGCCCGTCTCCCTTTCCACGGGGCCCGGCATTTTTCTCACCGGTATTCCATGCCACCCGCATGAATATTTTTTCCTTGCGGGCCTCCCGCTGCTTGTGCGCGGCTTCCTTTTCTCCGGTGCCACCGGTTATGGCCATAAGTTCTTCGGCGCTCAGGGGTTTTGGCCTGGATGTTGTGGCACAGGAAACCGTGCATATAAGCAATGTCAACACACACAGCACCACCACCACAGGTATATGTTTATAAAGCAATGCAGAAACCGGCCTTGCATTCATCTTCGGATATCCTTTTTCAATACCGTTGCTGCTCTCATACACAGCAACCGGAAATTCGTTATGGTCACATCTGTATTAGATATACACCTCCGGGGAGCCCTGCACAAGCCCCGCAGAAGATACACTTATTCGCCAACCACCTCGCAATGCCCTGTCTGGCAGGTTTGAAAAGACGGAATTGCGATTCTTATCGCAGATATATGAAAAAGTTGTTTTGCATTAATAATTCTCTTTGTTATACTACCCGCGCCCTACAATGTGGCATCAAGCAAATACTACCGAGTTGAAGTAGTCTGGTTGTACATACCGACAAGAGAGGAGATTCATGAAAGCTTTACTTACCGGCGATGAAGCAGTTGCCCGGGGAGCATGGGAGGCAGGCGTAGCCGTGGCTGCAGCCTACCCAGGAACCCCCTCCACCGAAATTATGGAAAATATGGGAAAATATAAGGAGGTTCGCGCTCAGTGGTCCATCAACGAGAAGGTTTCTCTTGAAACCGCCGCAGGCGCATCCCTTGGCGGCGCCCGCTCTCTGTGTGCCATGAAGCACGTTGGCCTCAATGTTGCCGCAGATCCTCTGTTCACCATGAGCTACATCGGCGTACAGGGCGGTCTGGTTATCGTCACTGCCGACGATCCCGCCATGCACAGCTCCCAGAACGAGCAGGATAACCGGCATTACGCCCGGGCAGCCAAAATGCCCATGCTGGAACCCGCAGACTCCGGTGAAACCCTGGATTACACCAAACTGGGTTTTGAGCTTTCCGAAGAATGCGACGCCCCGCTGCTGCTGCGTATCACCACCCGTATCGCCCACTCCCAAAGCATTGTGGAACTTGGCGAGCGCAAGGACGTGCCGGTGCGCGACTTTGTGCGTGACTTTGAAAAGCAGGTTATGCTGCCTTCCAACGCCCGCAAACGCCATGTGGTTGTGGAAGACCGGATTCCCTCTTTCATGGAATTCGCCCGCAAGCACAACATCAACCGTATCGAATGGGCCGATGAAGATCTGGCCATCGTTACCAGCGGTGTTTCCTATAACTATGTCAAGGAAGTATTCCCCAACGCCACAGTCCTGAAATACGGTCTGACCTGGCCGGTGGATGTGGAACTGGCAAAGGAAGTCCGGGCCAAAGTGAAGAAACTGTGGGTCATCGAAGAAGGCGACCCGTACCTGGAAGACACCCTGAAGGCCGCCGGTGTGCAGGTAGACCTTGGCAAAGACAAAATTCCCCTGCTGTACGAACTGAACCCCACCATCCTGCGTGAGCTGCTGGTGGAAGGCACCGAAGCCGCCTCCATCTCTGTGGATGTGCAGGCTCCCCCGCGTCCCCCCGCACTGTGCCCCGGTTGCGGACACCGTGGTATGTTCCGTATCCTGAAGCGGGAAAAAGCCATTGTTGCCGGTGATATCGGCTGCTATACCCTGGCCGCCATTCCGCCTCTGAGCGCCATGGACACCTGCATTTGCATGGGCGCCTCGATTTCTTCCAGCATCGGTATGGCCAAGGCCGCCGAAGCCGCCGGACGCGACAATAAAAAGTCCTGCTGCGTGATTGGTGATTCCACCTTTATGCATTCCGGCATCACCGGTCTGATCGACGCGGTGTACAACAACGCCACCTTCACCACCATTATTCTGGATAACCACATCACCGCCATGACCGGCCATCAGGTCAACCCTGTCACCGGCGAGACCCTGCAGGGTCAGGATACCTTCCACATCGATCTGGTTACCATGGCGAAAGCCTGCGGCGTGAAGGAAGAAAACATCAGCACCGTTGATACCTATGACCTGACCGCCACCCGTGAAGTCGTAAGAAAGCACTGGGAAATGGAAGGCCCGTCGGTCATCGTTGCCAAGAGCAACTGTGTCATCGCCCTGCGGCAAAAAGATACAGAATACGTCGTTGAAACCGACCTGTGCAAAAGCTGCGGCAACTGCATTTCTTTGGGATGCCCTGCCATCAGCAAGGATGAAAATAAAAAATCCACCATCGACCCGACCCTTTGCACCGGCTGCTCCATGTGCGCCCAGGTGTGCCCCTGGCAGTTCATCCACCGCGTGGATGAAGAGTATGTCCCCGTGGTCAAACCCCGCAAAGTTCCCTGATGGTTGGATAACAGAAGGCATAGGAGTTGAACGATGAGTGAAAATACTAACGAACAAGTCACCAGCATCCTGTTTTGCGGTGTAGGTGGTCAGGGCGTGCTTCTCGCATCAAATCTGACCACAGCCGTTGCCCTTGAAGCAGGTATGGATGTAAAGAAAACCGAAGTCCACGGCATGGCCCAGCGCGGCGGTAACGTGGATTCCCATGTACGTTTCGGCAAAACCGTCCATTCTCCCATTATTCCCCAGGGAGAGGTAAACTTTATCCTGGCCCTGGAGCAGGTTGAACCCCTGCGCTGGGCGCACATGGGCACCAAGGACACCTGGGTAATCTCCAACACCCAAAAAATCCACAGCCTGTTTACCGGCACCGGCATTGCCGAATACCCCGAAGGCGCTCAGGAAGAAGTCAAACGGGTATTCCCCAATACCATTTATGTGGACGCACTGAAGCTGGCGGAAGAACTGGGCAACGCCCGGACCGTCAACGTCATTCTGCTGGGTGTTATGGCCCGCAAGATGGACTTTGAGCTGGAACACTGGCAGGCGGCGATCAAAAAGAACATGAAGCCCAAGCTGGTTGACCTCAACCTCAAGGCCTTTGAAACCGGTTGGAATTACGCCGGATAATCAGCCTTTTTACTCAAACGCCTTTCCCGGGAAACCGGGGAAGGCGTTTTTTTATGTACAAATCAGAATACATCGCCGTAACCGATAGTATTTACTATTACATTTATGACGCAGTACAACAAAAAGACTTGCCAAACATGTCTGACTTGACTATCACTATAATGAGCTAGAAAAACAGTTTTTCAAATGAGGTAAGACTTATGAAACGACGGCACCTTCTTCACATCCTCCCTGTACTTTTCATCCTGGTGTTTGCCATGGTCGCTACTCCTGCCTTCGCCCGCAGCAGCGACGACGACGATTACGATGATGATGACGAAGCTGACATCGCGGTCTTATATGTCCCGCCGGTATTCAAAGGCGAATTTGAAGACAAAGATATCTCCCGCATTAACAAGTATTTTTTCAAATCAGTAAAAAAACGTGAGGGATATGAAGTCTATACATACAAATCCCTTAAAAAGATCATCAAAAGCAAAAAGACCATCCGCAGACTGAAAAAATGCAAAACCAAAAAGGGCTGCCTTGTCAAAGCCAGCAAAAAAACCGATCTGCGTCTGGTGGTCTCCGGTATTTTTCATTACACCGATGATGACGAAGTAAACGTTAAAATGGTGGTGCTGGATCTTGAGGAAGGCGAAGTAATTAATTCCTTTGATAAAACCTTCAGCTCTCTGAAAAAAGCCCGCAATAAGAAACGGCTGCGCGGTCTTACCAAAATTCTGCTGCCTGAACCGTCCAAACTCTTTGATGAAGATGATGACGAAGACGAAGATGATGAGGACGATGAGGACGACGAGGACGACGACGAAGTCGATGTTGGCTCCGGTCCCAAAGCAAAACGCAGCGCCCGCAAAGTAAAGGTCAAACGGCCCAAGCGCTATCGTCCCCAGCAGGTCCGCAACGAAATCCGCGAAACCCTGCGCCTGGTGCTTATGAACCGCACCGATGACGCCATTTCCGGTCTTGAAAAAGTCCGTAAAACCATGAAATGCGAATGCAACGAAGACGGTCATGCCTCTGATGTACTGGCCCTTTTGGAAGAATTCCGTAAAAGCGAAAAGGCTATCAATGACGGAATGAAAGCCAAAAACTCCAAAACCATTCTTTCGGCTGCCGACAGCATTGAAAGCGTGGTTGCATCCCTGACCGCAGAACTGGAAACACTCAAACTGAAGGGTAAAATGTCTTCGGCCATTGACCTTAAAAACGTCCGGGCCAAAGGCTACCTGTACCAGGGTAACGGTGAAGAAATGCAGGGCAATTATGCCGCTGCCATTACCAGCTGGAAAAAGGCTCTGGAATATGACGCCAGCCTTGCCGAAGCAAGCAAAAAAATCAAACAAACACCAACGATGGCCAAACGCCTGATCGCCCAGGCCCGCACCATGATGGCATACGACACCAAAGGCGCCCGCAAAAAACTTGAGATGGTACTTGACCTTATCCCGAATGAGAACGACAATATACATCAGCAGGCTCTTGATGCCCTCGATGAACTGGAGGACTACGAAGAGTAGCTGAAACGGGCATATATACGGGAAGAATCAAAGACCCCGGTCAGATAACCGGGCTGGAAGGGGTTTGTATGGGTGTTAAGCGATTGGCAATGGTGGCAATTGGAATCTTGGCCCTGCTGTATTTTCATCCTGCGTCTGCGGTGATTTTTGGCTGGCAACAGGAAGCCGTCGACATCGAATTGTCGGAAGACGAACCGGTTGTTATAGCCATCACTCCCTTTGACATCTCTTCGGAAATAAAGAAACTCTCTTCCAAACAACGCAATACGCTGCAACTTCGGGCCTGGGGAATGACTCTGGGGCTGTCACGCATACTTTCCGATACCCGCACGGTATCACTGCACGATTACGAGCATATGCGCCCGGGCTCTAAATCAGTTGCCATTGGCGGTAAAAACGCGAAGCGCATCGACCTTGTCCTGACAGGTAATATACGCCCGGCAGAATTTGGATACACCCTCAGTTTCAAACTCCAATCCGGTCATACCGGCGGTATTTTAGGCAGTGGAGAAGTCTGGTTCCCCAAAGCAGGTAACCAGATATCGGGCCTCAACGAACTGAGTCGGCAGGTATTAAGCCCCCTCGCCCATGTACCGGCCTTTCCTGCAAAGGACACCAGGTGGTCTGGCTGGTTGCTGGAAAACCTTGCATTTCTGTGGAGTGTTGGACCCAAAACCGCCAAAAAAATCCCTTCGGGAAGCTATGACAATGCGCTGGTCAGGCTCATGGAATCTGAGCCAGACTACAGCAAAGACTGGCTGCAACACAGCCTGCTGGCAAATCATGTTGGTGCGGTGTCCTCTGTATTGAAAAGCCCGGTGCCCCTTTTGCTGCTGGCCCAGGGAAGAAAAGTAGATGCAAAAAACCGTGCGGAGGCTTTGCTTTCCAAGCTGAAATCCAAGCGCATAAAAAGGAATATCCTTTGCATGTTGACCCACATTCTGCGGGAAATGGGACTTTTGGATCAATCCGCAGAACACCTTAAATCCCTTAAAGACGTGGCCCCGAAAAGTCCTTGTTATGTACTCGAAGAAGCCATGGCGCTGGCAGGTCGCGGCACTGATGCCAAAACCAAGGCCGCAGCCCGGCTGGAACAACAAATTCAATCCGGGGCTTACACCATTCCAATGCTGAATGCCCTTAAGGAACTTGCTCCGGATAAAATGCCGAAAAAAAGATACCTTCAATTACAGGCGGAACGACGGTATTCCCTTGGCAGCCCCCAATCGTTTATGGAACTGCGGGCAGCCCGCTTCCTTGAAAAACCCGACAAACGACTTCTTTCCGTCCTGGAAATGGACGCACTTACAAGCGAGACCCGCAAAGCGGTTTTCACCCGGCTTTCAGAGCTTGAACTTACCGGAGACATGAAGGTTCCTGCAAAAATCAAAGCTCTGCTGGAACGCGAAGAGCCTCCGGTGTATGGACCGTCAGCATCACAATTTGCACAGGATCTTGAGCAAAGTGTCAATCATCTGCTGTCTTATATTCCGGATAATGCAGGAAAGGTCATGTTGTTGACCAATGCTTCCTGCTCTGATTGCAAGCGATTTTCGGTAAACCAGCTTCAATCCGCCGGGAACTGGCTTACCCCCATGGTTCAGTCTACTCTGGAAAAACGTTTCAGAGTGCAGTTGGCAGAAGAATCCCTGATCCGAAAAATTATCAATGATCCCGGAACTGCAGAAAGCACTATCAGCGCCACGGTTTTCGACCCGTCCCCGGAAACCTTCGTATTTGTCGCCGCCGAAACCGATTCATTTTTCATCACCAACAATGGAAGCACTCCCGTACCTCTTCGTATGTACCTAAGTGTTTTCCAGCCCGGAACCGGTCTGCGTTTTTCTGTCATCTCAAAAGCAACGGTCCCGCATGGCAAGGTTACTACCACCAACTTCCTTCTGGTGATTATTCTCATTGTTGTGGTCACGATTTTGCTGGTGGTGCTGCTTATCGTCAGGGCGATACTAAAAATCCGGCGTGACCCCCGCCGCCATGCAGCCATGCTTGTGCGCAACGGCCAGATCATGGAAGCAACCAATATGCTGCGGGATGCCGGGTATGTCCCAGAGTCGGAAAAGGTCATGGGCGAGCACCTGGAAGCCCAGGGAAAACTCGATGCCGCCATAGGTCATTATCTTC